>PVMS01056037.1_pt1 | contig 27646 bp, 23 predicted proteins | sample 1853461 | NCBI WGS metagenome assembly PVMS01 (sample SAMN08582032, study PRJNA380276) | Marine sediment metagenome, whole genome shotgun sequencing project. | isolation source: ocean sediment barecode stripped | collected 2017
AAGCAGTAGGAGACAACCTGGAAGGATCAAGAATGTTAGAGCCAGAATCAGAAAAAGACCTTTATCAACTAACGTTTGTCCCAGCTGACTAAACGCTGAGATGAACGACAGTTGGTAGTGAGTAGTAAAACGTAGATCTTGCCCGGTTGAATTCGCGCCAATGGTTGTCAGTTTACCGCCATCATAAACATCCATATCATACGCCCAAAGCGACGCATCATTGTCACCCCTGCCGCCGATGAGAAGCGTATACGTCTCCCCGGCCGACTGCGGCTGAGGCGGGAACTTCAGCCTCAATGTCTGATTGTGAGTTATCGATTCGGTTTTTATCGTACGACTGGCCACCGTCCGCCCGGCCGAGTCAAAAAGTTGTAAGATTAGCTCTCCACTGCTATTGGAATCGTTCGGCCGAACCGCCACCATTTCCACTTCGAATAATCCGTCCCGGTTCGGAACGAACGTCTGGCGGATCTGGACAGTCTCTCCTGGAGATGGCAGATTAACATTGGCCCGTGTCTGGTTAATATCATTGGCTGTGATTGGACCAGGCCAACTGAAATACCAGGCCCAAAGCATAAAAAGACCAATTCCCAGCACAATTGTCAGCGCACCCCACCACTTTGCCGATTGTCGAGAGAATCGTATGCTGATGCCGTGCGGCCAATTTAACAAAGAATCTAACATCACTCGATACTGTATCCTGCAGTTAGCAGGCTAGGCAAATCGCCATGAGCAACATGAATACCTGTCTTAGGCAAGACCAAGGAAAGTCGCGGAGAAGGCATCCATTGAAAGAAATGTGAAGGAAGTCATCTCTAACTGCGGAATCTTTGCAAATGAGGGAACTGCAACTACGCTAGAGATGCAAAAGTGGCGCCGGCTGGAATTGAACCAGCGACCCAGGGCTTATGAGTCCCTTGCTCTTCCTCTGAGCTACGGCGCCACGAGAACAGCGGAATTATAGCGAACTCGCCTATGGCTGCCAAACACGCTAACAAACTAAATAGGAGGTCAGGACATAACCTGGCGGAGAGGAATTGGCACAAAAACTAATATAAACAGAAGTAAAGACATGATTGCGACTACCTGGCGCCGTTCATCAAGTGGCGTCACATCATCTAACGGTTCTGCATGATACCGACCCACAAAAAACAATAATAGGATCCAGATTGCCCAATTAAAAGATCGGGTAAAGATAACCAGGGCGATGAGGGCAACAATAACGGGCCAAAAGAAGATCTTGGCTCGTTTTCCCCATAAGGAATAGGCAATGTGGCCACCGTCAAGCTGGCCAACTGGAATAAGATTTAAGCCGGTAACGAGCAGGCCTACCCAACCAGCCCAGGCAACCTGTCCTAAAAAGACGTCATCGGTACCATTGGGCAGCATCTGGCCCTTTACGGCGATTTTTGCCAGTGCATACAGAATGGAATTGCCCTCCAAAGTATATCCACCTGTCGGTAACGCTTCTACTGGAGAGATACTTAATCCATAGATCAATATGGGAATAGCAAAGATTAGCCCAGCCAGAGGCCCAGCCGCCCCGACATCTAACAAGGCTCGCTTATTCTTCACCGGCGATTTTAAACGGATAAAGGCGCCCAAAGTACCAATTGGAGGTAGCGGCAAAGGAATGAAATAAGGCAAGGTCACGGGAACCTTATGATAGCGGGCAGCGAAATAGTGACCTAATTCATGGGCTCCTAATATCGTCAACAAACTCGCACTGTATGGCCAACCTAACCACAAGTCTCCTAGCCCAGGCACACCTTCTATATCGCGCACCGCAAATTCGATAAACGCCCCAATGAATAAGGTCGATAATATGGTGGCCACGAGCAATATAATGTTAATAAACCCATTTGAGGCAGAGGGCCTAAAGACGACAGGAGCAGCGATAAGAGATTCATGGCCATCTTCATTCCGAACGAAAGGAGTAAAGCCATGCCGTTCAAATCGACCTCGCAAGTCATCGTATCGCGTTGATAGATCGACAAGGAACCGGCCGTGAAATCGTATATGCCCGGTATCCGGTCGATCGAGGGTCACACTTTCGGCAACGTACAGATCGGCCACTTCAAGTTGCAGCTCATCGGCCTGCTCTAAGGTTGCTGAGGATTTACTGGCTTCGATCATCACTAAGTGACCGGTTCTTCATTTTCTTCTTCGTCGTCGTCACCCCAACTGATTATCCAGATACAGGCTCCGGCGACGAGAACGGTGACCAAGACGAGCCAGAACCACTGAAGGGACTCCAAACCAACATCGCGGGCCTCCCAAAGTAAGATAGCCACCATACCTATGGCAAGAACAAACCAGGCAGTTAAATTAGGGTGTGCTCGAATCCAATTTTTTATCGTTTCCATATTACTATTCCAATTGGGCCTTCGTGTGCAATAGATTCTGATTTAAGTATTAAACATATCGTAGAACTGATTACCCTCACGGTGTCACGATTACATGTTAATATCAAAAGCTATGACTCACTTCTGTTGAACCAATACGATAATTTCACCTAGCTTACAGGCAAAAACGATAAATTCAAAGATGTTTTTATCCAAATACTTATTCCATCTACTTATCTTTGGGTAGTTAATCAGTAGAAACCGTCTTGATATTGAACCCTCGCGTATCTCGTAATTGTTTACACATAACGGCACTGTTTTCAGGTTTTGATTCAATCACGGCCACGTTCCAAGCTTTGGGCAATATTTTTGGATCGACCTGAGCAAAACCGCTTCGCTCAAGCAATTGTCTAACTTCCTCTGGCCCATCATCAAGCGGAAAGGCGATAACAACTTCACAAGCCAATTCCTTGGCCGTTTTTTCGACTTCTCGCAGAACGGCGCTTCCCGTATTTGCGGCCGCCTTGGCCGGAAAAACAAAAATTTGATCGATTGTGGCTACCAAGTTTTCAGCATGCCAGCCGATGATCACATTTATTTCTATCCCTATTTGGCCGATGAGATATCCCCGGTCGCCCAAGGCTATTAATAATTCTCCTCGACTATAGCGGATCGTATCATTGGTTGCCCGGCGAATAAGTAGAAGAATAGCAGGGATATCCGTAGGTCGCGCTCGACGCACAATCACTGCGCTGCCGGTTACACCATCCTGATTTGCAGTGGGCATCACAGGTTTGGGCGGCGCAGTTTGGGTAGCGGGGCCTTCTTCAGCAGCCGGCACATTTGTTTCCGGCTCCTTAGCTTCGTTTTCCAGGGAATGGGAAGTCTTTTTGGTCGATTGCAGTGCGGCAGCAGAATCAGGGAAGGCCAACAGCTTGGCTAAATTGTCCCATGCTGACGAAAATTGGGCTCGCGTATTATCTATTGAACCAGCGGTATCAATGACCACATCTGCCTTGGCCACTTTCAATTCCTGTGGGCCTTGGGCGTTAACTCGTATCTTTGCTGTTTCCCGATCCATGTGCCTATAGGTCATCAGCCGCTCAATTTGCATATCGGCCGGACAATGCGTGACCCAAATCTGATCGCATTCAGCTGCGAGTCCTCCTTCAAATAGTTTAATGGCTTCGATGAAGACAATCGTTTCTCGACTGGATTCAAGACGCTGCCATAAGCGCTGCCGGACACGGGGGTGAATAATCGATTCCAAGCGAATCAAAGCAACGGGGTCATTGAAGACAATATCGGCAATCTCTTTCCTGTTTATGCCGCCTGCAGGTTTACTTACTTGAGGCCCGAAAGCAGTTAAGATCGCCTTTTGGGCCTCGCCGTCCGAATCCAATATCTCATGAACAAGTTGATCGGCATCCATCGTCAGCGCGGAACGCTCGGCGGCCATCTTCATGACCGCTGATTTACCAGTGGCAATGTTCCCTGTCAGACCGATGATCAGCTTATCAGGCCAGCGTTGACTCACGTGCCAGATTCTCCCATTCTTCAAGCTGCCGTTCTAATTGACTTTCCACAGCCCCATATTCTAAGCTCAGGCTCTGAATCTTGTCAAAAGGCTCGTCGCCGGCTGCTTCCTGTAAATCTCGGGCCAATAAGGCGAGTTTGGATTCGAGATCGGCAACTTCCTTTTCAACCTGAGCCAGTTTCTCGGCTGATTTTTTTCTGGATCTGAACTGATCTTGTTCCAAACGATTCTTTTTCCGGCCAGCATTCCGTTTCTTGGCCTGAATTTCTTTGGCTTTTTCCTGGGCGAGTTCTCGTTCTTGTAGATAATCTCGATATCTACCCTTGAAGACATCAAGCCGGCCATCCTCAATTAACCATAATTGCGAAGCCAGATGGTCAACCAAATACCGATCATGCGACACTAATAGGATCGTGCCGTCGAAATGTTCTAGCATTTCTTGTAGCATTTCTTGGGCTGGAATATCCAGGTGATTGGTTGGCTCATCAAGAAGCAGAAAGTTTGCCCCGGTCAAAGCTAAGATAGCCAGAGCTAAGCGACCCCGCTCGCCACCACTCAGAGAGCTCACCCGTTTATAAACATCATCACCCCGGAACAAGTAACGAGCCAAATATTTTCTCGCTTCACTAAGAAGCATATTTTGCGCGTCCATGAGTTCATCTATAACAATATTTTTTGGATTTAGCTGTTCATGTGCTTGAGTAAAATAACCTACATCTATGCTCGCCCCTAGTTTATACTCTCCGGTCAAAGGCTCCTGCCGTCCTAATATCGTTTTTAGAAATGTTGTTTTTCCGCTTCCGTTTGGGCCAATCAAGGCGGCGCATTCTTGTCGATATAAATCTAATGTCGGCACCTTAAATAATGCTTTTTCGGGATAACCGATGGTTAAATCTTTTGCTCGCAAGACGATGTGGCCGCTTCTTTGTCCTTTCTTTAACGAAATTTTGAAGGATTGATGGTTGCCATCTGGCATTTGAAGCTGCTTAATAGCTTTGGCCGCCTCCGCTACGCTCATTGAATGGCGCGATGCCCCACCAATAGCCTCACTAATCTGCGACCAATTCTTTCCCTGAGTTCCCTCTAAACCCGCCTTGTCGATGGCTTCCAATTCGCGGCTGATGCGGCTTAGTTTTCCTTTGGCCATCTGAGTCCGTTGACCAGCAATGTTTCGACGAATGTAATCTAATTCTTTTTCTAGATATTGTCTGCGAGAATCAAATGCTTGTCGACGACGCGTCCATCGTTCCTGCCGTTGCCGTAGATAGGCGCTGTAGTTGCCCCGATATTCTTCTATCTGTTGATGGCTCATTTCCCAGATCGTATTCATCACGCGATCCATGAAGTAACGATCATGGCTAACGAGCAAGATAGCTCCATCCCAACGGATTAAGGCGCCTTCCAGCCATTCAATGGCCTGAACATCCAAGTGATTCGTGGGCTCGTCTAAAATCAACAAATCGGGTTTTTTTAGTAGAAGTTGGGCTAATAACAACCGCGTTTTTTGTCCACCACTAAGATGGTTTAACTTTAAGTGCCTATCTACTTTATCAAAACCAAGGCCATGTAGAATGCGTTTAATTCGAACTTCATAATCATAACCTCCGGCAAGTTCGAATTGCTCTAAGGCAACACCATAGCGTTCAATCAGCAGATCAGCTGCTTGACCTTGAGCCATTTCAGCTTCCATCTGGCGAAGCTGAGCCTCTGACTGTCTTAGGTCATCAAATACGGCCAACATCTCTTCATATACCGAGTGTTGTTTACCGGCAAAGGTTTGGGCTGCCTCCTGGGGTAAGTAGCCCAACCGTTTTCCCTTTGCCCAACTAACTTTACCGGTTGATGGCGAGGCGAGACCCGCTAATATTAGCAATAAAGTGGTTTTACCAATGCCATTTGGACCAACCAGTCCGATCTTGCCGTCATTCGGTATGCTGACTGAGATATTGCTAAATATATCGACAGCACCAAAGGATTGGCTTAGTTGGGAGGTGGTTAATATGGCCATGATAGACCTGAGATTATACCTTATGTGTCTTCTGTCTAAGCAAATACGGTAAATCGCAGAAAGTTCTTGAAATTAAAAGAGATGGTGACTACGAGATCTACCCATGCAAGCGCGATAATTCCAAGGGCGTTTCTCATCCAAATACTCTTTCGCTTTTATTATAGCTTGAGTGAGCAAAGGTGGAGACTAAAAAAATAAGACACCCGGCGAAATAACCGGATGCCTTAATTGATTTAGAATATTTGTCAACGAAAGTTTTTTTGACTAAACCAAATATTGTCGTAAATGACCGGCGAAATTTGGATGCCGCAACTTGCGTAAAGCTTCTTTCTCCAACTGCCTAATTCGTTCACGCGACAAGCCAAACATCTCGCCTACTTCTTTCAGCGTTCGCGATTCACCATCCTGAAGACCATATCGTAACCGTAATATGCGTGCTTCGCGCGGTGTGAGTTGGTCTAAAATTTCACCAATTTCTTCCGTCAACATATTTTGGGCAACTGTTTCGGCTGGCTGAGGCAAATCTACATCTTCAATAAAATCGCCTAGTTCAGCATCAGACTCATCACCCACCGGCCGCTCAAGGTGGACCGGTTGACGGCTAGTACGTAACATCCATCGCACTCGCTCGGCCGGCAAGTCCATATTTTTCGCGATTTCCTCGGCTGCTGGCTGGCGGCCTAACTCCTGTTCCAGCTCCTGAGCTACCTGGTATAGTTTGCTAATTCGACCACCCAAGTGGGCAGGAATACGAATTGTCCTACCGTGGTTCGCCAATGCCCGGGTGACAGCTTGACGTATCCACCAGGTTGCATACGTACTAAATCGATTTCCTCGGCGGTAGTCATACTTCTCAACAGCTTTCATTAAGCCAACATTGCCTTCTTGAATAAGATCCAAGAACTGCAGGCCTCTGCCTCGATACTTTTTAGCTATACTAACCACCAAGCGCGTATTAGCCCGAATTAGATGAGCCCTAGCTGCATCACCAACTGCTTGCAGCCGGTCATATTCATCCAGCTCGTCTTCTAATAGTTCATTAACGTCCAATTGCTCGATCGCCAGCCGACCAATCTCGATTTCCTGGGCTAAATTAACCTCTTCTTCGGCTGATAACAGTTGCTGTTGTCCCATTTCACGGAAGTACAAACCTACTGAATCGTCAATAGGGACATTACTCAGGTCGAATATGGGGGCAGCATGTGGCTGTGGTTTATAATAGGGACTCCCATTGCGGCTCTCCTGGGACTCTCGTCCTCTGCCGACGTCGTCTTCACTTTCGTACAAATCGACACCGGCCGCTTGCAATTCTTCTAACACAGTCTCTAATAACAATAAGTTGTCTTCTACCTCAGGAAGTGCCTCCAGAATTTGATCATAGGTAACATAACCTTTGGCTATGCCCTCAGCCAGCAAAACACTCACAACTTCTAAGTCGTCAAACGGACCCGCCATATTACTCATAAAACTTTTAATCGTCTCCTATCAAAATGTCCCCAGGTATCTCCTCAACGCATTGTACATTAATGTACAAACCAATCGTGCAGTCTAGCATAGTTTCGAGACCTGTGTCAAGGGGTCATTTCTTGAGATCTTGCTCAAAAATCCGGATAATTTATCATTTACTCGAGTGTCCCTCATTCAATATCTTGTCACTGCACCCTGAAATCAGGGGTTTTCACATGTAGTTATTATGCAATAGTATATACCTACGTATTTGCTAATAGCATTAACAATACCTATTAAATGTATTAAGGAGAGCTTCCTCCAACTGGTTAACCATGAATTATCAGCTTTAGGATTTGAAGTGAGCCTATTAATTGACTTTCCATCATCTCGATCAAGAAAGATAAAACTCCCGCAAAATCGTTGACAGAAGAGCCCCATGGATTATAATCTATAAAATAATAGCCCTGGTGGCGGAATTGGTATACGCGGTAGGTTGAGGGCCTATGCTCTTTTGGGCGTGGAGGTTCGAGTCCTCTCCAGGGCACTGGAAGCGTCAAGAATAGCTGCGGCTCTTGACGCTTTTTTGGTAAATGATATTAGAAATGACCCGTCTTACTGATGTGGGTTACTTACCAGTCATTGGATGGACAGAGGGCAGCGTGAAGCGGCTATCGATTGACAAGGTGTTTTTAAGTCCGTCGGCAAGGGAGACTCTCGGCGAGTAGCCGAGATATTTTTTGGCAAGGGTAATGTCAGCCACAAGCCGCGCTACACCTCCTTTTTTATCCCGGTTCCAAACTCGGGGCGCCTCATGATTCGTGGTCTTCTCAATTTGCTCAATTAACTGAATCACACTGGTTTCGCGTCCACTACCTATATTAATAACCTGACGGTTCACCTGACTGGCAGTAGCAGCCTGGATGAGGGCCTCCACTACATCTGAAACATAGACAAAATCTCGGCTTTGTTGGCCGTCTCCGTAGATGACGATCGATCCACCAGTCACAATTGCGTTGAGGAATCTCGGAATCACAGGGGCATGAGAAACGGGCAAACTCTGTCCTGGTCCGTAGGCGTTAAAAATTCTCAGCGCGACTGTCTCGATTCCCCATAACTCTCCAATCGTGTGTACGTACTGTTCGGCTGCCCATTTACTGACTGCATAAGGCGTATCCGGTCTGGGAACATCATTTTCCCTAACTGGCTGGCTACGCTGCCGACCATAAATAGCCCCGGATGATGTCAATACAACCCTTTGGATGCCTGCGTCACGCATCGCTTCCATCAAACTGACAGTACCGCCTACGTTGACTTGATTATAATCCCGCGCGTAAAGGATCGATTGAGCTACAGAAACCTTCGCCGCTAAGTGGTACACACAGTCGACATCCTGCAATACAGACCATAACAAAGGCACATTGCTAACATCACCACGGGTAAAGTGAATGCCAGCATCGAGCACGTTTCGGTCGCCACTGCTAAGATCATCTAAGACCCTAACTTCGTGACCATTAGCAATGAGTTGATTGGCTAGGGCAGAACCGAGAAAACCCGCTCCACCAGTAATTAAGAAACGCATAATGTGCCTTTAAGATTCTACTTATCTCAATGATCCTATAATAACATGTAATAGATTATTCATCAGCCAAGCACATTTATGGATGGTAAGAGGTAGCCCTACCTAACCAGTGATTGTTTCACCGGATTCGTCAAACATATTGACCATGACTACTAGTGTTTCGCCAAACTTCTTTTAACGAGTAATGCATTCGTGGCGAAACACTTAAAGAGAAGCAAATTGTTTATTGGAATACCCGTCAAACCCTGTTTTTTTCTCTACTAAGTACAAACCTATTTGTTATCATAGATGGTGTTATGGTCAGCTTCCTGGTCAGGTCAAAGTTTACCCAGCAGAACATTTTTGACTGTACTTAGATGACATGGGATTGAAATTACCAATGTGAGTCAGCCTCAAAAGCAATAAGAAGTTCACACGCCAAATTCCTTACGCATATTTGTAGCCAGCCACCGGCTGATTTGGCAAATGAACATACATTAAGAAAGTTAGCGAACTGGCCAAGAAATCACTATGAATAGCGTTGGTTCACTTCTTGTGGATTAAAATAAGAGTAGCACGATCGGCGAAAGTTATGAAACCTTTCGAATTTATGTTTAACACTTGATATGTGAATATGTTCTGGAAAAGATTTTTGATAGCTTTACGATTTGGGTTTCTGGCACTCGTCTTCATTGTTATTGCCGCTCCAGAGTGGCCTGATTTCAAGGACGATAAATATCAAATTGATACCATCGTTGGACAGCGAAGCTTTGATTTCGTCGTCTGGGAAGTGGAGGCCTTGCTGGCAAAAGGCCAAGCATTCCTAGTCGAGGGGCAAGATTACATTAGTATCGAGGAGCGAAATTCACTTGTCCTCGAATATTTGGCGCTTGTCGGGCAAGTTAGAGATTTGGAGAGACAAGTAGAGATCATCTATACGAATCCAGATATCCCAGATCCTGACAGTGAATCCAGTGATCTTAGGCGCCAGATCAAATTAATACGGGCCCAACTAGAAAAGATTCAACCAATCGCTGAGTCAATCCTTCAGGATCAGGTAGCTGATATTTTGGTTGATGAAGGGTTTGATTTATTGGGTACGGCCTGGCCACCAGTTCAAATGCATATTACTCCACTTCCCTTGATTCTTGTCGTATCTCCCAGAGATGAAATCCGCCAAGTTTACAATATATCTTTGGATCATGGCTTGACAGTTACCTCTCAAGAAGAAATTGAATCGTCAGTATATCAGGATGTTAATCACTCAGCTTTGGTAGTGCCCATTGCTGGGGTTGGCATCTACCCATCGATGATTGTAGAAAGAAGCAATATCAATCGCCTAAGCAATACCGTCGCTCACGAATGGGCACATCATTGGCTCAGTCTCCATCCCCTAGGGTTAAGCTATGCAGTCAATGACGAACTGAGAACCATTAATGAGACAGTTGCCTCAATTGTTGGCGATGAGATCGGGGTCAAAGTAATTGAGCAATACTTTCCACAGCATATACCTCCAGATCAGTTAGTTTCCGATACTGGTTCATCCGATCCAGTAGAGACCGAACAATTTGATATTAATCGGGAGATGGCTCAGACGAGAGTCCGGGTCGACGAGTTGTTGGCTGAAGGCTCAATTTCTGAGGCTGAGAACTTTATGGAAGAGCAGCGACAATATTTCTGGGAGAATGGTTACCGATTTAGAAAGCTAAATCAAGCATTTTTTGCTTTTTATGGTGCTTACGCCGATACACCAGGCGAGCAGGGAGATGATCCCACCGGACCAGCCATCTTGGCAATCCGCGAAAACAGTGTCGATTTACGAGAGTTTCTTGACCGCATGGCCCCAATTACGTCAATCGATGCGCTTCTACATGAAGCTGCTCTCATTTCGGGGCTAGAAAGTTAGGGTAGAACCGGCTAAAGTGGATCAGCCTCAGTGAAATTACCAGATTGCTTAGATGACATATCGATGATGAGTTCTCTTAATAGTGCAGCGGTACGATTGGCCATCCGCCAATACTCTTCATCGGTAACCGGCAGCAGGAGGTATGAGTCGAGATCAGCCAACGCGGATTCGTATTGTCCACGTTCCTGGGAAATCATGGCCCGATTCAACAGGGCCGGACCATATTCCGGATCATCAGCAAGCAGAGCATCAAAATCAGAAATGGCCTCATCAAGCATGCCCAATTCCCGATAATAAATAATTCCCCGGTCTAAGCGTGCTCTTTTTAGACTTGGATCGAGATCGTAAGCTTGCGTGAAACGGCGAATTGCTTGCTGATGTTCACGCGAGAAGTTGCTCTTGTTACCGAAATTTCGGTGTAGACTTCCCCACATATATAGCGTTCGGGCTAGAAGAAGACGCCACATAATTTTTTAGATCCACCACCCGCATTATAGCATTGGCACCAAGGCCGCAGGTCTATATAGTAGCAAGGTTATTCACGTTCACTCAACCACTTCTCACATTGCATGGCCGCCGCACAACCCTGGCCTACGGAGGTGGCAATCTGCCGGTACATAGAGTCTTGTATCTCCCCAGCAGCGAATATTCCTGGCACATTGGTACGCATCTTTTCATCAGCGATGATATAACCGTGTTCGTCCATTACCAATTCCCCAACAAGGAATTTGCTGTTGGGATAATGCCCAATATAAATGAACACACCGTCCGTATCAATTTGCGCGGTTTTTTCATTCTTGAGATTAGAGGTGGTGACCGAATTTACCATGCCATTGCCGACTATTTCATCGATGACTGTGTTACAAACGAATTCGATTTTTTCGTTAGCGTACGCTCGATTCTTTAAAGCCTGACCTGCCCGCAACTCATCACGCCTATGAATAATTCGAACCTTGTTGGCAAATTTGGTCAGGAATAATCCTTCCTCTAAGGCACTATCTCCACCCCCGACGACAACAACATCCTTGCCTCTAAAAAAGAAACCATCGCAAGTCGCGCAAAAGCTGACACCTCGGCCGATGAAATCATTTTCACCAGGTACTCCGAGACGACGTGGCGATGCTCCGGCGGTTACAATCACCGACTCAGCCTCATACTCCTTCCCATTGGTCTTGATAAAGAAGGGAGAACCTTTGCTAAAATCAACTTCGATTACTTCGTCGTATTCAAATCGAGTGCCAAATCGTTCAGCCTGGCGATACATTCGATCGACTAAGTCAGGTCCTGTTATATCCGTTTCTGGAAAGCCAGGATAATTTTCTACTTCAGCAGTAATAGAAATCTGCCCTCCCAGCTGGTTTCCTACAATTACTAAAGGGTTCAATGTTGCCCGAGCGGCATAGATGGCGGCCGTTAGCCCTGCTGGGCCAGAACCAATAACTATGACTCGTTCTTTTTCCTTGGTCATGTTTCTCTCAAATTTATTCGCGAATATAAAAGATCATGGGCGAACTTAAATTAATTGATTAATTGCGCACATTACTTAATGTCGAACACCAAAACAGATTGTATCTTATGGTCAAGCCGTAAACAATAGACGAAGCATAAGGAAGCCTATGTATCTTGACCGTAAGCCAACCAACACAAGCAACTCTAATCGTCACAAGGTCAATTAACTATTTCAGGAGATAGCATACCAAATTCGTTAAGGACCGTCCTGAATTGCCTGAAGCGGCAAGTAGGAATGGAAAGAACTGCCCTTGCCTAACTCGCTCTCCACTTCAATACGACCACCATGTTCCTGCAAAATCCGCGCTGCGATCGAAAGTCCAAGACCAGTACCTTCGGTGAAGCCCTCATTATCAGGAAGGCGATAAAATCGATCAAACAGGTGTGGTAGATTCGCTTCTCCTATACCCGGCCCAGTATCTGAGATGGTAATCACGGCTTCTTGATTGGCGATTTTTAATGAGAGAACAACTCGACCTTCCTCGACGTTATACTTGATTGCATTATTGGTCAAGTTCAGAAACGCTCGTTTCAACCTAGCGAAGTCACCGATGATGAAAGGGAATTCGCCTGGAATATCGGTGGAAATCTTTATGTTTCTGGCAGACGCTTGGGGTTGCTGCGACCGAACAACATCCTGCAACAAGCTTAAAAGGTCAACTGGCTCTTGGGCGATTTTTGCCCTCCCAGACTCTAGACGAGCCAAATCCAAAAAATCCCGGGCCATTTTGGACAGGCGCATGGTTTCGGCTTGCATCATATCCACTAGCTCTACTTGACGCTGAGCCAAATTTTCGCGAGCCAGGAGCTCGCTGGCTGCTGTCAAGGCCATTAAAGGTGTCTTTAGCTCATGCATAAAATCTGCAATAAGATCTGTTTGCTGAAAAAGACGAGCATTCTCAATAGCCAGAGCAGTCTGTGCAGCAAGTATTTGCAGCACATATGTATCTTGATCGCTATAGCCAACTGGATCTCTTTTGTTAACTATTTCCAGAGCTCCAATTACCCGACCATTCGAAATAAGAGGAACGCCCAAGAAATTTTTAATAGCTTCAGACCAGCTGGATGCTAGGGTAAATTCCGAATCTTTAATCGCATTCGTTTCATTTATGATTAGCGGTTGCTTTGATTCAATAATGCGCCTGGCAAAGGAATTCTCGAAAATGGCCACCTCATTTTCGGAACTTGAAGGATCTGAATCGGCTGCTAGGAAGAGAGCGCCGGTAATCTGGTCTAGCAACAAAATTGCAGCATATTCTGAGTTAACCAATTCAGTGATCCCACCAATGACTATCTCAAACAGACCTGAAAGATCCCCGGTAATGCCAAGGGTATTATAGATTTCGAGCAATCGATGTAGCTGTTTAGCTTCAATTGTTTCGATGTGTCGTTGCACTGTATCCGTTCCCTATTTCAAATGGCCTCAGATGATGCCATGAATAAATTAGAATTCAACTCGGGTAACGCATCGACTACATCGGCCCTGATTACGACGTCAGCCAAGTGATCGATTTGGGTTGGCTCATTATTAACGATGATCAGCCGAGCGCCTGATTCAATCGCCACTCTAGGAAGTTCACAAACCGGTGCTATCTCGAGTGAAGATCCGGCAATTAACATCACTTCACATTCCCGAGACAATTGCCTGGCTTCGATCAAGACGTCGACCGGAAGCTGTTCACCAATCAATATCACATCGGGTTTTAAGATACCACCACAGCTTTCACAATAGGGCATGTTACCCGTTAAAATAAAGGAATCTAAATATTTATCAGACGGGTAAATCAAGTAACACCGCAAGCAAGTGACAGATCTAAGATGACCATGAACTTCATAGACAGATTTCGATCCAGCCTTATTATGCAACATATCCACGTTTTGAGTAATTATGGCCTGGAGCTGACCTTTTGTCTCTAGCTGAGCTAAGGCCAGGTGAGCTGCATTTGGTTCCGCCTCGACAATAAATTTGGCTATGGGGTGAATCCATTTGTAAAAATCTTGCGGTCTCCGTCGAAAAGCATATATCGAAGCCACTTCAAAGGGATCGACTTCTCCCCATAATCCTGAACCAGAACCGCGAAAATCAGGGATACCAGATGCAGTGCTGATACCGGCCCCAGTCAAGGCAATTGTATGATTAGAATACTTTATTAATTCTACCGCCGGTCTGATCTGTTCATTTATTGTCAAAATCTGACTCATACTTAGACCCAAAAACAAGTCAAACCAATGGCCAGGGATAGTGCCGCCCGGGACCTGGCTTCGGAAACCGCTCGCTGGAAATTAGACGATTCAGTCGCCTTTGAAGAGCATCTAATTCAACCGGTTCCAACAATTGTTTTAGCTCCTCAAATTCTGAACCGTCATCGTAACAAAGCCAGGTATTTAAAGCTTGAAGATTCTTCGACAACTCAGCTGAAATTGGCTGGTCAGCAAATTCCCAGATTACGCTGCGCAACTTATAATCATCGTGAAAGCAGAGGCCATGGTCGATAGCCCACAAGCGACTGGTAGGATCAAGGAGCACGTGGCCACTTTTTCGATCGGCATTGTTGATAATGACGTCAAATAAGGCAATTTGTTGGGTCGCTTCGATAAACTGATCGTGGAAAGTGAGAAAATGCTGCTCAGGATCATGGTCGACGTAAAATTGGAGTGATCCCCAACCATGTGGTCCATTGCGCAAGACAGTGGGAGGAACTAAGTGCCAGCCAAGCGCTTCAGCGATTAGGAAAGCTGCCCGTTCCCTCAAGCATAAGGTTCCTCGAGCAAAGTCCCATAATGGACGCTCTCCGCGACTCGGTTTATATATCGCATCAACATGACTATCACCGAGCTCGACTTTTACCAGAAACGTATAATTAGATCCCCAGGGTACAAGCCCCTCCATCGCTAGCTCTCCCTGTTCCAAGATTTTCAAAATTGCGGCCGAAGGTACTTTATCTCCCATGTCTGACTTCTAAATTGTTTCAATTCTGCTATACATTTCTCAAATAATTTTGGTGAATTCAATCGTTTGAGTGTGGAAATCAACGGTGGGACGCTCTTGAATTTAAGAGAGAATGTGTCTGCGTGATTTACTCGGATAGCAACGATAATTCCAACTAATTATTTTGTCCGAACACTAATTTGCTTTTACCAAAGAATAAGGCAGCGATCTAGTGCGAATGGCCATTTCTATTGGGACAAAAATGTCCCTCGGAGTCAATGGGTTGACCACAATTGCCACAGATTGGCCTGCCGGATTCAACTACGTCTTGAGCACGTTTAACGAGAGATTTCGCCTGCACCCATGAAGTCCAAAAGCTAACTGCATTGGATTCTTCGTCTTCTTCGACTATTTCGTAGGCTACAATTACGATACGATCGACTTCATCATTATATCCCAGGCCCATGTTGCCAACCCGGAACAATGACTCAATAGGATCGCGCAAACGCATGTCCATCCAAATTGGTTCGTGCTCTGCTTCCTGAGAGTTTTTTTCGCTCAACTCCTCTAATAACGTTTCGAGGCTAGAAGCCAACATAGCAGCTTGCTGCTTTTCGATTATTACCGAGATTAGATCAGCTCCTTTGCTGCCTTGCAAGTAAAAAACACGCTGACCAGGTGGGCCAACCGTTCCAACGGTAATATGAGACACCGGGTTCAATTCCAAATGGCGGGCCATATTTACGAATCTGCCTTTATTACGATTATTCTAGTAACGAAACAGGTTTATCTCCAGCTATCCGGAGCTGGCTGGAACCATCTTGTTTCCAGCAACCGGTGCTGCATGATTCTTATTATTATTTACGTCTCTGTTCGCATTCTTATCCTTTTCTTTGGATGGTAGGTGAATAGGGCCATTATCATTCACCCTCATAATGCGAACAGGGCCATCTTTGCTCAAACTTAGTAAGCTAGCAGATGCTGGCGAAATGTTAATACGTTGGAATAAATCAATATGGGAACCCGAATAATAACTCAAAGCTAATTTTATCAAATCAGCATGGGAAACTAAAGCAATAAGCTCTTCCTCATGCAGATCGCACAACTTTTCAATAGCCGATACTGCACGCTGCTGGACTGCAACAAAAGACTCGCCTCCCGGGAATCGGAAACGACTAGGATAGTGTTGAACTGCATACCATTTTCGCTTTTGTTTTCTTAATTTTTTCAGTTTTTTTCCTTCCCACTTACCGTAACGTACTTCACCCAATTCTTCGAGGGAAATGACTTCAAGATTGTGAGGTTTGGCTATGACTAGTGCGGTCTCCATACAGCGCTCTAAAGGGCTACTATAGATCTGGCTCAGCGGTAATTCTCCGAGACGCTCAGACAAATCTTCTGCTTGCCGCCGGCCAATTTCATTTAGATGAACTCCAGGCAACCAGCCGGCCAGTCGCTGCTTGCTAACCCAATCATTTTGCCCGTGGCGAATCAAAAGAATATAGGTCATAAGCGGATAATAGCACATGTGCAAGTAATCCGTTAATGGCCTTATTGACTGTGGCTCCTTGTTGGAAAAATCTGGCAATGATGGTCAAAACAATTACACTGCGCCCTGTAATTCAGCCTATATTTTAAATATCTACCAGTCTGGTTTTCTATGGCGAGGTCGATTCAGATTCTAACGATTCATCACTCGGAAGCTGCTCTGATTGTTGACCCTCGGTCGGCTCAGTCGGAGGTTCAACATCGCCTTCTGGCGCATAAGTATCGACGTTAAAATAAGCGGCCATTACCTCTCGAACAATCCGCCCCGCCCATCGAGAACCCTCGCCTCCATTAAAAATGAAAGCCACCACCACAATTTCTGGATTCTCGAATGGAGCGTACCCAACGAACCAGGAGTGGGTAGGCAGGATTTCGCCTTCTTTGCACCACCCCCGCTCAATGGCAATATTATCACAATATTCGGCCGTACCTGTCTTGCCGGCGGTAGTGATACCGAAATCGTCTAACCAATCGGTAAACGCTACACCTGTGCCACCCTCCAAATTTACTTGACGCATGCCTTCAGCGACGATGTCTAACCAGGCTCGATCAACATCAACTGAGTTGAGCACCTGAGGTTCAAATGGCTGTATGACATTGCCCTCGGCATCAGTAATATGATGAATAATAGTTGGCCGGAAAAGAAACCCACCATTGGCAACCACAGCTGCCATCTGAGCCACTTGAAGAGGAGTTGAGGTAACAAATCCTTGACCGATACCCATGTTGTAATCGTCGCCCGTCGACCATGGCTCTCCTTGAGTTTGCCGTTTCCAGGCTTGACTTGGGTTATTGCCAGGTGCCTCTAAAGGCAGCTCGATACCTTGAACGCGCCCAAAACCAAACTGATCAGCATATTCGTGCAAACGATCAACACCTAAACCGTCAACGACCTCACCTTCTTGGTTAAAGCCGCCACTAATCTTGTAAAAATATACGTCACAGGAATTTGATATTCCGCTGATCATGTTCATGTACTCATGCCCTTCACTTAGCCAACAAACAAATGTCTGAGCCCGGCCGGGATCGTTCGGAGCGAATCGATTAGGGATTGTGATCTCTCCAGGATCGAATAAGAGCCGATTTGGTGAAATGACTCCTTCTTGTAAAGCACCGGAGGCAGGGACCAATTTAAACGTCGATCCCGGCGGATACTGTCCTGTTATGGCATGATTAACCAAGGGAGTGTAATCATTGCGCTCTAAACCAAGGTAGTACTCAACCGGCACCTCTGTCGAGAAGCGATTATTATCGAAGGTAGGAATGTTGACCATTGCCAGGATTTCACCCGTATTGGGATTTAAGACCACCACAACGCCTTGTTCGACCTCAACCGGCTCACCACTAAAGGGATCTGGGGTTGCCCGGCGTTGCGCCATTATTTCCTGCAGTATTTCGAAAGCTTCTTGCTGCAATTCTGTATCCAAAGTTAAATGCAGATTCATACCTGGTTCGGGTTCAATCGTACCCCCAATCTGCCTTAATTCTCGGCCAGTCCAGTCGTTTTCGATCTGTCGTTCACCTTTGCGCCCCGACAACTCAATTTCCATCGACGATTCAATCCCGGCCCAACCGACTCGATCATCCCGTTGGTATCCCAGAGCCAACCAATTTTCATTCGGGATCGGACCCATATAACCAATTATATGAGAAGTGAATTCTCCGCTTGGATAACGACGTATTGGTTCTTCAACAATCCGTACACCAGGCAAGAAAACACTTTCTTGTTCAATTTGAAAAGCCTGAGTTATTGGTAGATTCGTCTTAATTGGGGCGGGCAAATAAGGTGCAAAACTAAACCGATCCACAATAGCTTCTATGCTATCCGGCAATTCGGGCACGATTCCTGTTACGTCTAGTGTTTCGTCAATCGGAGCATCGTACAATTCAGCCAGACGGCTATAAGTGCTGATTAGAGCTGGATCGGCTATGGCTATTAGCTCCTCCTGCTGGATTGTGTTCGTAACTGGCACACCGGTAAGAACAGAAACTCGTTCGAAAATAGCCTGTCGTTCGGCCGGATCGTCTGGCAAAAACGCTGGCGTGATTGTTACATTGAAACTGGGTTCATTGGCTGCGAGGAGTACGCCATTACGGTCAAAAATCACACCACGGGGTGAATCAATTAGTATGCGGGTTAGTTGGTTTTCTTCCGCCAAAGTTTGAAGTTCGTCCCCCCGATTTTGCTGTAACCAATATACCCGATAGAGTAGAAGCGCAAGAACCACGACGATGACGAGACGTAGCAACAAGAGACGTCCACCCAGCCCGGTGTCCTCTTCTGGCCCTTCAATATCCTCTGCACGGTCCCAGCCTATTCGCGACATGATTTCGGATCATACCCAGTATGAAGCTCTCTGCCGATAATTAATCGCTCTCCTAAAGATCCTCTACCCGGGCTCTTATAGTTTTCTCATATCATTACCGGAGTTCAGATTTCAACTCGCCTCGGCCGCAGCAACTTTTCGAATGTATAAAAACCCCAATAAAAAACGAGGCCCAAAAATCCGTGGACGAGGGCCGTGATGAAAACATATTCGATAATCGGGCCTCCTGGATTGAAACGGCTGGCAATATCAGCAATTAAACCCGGAGCGGTGGTGCCACGAACAAGACTATCGATGCCTAAGAACTCCATGTTACGCACCATAATAGGAATGATGATTCTTAACAGGAGTAGGTAAACGAACCAAAATACAAAAGTGCCCAGAATTGTCAACAACATAGGAATAAATGTGCGATTCTGAGGCAAACTACGCTGGACAAGGGTGACAACGGTAACAGCAGCCATTAAGGCTAAGGCCGTCGTCCCAAGCGGGCTGGCAGAGAACAAGTCTATAAAAAGACCCCCGACTAGTGCCCAAATTATTCCTTCTCGAATTCCATGCAACACTGCCCAGGCGAGCGTAGCGACGAGCCATAATTGGGGTACTATGCCAAATACCGGGATTCTAGGCAGCACTGTGGACTGTAAGACTGCCAAGACAGCCATTAAAGGAATGGCCAAATACAAGCCTAGAGTCATGGAGCTCCGGACAAATCATCAGGCAATGTGTCAAAAATACTGGTATCAATCGTTCTGTAATCGGTAATCACAAAAACTATCTCTAAAGCCTCAAAGTTAACAGCTGGCTGAATTGATGCCTTCTGAAAGAGATCTGCCTCGCGACGATCTACGTCAGTTATTCGGCCAATGACCATGTCTTGTGGAAAACGACCACCGAGACCCGAAGTATAAACGACTTCTCCAATACCAATCTGTTCCTCAAGTTCGATCCAGTCCATGGTCATTACGCCACCTAAACCGCCACCACGAGCTATGCCCGTTGCCCGCGATTCTCCCAGGCGGGCCGGTATACTGCTAATATTATCGGTCAGCAATAATACCATTGCGGCTTGATTTGTCGTTCGATACACCTGACCTACGAGGCCGCGGGAGCCTTCGACCGGCATACCGACGTGAATCCCATCATCAGAGCCCTTATCTAAAATCATGCTGCGAAATAACGGACTAGAATCATAACCGATAACTGTGGCCGTCAATCTGGTAAATTCCGGCGTTTCACGGGCCCGCTCAAATAGTTCAAGCATCGTTTGATATTCGCCTTGGATCTCCCTTAACACTTCGTTTTCTCGCTGGAGCATATCTACTTGAAGGCGGAGCTGTTCTAATTCAGCCTGAGCTATTTGCAGATCTTCAGGACCGGTTAAGGCAGTAGCAAATACGTCGGTTCGCTCCGTAGTCCAGCCCATTACTGATGCAAGCGGATCTTCTAGAAAATTCAGAGCGGAATCAAGGCTCCCACTCGTGTCCAGCACAACCAGAAGGATGGTTATGCCGATGAGAATAATAAACGTCACCCAGCGAATACGTCGCTGTGTTTCGTTAAGGTTCATAAGCTATCAGGCCTAGCAGTCACACGAAAATTAAATGGACAGAAACCAAATTATTGTGATTCGGCCGCTATCTTTAATGGTGTGTGCTACCTCGATCTAAACCAACCAAAACTCGTTTATAATTGTCTAGATCTTCAAGCACTTTGCCGGCACCCCGGGCAACACAGGTCATGGGATCTTCTGCAATCCAGACCCTCATTTTTACATTATCTTCGATTCTTTCAGCGAGACCTTGTATTTCAGCACCGCCACCAGCCAAGCATACGCCAACTTCCATCAGGTCGGCGATGAGCTCAGGGGGTGTTTCGTCAAGTGCGTCCTTCACTATGTCAACTATAATATTAACGGAAGGAGACATGGCTTCCCGCAATTCGATGCTGCTGACATCTACGGCTTGGGGCAGACCATTAATTAGATTTCGGCCGCGCAGGGTCATTGTACGTTCTTCCGGTAGAGGAAAAGCTGAACCAATGCCGATCTTGACTCTTTCAGCCATTCGCTCACCTATGAGTAAATTGTATTTGCTACGGGCATACTGAACGATATCTTCATCCATTTCGTCACCAGCAACTCGAATCGATCTGCTAACAACAATGCCTCCCATGGCAAAAATGGCTACCTCGGTGGTGCCGCCACCTATGTCGACGATCATACTGCCCCGGGTCTCAATGATTGGCAATCCCGCACCGATTGCGGCAGCCATAGGCTCTTCTATTAAGAAGGCGTCCCGGGCACCGGCGGAGATAGTAGCATCATATACCGCTCGTTTCTCAACCTCGGTAACACCGCTTGGAACACCGACAACAACTCGAGGTCGAGGAAAGGGCACTATCATTTGTTCATGGGCTTTGTCAATGAAATACTTTAACATGGCCTCGGTTATTTCGAATTCCGAAATAACGCCGTCTCTGAGAGGGCGAATGGCGACAATATCCGCAGGCGTCCGTCCAACCATCTCGCGAGCTTCCGCGCCAATTGCCAATGGGCGACGAGAGCGCTTATTGATGGCCACCCACGATGGTTCATTGATTACAATACCTCGATCGCGAATGCTAACCAATGTATTGGCAGTTCCTAGATCAATGCCGATATCCAGTGACAAAAGACCTAGAAGCCAATCAAGTGGTCTTAACAATGTCTTCTACCTTTGCTATGGTGCGATATATCTCGCATATCTTTATCATTGTTCTCTGCACACATCAAGCCAAACGAATCGATTATACCACATGGACATTAGCCTGCACGAGCAGCAGATTCTGAATTAACGAGATTAATACTGCTTGTCAATCAACCGCCAAGCAGTATTATCGTACTAGAGATATCTCCCGTTTCTTAATATTTGCTTGAGTTGAAGGAACGCCCATGGCTAGAAATGCGCTTTTTTCTGAATTAGTATACGATGAACGCGAAATGCCTGTCGAAGTAAGTTATGTGGGAACTGATGCCTTTTACATTGTTGATGATAATGGCTTTCTACGCCATATTGACGCCGAGACGGTTGATCGCCAGGTTTTGGCTGTCTTCATCCAACAATTACAAGAGAACAAAGATCTGGCGGTCGAACAGGCCTTAAAAATGATTGGGAAAGATGACCTGTTCACCAAGGCCGCCATCGATTCCTCTATGCGTAATATCGACATGGATCAAATCATCGCCCAAGGAATCCCTGAGCAAGCCCGCACAATGATGGGCATGTTGGGCTTCCGGATTGTCATCAACCATCATGGCGAAGTTGTCCGTATGGACCAACCGGTTGCGCCGGATGACTATGATGATTAGTTTTAATGTTTAATAAGCGCCCCGACCGGATAGGATATGGGGAATGGTTTGCAGCATTATTCGAAGGTCCAAGGCAATCGACCAATTTTCAATATAGTAGATGTCGAGCAGGCATTGCTCATCGAAGGTTAAGTCAGAGCGACCGCTAACTTGCCAAAGGCCTGTTATCCCCCCCCTTACTTCTAAGCGTTGATGATGCCAGGACTGATATTGAGAAACCTCTTCAGCTAATGGTGGCCTAGGACCTACGATACTCATATCGCCGACTAAGACATTATACAGTTGTGGCAACTCATCCAAACTAAAACGGCGAATCATCCGGCCGACCCGCGTTAGCCTTGGATCTTCCTTTATTTTGAAAATGGGGCCATCAGCCTCATTCATTGCTCGCAGCGATTCTTTCATATCGTCTGCATCGACAACCATTGAGCGAAACTTCGCCATCTTAAATGTCTTTCCTTTGTAACCTACCCTTTCTTGGAAAAAGAATATGGGGCCGGGATTTTCTATCTTGACGGCTATAGTGGTAACAACGGTAATCAAGCCAGCAGGTATAGCCAGTATAACGATCACTAGAATGTCCAGTATCCGTTTTAACGTCTTTCCAGTCTGGCTGATACGAATTTCCCGAGGCCTAAACATCGGGATTCCGGCCATGTTTTCGAATTCAACCTTGCTCAAGCTCAGTTGAAATAGATCTGGGACAACCCGTGCTCTGGCAGCGTGTTGTTGGGAAAGAAACATTACCTCTTCAATCTGTTCAGTCTGATGACTCGGCAGGGCGATAAATACGGTATGAACATTCTCTTCAGAGCTGAGTACCTCATCCAGCTGTTTCCAGGCACCTAAATGGGGAATACGTTCTGAACCAATATTGTTTTCCTGCGAACCATCATCCAGGTAACCAATTGCCTTAAAGCCTAAATCAGGCCGGGCAAGTAAAGTGCGTACAACGCTCCGGCCTACCTCCCCTGATCCAACGATGAGTGCTTTATCTACACCAATACCCCGTCGGTAAAAAATGTCCAGCAAAAGCCGGCGAACGAGACGGGCCGTTGCGATAAATACGATGATAAATATTAAGGCCCAGATCAATAGTAATCGGGAGAAAGCGAGCGGCCGGTAGAGGAAGGTAATGGCCATCATTAAAGCGATACCAACGGCGGTAGCATAGCCTACTCGCGAAATTTCATCTAAAAGAAATTCGCCCCGCCTTCGGGTCCAGACCCGGCTTTGAGTGAAGGTTATGATCAATAGAATGCTCAGCAAGATCCACTGATCACGATAGGCTGATAAAGGAACATCCACAACAAATGGTTCAAGCCACTGAAATTCATAGCGCACGATATAAGCAAACCAGAAGGCAGCAACGATTAATAAGACATCTGTAATGACCGTCAGGTTGCGAACCGTACGTTTGCCAATCCCAGGGCTCATGTCTTTGCTAACGCTTTCATATAAATAGAATTCAACTTCTGACCAGATTCAGACCAGTTATAAAGTCTAGCCTGTTTCATTCCTTTTTGGCGCATTGTAGCCACAATTTCTTGATCGTCTAATACGGTTACTATATGCTCCGCCAACGCCTGAATATCGTCAGGATCAAATAAGCGACCTGCTTCACCTACCACTTCTGGCAAGGAAGAATTATTAGCAACGACGACTGGGGTACCACAGGCCATAGCTTCCAGAGCCGGCATACCGAATCCCTCATAGAATGAGGGATAAATAAGCATAGACGCGGCATTGTACCATAAGGGAAGATCCGTCTCAGATACATACCCTGTAAAACGGACTTGATTCTCCAATCCAAGCTTCTGCACTCGAGCAAATATGTCTTTGTAATACCATCCTTTGCCGCCAGCGAGAACAAGTGTAATCTCCGGCCGTTTTATTTGAGCCATAGCCTCTATTAGGATGAGTAAATTTTTTCGTGGTTGGAGCGTACCGACATGTAATACAAATTGTTTTGGAAGTTGCTGGTGTTCACGAAAGGCCTTTACCTCTGACTCGGAAAGTGGGACAAAACTAGAATCGACTCCAGGCGGAACGACATCAATTTTGTCTAGGGCGATGCCAAATTGATGGTGGACATCCTGACGGCCAGCTTCAGAAATCGTCACAATGCGCTTGGCCTTCTGACATGAGCGACGGGTTAAATTGGTCAGGTAAAGGCGTTTGAGCAATGGATACTGCTCTGGGAAATAAATAAAGCTCAAATCATAGACCGTTACAATCGTTGGGCAAGGGCTTCTAACGGGAGTAACAAAGGCCATACTATGTAACAGGTCTATATTATGGTCACTCAAAATGGACGGCCAAACAATTTGCTCCCAGGCAATACGTATCAATGGATTATCAGTGCGCCAGCGTGATGGTGCGATCTTGTTGGCTGGCCAATTGGTCAAATCATCCGAGTTGTTCGAGAAAATGGTGATCTCGAATTGGTCATTGTCCAGTGGTAGGTTGTTCAACAGCTGGCTAATATAATGGTGTATGCCAGCCCGCCGGTAACCCCGTTGACCTGACAGCAAATGGGCATTAATGCCAATGTGTTTCAGGTTCTTCATTGCTGCTGAACCCATGATGATCCATTATAGCGCATCCGCTTTCCAACGCCTTCTTGACGGTCGATCCTGCTTATGGTAAACTGCATCGTTATGTTTAGTCGTTTCTAACGGAGAAGGAGAGACCAGTGAAATCGACCCTAAGCCGCCGCCGATTCTTGGTCGTACTTATACCACTAGTTATGGTGTTGCTGGTTGCTTGCGAACGCCCGCTAAACGAAGAAGATGAGCCGACTGCCTCACCATCGCCCGAATTGTTTGCCACCCCGGAAACAGGACCAGAAGATATTGCCCCCACCCTGATACCCACACTAGGGGCAGGCACGTCACCGGAAGCAACACCAGATCCCAATGCTCAGCCCGCCCCAGAGGGCGGGGATCCAAGCAGTGGTGAGACGGAGGGTGGTCAGGAAACAGGACAGGGAGAGCAAACCGGTGAGGTTGCTCCAACTGCTGCACCTCAGGCTACGACGTTGCCCTCTGGCGAGCAAGTGCACGTCGTTCAAGTAGGTGATAATCTATACCGCATAGGATTAAGTTATGGCTGCACAGTGGCTGAACTATCAGCCTATAACGGCATCTTCAATCCAGACTATATCGTCATTGGGCAGCAAATCCGGATTCCCACAACTTGCAGTGCTGGTTAAGGTTATCTAGAAGTTCCGCACCGTTACCAACTGCATGTTGATACCATAGAAAAAGTAAATTAGGGTAATCTATGATCGGCCAGTAATAGGCCGATCTTTACCTGAATCAGAAAGACTTGGCGGTTGAGATTGACTCAAGCGCCTTTTTTCTTTGCAATACGAATCCCCTTTCGAAAATTGTGGATAAATAATATGAGTAATCGTACTAGAGAGGGAAGCATTAAGTGGCAGGGAGATGCCTGGCGATTGCAGGTGTTCTACATCGAAGCACCTGATGGAAGAATCGTTGAGAAAGGAGTAATCGAACATCCTGGTTCAGTGGTCATCGTACCTCTTTTGGATGACCAAGTCCTCATGTTGCGTCAATATCGCCTGTCGTTTGACGATGTAATTCTTGAGTTACCGGCCGGGACCCGGGAGCATGGGGAGGATTGGCTGACCTGCGCGCAAAGAGAAATTAGAGAAGAATCGGGCTATCAGGCGGAAAAATGGCATTTAATTGGGCACCTTTGGCCGGCACCTGGGCTTACAGATGAACAGATGGCCATTTATTTAGCTACAGAATTGACACCCGCACCATTAGAGGCTGATTTCGACGAAGAAATCGAGGTTGTCACCTTTCCGCTTGCAGAACTGATTAAAATGGCCCTGGATGGTAGACTTCAAGATGCAAAGAGTGTGGTGGCGATACTAAGAACGGCTCATTACCTGGAACAGCGCAGTGTTGACTGATTATTTTCGGCCGAAATCTATCAACCAAGTCTTTTTCCCAATTGCCATCCTAGTCTGGTCCAGGAGAAAGTGAACTAATATGACTAAAAACCAGGATGTGATCATCATTGGCGCAGGGATCATCGGGGCAGCTTGCGCCTGGAGGTTAGCTTCGGCCGGCCTGGGGGTGACTGTCTTCGACCGGCAAGCACCGGGCAGCGGCGCATCTCAGGCAGCATTAGGTGTGTTGGGCTTCCATGCCCGGCCGCAAATGCCGGCCGCTTTTGACGATCTTTGCCGAAGCAGTCAGCAGTTCTACCCCGCCATCATCGAGGAGCTTCAAGAGGCCCTTGGCCGGACCCTAACCTATCGCACAGGAGGCCAGTTATCAGTCGCCTTCAACGAAGATGACCTGGCCGAGTTAGAAGAAGCTTACAAGATTAATAAGGCTGACGGTATCCATGTAGAGCGCCCCACAGCGGCGGAAATCCAGCAACTGGCACCGGGAATAAATGATCGTGTCCTTGGCTCGCTCTTTTTCCCTGACGATGCTTGGGTCGACAACACAGCGCTGACGTTGGCCATTGCCCAGGCGGCCGAAGCGGCCGGAGCTGTGTTTGAACGGGGAGAAGTCCAGGCGGTGATTAACGAGGCCGGTCGGGCGACCGGCGTTCGTGTAGCTGGAGAATTAATCGAGGCTGAATGGCTAGTCGTCGCTGCCGGCTGCTGGTCCGGGCAAATAGCCGGCCTACCACCATTGCCGGTTCAACCCGTTCGCGGGCAGGCATTTCTGATTGGCAGCCAACCTATCCGGCGAATCGTCATGTCGGAGCGTGGTTACCTGGTGCCTAAAGGGGATGGCCAAACGATGATTGGGGCGACGGTGGAGCTTGAAGGGTTTGATGAATCTAATACCCTGGCGGGATTGAGCGAGCTAACTCAAGCGGGTTTAGAAATCGCTCCCATCCTGGCTCGATCTGAGTTTCTCGGTGCCTGGGCCGGTTTGCGGCCGGGAACGCCAGATGATCTTCCTTATATCGGATCTTTTGCCGAGCTGCCGAATGTGATCGCCGCCACCGGCCATTTCCGCCATGGCATCCTGCTGGCACCCATCACAGCTACCATGGTTCGGGCCGCGATAACAGGGGAGACGCCACCGGTCGAGCTGGGGCCGTTTTTACCAGATCGAGCTGGTCAATACCCAATTTCCGTATTTTATGCTGCATTACTCACCAGGGAGCGATGTCTAGTTGGGT
>PVMS01022888.1_pt1 | contig 27581 bp, 28 predicted proteins | sample 1853461 | NCBI WGS metagenome assembly PVMS01 (sample SAMN08582032, study PRJNA380276) | Marine sediment metagenome, whole genome shotgun sequencing project. | isolation source: ocean sediment barecode stripped | collected 2017
TAATGCGCCCACCGGGCACAGATCGATAATATTTCCGGACAACTCGTGAGAAACACTTTTCTCAATATAGGTGCTGATCTGCATGCGGTCACCGCGGCCTATGGTTCCCAGCTCCTGGATACCCGCTATTTCCTGGCCGAATCGGACGCAACGCGTGCAGTGAATACAGCGCGTCATATCGGTAGACACCAACGGACCCAGATCTTTGTCTTTTACGACCCGCTTGCGCTCGAAATAACGGGAAACATCACGCCCGTAGCCTATGGCAAGATCCTGCAATTCACACTCGCCCCCCTGGTCACAGATCGGGCAATCCAGCGGATGATTGATCAACAAGAATTCCATGACAGACTTTTGCGCCGCGATCGCCTTGTGCGACTTGGTAAATGCCTTCATGCCGTTGGTTACAGGCGTGGCACACGCAGGCAGCGGTTTGGGCGCGTTCTCAACCTCGACCAGGCACATGCGGCAATTCGCCGCCACGGATAATTTTTCGTGATAACAGAACCGGGGAATATAAATACCCGCCGCATCCGTCACCTGGATCAGCATCTGCCCGGGCGTCGCTTCGAGCTCCACGCCGTTGACTTCTATTTTGAATTTATCCGCACTCATGACTTATATCAGGCAGCCTCTGACCGATCATCGACAATGGACTGTCCGCCGTTTTGAATCATATATTCGAACTCATGAAGATAATGACGCAGAAAACTCTGCACCGGCCACGCCGCGGCATCACCGAATGCACAAATCGTATGCCCTTCTATTTTGTTCGCAACGTCAACCAACAAATCAAGATCACTGGCTTTACCCTGACCGTCGATGATTCTCGTCAGCATCCGGTACAGCCAGCCCGTGCCTTCACGACATGGTGTGCATTGACCACAGGATTCAGCGTAATAAAAGCGGGAAATTCTCTGCAACGCCTGCACCATGCAGGTACTGTCATCCATCACGATCATTGCGCCCGTGCCAAGCGCCGAACCGGCCTGCTGCAGGCTGCCGTAATCCATCGTCAGCGGTTCTATGATTTCGGCCGGCATTACAGGCACTGAACACCCACCCGGAATGACGGCCTTCAGTTGCCGCCCGTCGCGAACACCGCCGCAGAGTTCCATCAGATCGCTGAACGGAATACCTAATGGCAATTCATAATTGCCAGGCTTATTGACATGACCTGAAACTGAAAAAATCAGCGTGCCTCCCGAATTTTCCGGACCAAGTCCGGCGAACCATTCAGCACCGCGGGTCATAATCGTCGGCACGGAAGCCAGACTCTGCGTGTTATTAATGGTGGTCGGAGCACCATACAGGCCAAATCCGGCCGGAAAAGGCGGTTTAAACCGGGGACGGCCCTGCTTTCCTTCCAGAGACTCGAGCAAAGCAGTCTCCTCCCCGCAGATGTAGGCACCAGCGCCGACAAACATATGCAAATCGAAATCGATACCGGAGCCTTTGATATTTTTCCCCAGCAACCCGGCTTCATAGGCTTCATGCAACGCTTCTTCGAATCGCGGCACGGGCTCATCCAGAAATTCACCACGAATATAGTTGTAGCCGACCGTCGCGCCCATCGCGAACCCACCGATCGCCATGCCTTCGATCAGCGCATGCGGGTTGTAACGCAGAATATCGCGATCGTGACAGGTGCCAGGCTCACTCTCGTCGGAATTACAAATGATATATTTCTGGATTTCCGCATCCCTGGGCATAAAACTCCATTTCAACCCGGTCGGAAAACCGGCGCCGCCCCGACCGCGTAGCCCCGATGCCTTCACTTCATCAATAACCTGCTCCGGCGTCAGCTCACCGCGAAGAATTTTCTCCCAGGCCTCATACCCGCCTGTCTTAAGATAAGTCTCCATGCTCGCAGGCTTATTCATTCCCACGGTCTTAAGACATACCTGGTTCTGCTCATAAGCCATTGCGCTTACTCCAGGCCATCCAGAATCTCGTCCACTGTTTCCGGCGTGAGATTCTCGTGATAGGCATGATCAACCATCATCATCGGCGCACCGGTACATGCCGCAAGACATTCTTCCTCGCGCTTTAGATAAATTTTCCCATTCGCCGTGCTTTCACCGACTTTGATGCCAAGTTTCTTTTCAATATGTTCGAGAATCTTATTACCACCACGTAACATGCAGGAGATATTCGTACAGACCGAAACACTGTGACGGCCGACAGGGCTGGTTTCGAACATCGAGTAAAAGGAGGCCACCTCAAATACCTGAATCGCGGGCAATTGAAGATATTGCGCTATCGCCTCCATCAGCTCACGCGTCAAAAAACCGTGATTCTCATGCTGCGCAACATGCAAAGCGGCAAGCACCGCCGAGCGTTGTCTGCCCTGGGGAAACTTCTCTTTCCAGCGGTCAATCTCTTCCCGAACGTGTTCGGACAGTTCAGTGACAGTTGCAAGAGCTTCGTTCATCGGTCTATCTCACCAAAAACGATATCCTGCGTACCGATCACAGCGACAACGTCAGCCAGCATGTGGCCCTCTACCATTTCCTTCATGGCTGACAGATGCGCAAAACCCGGCGCCCGAATCTTGAGCCGGTAAGGCTTGTTCGCACCGTCAGAAACCAGGTAGACGCCAAACTCTCCCTTGGGATGCTCGATAGCCGCGTAGGCTTCCCCTGCCGGCGTGGTATAGCCTTCCGAAAACAGCTTGAAGTGGTGAATGAGCGACTCCATGTCATCCTTCATTTCCACGCGCGACGGCGGCGCGTACTTGTGATCATCAATCATCACGGGGCCGGGATTCTCCCGAAGCCATTTCACGCACTGCTCGATAATCCGCGTGGACTGCCTCATTTCTTCCATTCGCACGAGATAACGGTCATAGCAATCGCCGTTTACGCCAATCGGAATATCGAAATCCATATCGGCATAGACTTCATAGGGTTGCTTCTTGCGTAAATCCCAGGCGATTCCGGAACCACGCAACATCGGCCCGGTAAATCCCAACTGCAGCGCACGCTCAGGCGAAACCACGGCGATATTAACCGTACGCTGTTTCCAGATTCGATTATCGGTCAGCAGGGTTTCATATTCGTCAATTCGTGCCGGAAAACGCCCGATAAAATCATCGATAAAATCAAGCAGGGAACCTGCGCGATTTTCATTCATCTTCCCGACCTCTTTTTCTGAATGCCACTTGGACGCTTTATAGTGGGGCATGACGCCCGGCAAATCCCGATAGACTCCGCCAGGCCGGTAGTAGGTTGCGTGCATGCGGGTTCCGGAGACCGCTTCATAACAATCCATGAGCTCTTCACGCTCACGGAAACAATAAAGAAACACGGTCATGGCGCCTATATCCAGACCATGGGCGCCAAGCCACATCAGGTGATTCAGAATTCTCGTAATCTCATCAAACATCACACGGATGTACTGCGCCCGGATAGGCGGCTTCACACCCAGTAATTTCTCGATCGCCAGAACATACCCGTGCTCGTTGCACATCATGGATACGTAATCCAGGCGATCCATATAGCCGATGCTCTGGTTGTAAGGTTTGCTCTCCGCCAGCTTCTCTGTCGCCCGATGCAGCAGTCCGATATGCGGATCCGCGTTCTGAATAACCTCCCCGTTCATTTCCAGCACCAGACGAAGCACACCGTGTGCCGCCGGGTGCTGGGGACCGAAATTCATCGTAAAGTTCTGAATCTCAGTCATGATCATCACCTTGTGAACCGGTGTCTTTCAGATCAGCGGTATAGCGGTTGTCATCTCTGAGCACCTTGGGCACGAGAACGCGCGGCTCGATCGTCACAGGCTGATAGACCACACGGCCGCGCGCCGGATCGTAGCTCACCTCGACGTTACCGATTAACGGAAAGTCCTTGCGAAACGGATGTCCGATGAAGCCGTAATCGGTAAGAATTCTGCGCAAGTCCGGGTGCCCCGCGAACAGGATACCGAACAGATCAAAAGCTTCGCGCTCATACCAGTCTGCAGAGGACCAGACATCGACAACCGAAGGCAACAACGGCGGATTGGCGGTGCCCGTAAAAACACGCAAGCGCAAACGGTGATTCAGACTGACGGACAACAGGTGATAGACGACAGCAAATCGTTTTTCGCCGAAGGTGTCCTCAACTTCCGGAATAATCGTCTCGCGCATCGCGGCGCGGCTAAAACCGGTCTCGCTGGCTTCTGACGTTTCCCACTCATCGACGCCGTAACTCAGGTAATCAACACCGCAAAGGTCGATCAGCGTTTCAAAACAGAATTCCGCTTCGTCACGAAGCGCTGTCATGACATCAAGCAGGCCGTCTTTATCCAACTCGTAGGTCAGTTCGCCGCAATGAGATTCACACTGAACAAGGGTGGCACCAAAACGCGCTGATATGCTGGCTGCAAGAACCTCGTAACGTGCGTTCATCGGCAACTCACCGTGCGATGGTATTCGTACGCCGAATCTTGTTTTGCAACTGGATGATTCCGTAGATCAGCGCCTCCGCGGTCGGCGGGCAACCCGGTATGTAAACATCCACTGGTACAATCCGGTCACATCCACGAACCACGGAATAAGAGTAGTGATAATAGCCGCCACCATTAGCACATGAACCCATGGAAATGACCCAGCGTGGTTCGGCCATCTGGTCATAGACCTTGCGCAGCGCCGGCGCCATCTTGTTCGTCAGCGTACCCGCCACGATCATCACATCAGCCTGGCGCGGGCTTGGCCTGAAGATCACACCGAGCCGGTCGAGATCATACCGCGCTGCACCTGCCTGCATCATTTCAATGGCACAGCAGGCGAGACCGAAAGTCATGGGCCACAGAGAGCCTGTGCGCGCCCAGTTAATCAGGTTATCCAGCCCGGTGACGACAAATCCCCGTTGCTGCAAGACCTCGGGAACATCGGCAACCGGGCCCACGCCGATTTTCGCCTGCGCGACCATCACCTGCTCGCCTAATCCCATTCCAGGGCTCCTTTCTTCCACTCATAGATGAAGCCCACCACGAGCACGGCCAGAAAAACGCCCATAGCCAGAATCCCAAAGGTTCCGATCGCATCCAGAGATACCGCCCAGGGAAAAAGAAATGCGATTTCAAGATCGAATATTATAAAAAGAATCGCCACCAGGTAATAACGGACGTCGAACTTGATCCGGCTGTCTTGAAACGCCTCGAAGCCGCACTCGTAAGACGACAGTTTTTCTGCATCCTTTTGACCGCTGCCCAGCAACAAGCCGACACACAGCAGCAACACGCCGACCATCAAGGCGATGCCAAGAAACACCAGAACCGGCAAATATCCGTGCAGCAAGACCTGTCCCTAGGTACCCGGAAGTACGTTTACGCGCCCCGACACGTACGGGGCCGAATATGCAAAAAACACCACAACCATAATCCGCCTGCGCATTATGGTGCCGATGGCCGGACTCGAACCGGCACGGCTTACGCCACTGCCCCCTCAAGACAGCGTGTCTAGCAATTCCACCACATCGGCTCAGCCATCCACACAACCAGACGGATTCTGCGCTTTATTGATCCGGATTTTGATCCGCATTTTCCGTAATCGCCTCTTCCGAGGTCGGCGTCGCATCGCCTCCGGCATCCAGCGGCGGCAGATCCGGCAGTCCATCCGCATCACCCGCCTGCTTTTCCAGCGTGGGCAGCAAATCACCGATACCTGTCTCAACCGGTACAACTTCATCCATCAAGCTCGTCACAGCAGGCCCCTGTACACCCATATAGGTGAGCCCCAGGCTGCTGAGAAAAAACATCGTCGCCAGCACCGCGGTCGTCCGGGAAAGAAAGTTCGCAGAACCCTTGGCTCCGAATACCGTGCCGGACGCACCAGCACCAAACGCAGTACCGGCATCAGCGCCCTTGCCTCGCTGTAGCAGAATCAGCCCGATAATCATCGCTGATATCAGGACATGCCCGATCAGCGCGAATTGGTGAAAAGTCATAATCAATTATTCCCTGCGGCGGCCGCGCAGATAGCGCAAAACTCGGCCGCATCTAATGATGCTCCGCCGATCAGACCACCGTCGATATCTTCCATGGCAAACAGATCGCTGGCATTGGCGCTTTTGACACTGCCGCCATACAGAATCCTGAGATCAGCCCCTATTCTAGCATCGGCCGCCACGACGATGCCCCGAATATGCTGATGAACGGCCTGTGCCTGTTCGGGGGTCGCGGTCAGGCCTGTGCCAATCGCCCATACGGGCTCGTAGGCCACGACTGCCGATGCAAAGGCAGCAACGCCTGTGGCATCGAGCACCGCCTGAATCTGACGTGAAATGACATCCATCGTGATGCCGCTTTCGCGTTCCTGCTGTGTTTCACCGACGCAGAAGATGGGCTCCAGGCCAGCCGCCTGGACCGCGACGAACTTGCCGGCAACCACATCATCCGTTTCAGCGAATAAGGCCCGGCGTTCCGAATGGCCGACAATGACATGACTGCAACCAACATCGCGAAGCATCCCGGCCGAGACTTCACCCGTAAATGCACCGGAGTCGTGCAGGGCCACATTTTGAGCCCCCAGCAGAATGCCGGAACCACTCACCAGCTGACTCACGTCAGCGAGGTAAACAAACGGCGGGCAAACCAGTGCGTCGCAACCCGCCAATGGCCCGATAGCGTCGGTAATCCCCTGTACGAGCCGTGCATTGTCTGCACGGGACCCGTTCAACTTCCAGTTGCCTGCGACCAGTGGTTTTCTCATTGATTTTGTCAGCCAAGCCGGGGGCCGTCCGGGTAACCGGACACGGCGGGCCCTTCGATGGTTTAAATGCCGCTCAAAAAGGTGCGCGAAGGTTAGCGTCCCATCGGTCGGAAATCAATGCCGAAATCGAGCCGCAGATTCAGCCGGAAGCCGCCTGCCCTATCGTTTCGGCCAATTCTTCGGCCAGCGCCCTGATCTCCGATTCATCCTCGCCTTCCATCATCACACGCATCACCGGTTCGGTGCCCGAAGGCCGCACAAGGACGCGCCCTCGGTCGGCCAGGCGTCGTTCAGCCTGCTCAATGGCATCCTGGATCGGCGGTGAAGATTCAAGCACTATTTTGCGAGCGGTTTTGACATTGATCAGGACCTGCGGATAGCGCTTCATCGGCCGAACCAGGTCAGCCAGACTACGGCCTGACTTCGCCACCACGCCCAGCACCTGAAGCGCACTGATCAAGCCGTCGCCCGTGGTGGTCTTGTCCAGACACAGCAGGTGACCCGAAGTCTCGCCGCCAAGCTGACCACCGGTTTCCTTGAGCATTTCCAGGACGTAGCGGTCACCGACCTTGGCACGACAGAAATCGACACCCAGGTCGCCAAGCGCCTGCTCAAGCCCCAGATTCGTCATTAACGTCCCCACAACGGGACCGGACAGCGTTTTTTCTTCATGCCCCGCCCGTGCAAGCACATAAATAAGCTGGTCACCGTCGATCATCGCACCGGTGTGATCAACCATCAGCACGCGGTCGCCGTCGCCGTCGAATGCAATACCAAGATCCGCGCCGACTGCCTGCGCCGTCACCCGGAGCAATTCGGGATAGGTCGTTCCGCAACCGTCGTTAATATTGCGGCCGTTCGGAGAACAGCCAATGGGCACTATTTCGGCACCCAGCGCAGTCAGCACCCGTGGCGCAACCTTGTAACTGGCACCATGCGAACAATCGACAACCAGCTTGAGATTATCCAGTCGCAGGCTCTTGGGCACAGTCGACAGGCAAAAGCGCTCGTAATCTTCCCTGGAGCTCTCCACGCGCTTGGCGCGACCCAACGCGCCGGAGTCGCGCGTGATGGCCGGTTCCGACAAAAATGCTTCTATTTGCTCTTCGACCGCGTCAGGCAGTTTGCTCCCCTGTCGGTCAAAAAACTTGATGCCGTTATCACAATAAGGATTGTGGGATGCGCTGATGACAACGCCCAGATCCGCCTCCAGCGCCTGGGTCATATAGGCAATTCCCGGCGTGGGCAACGGACCGAGCAACAGAACATCCATACCGGCGGCGACAAAACCTGCTTCCAGAGCGGATTCAAACATATATCCGGACACCCGCGTGTCCTTGCCGATACACACGCGACCGCCGTCCGGTGCCAGCACCCGCGCAGCGGCACTGGCCAGACGCAAAGCAAATTCGGCGGTCATGGGCTCTTCGCCCACACGCCCGCGGATGCCGTCCGTGCCGAAAAATTGTCTACTCATTCTGACCTTCCGTGGCTGTCACAACCTCTAATACTCGCAGGGCATCGACCGTGGGCGCAACGTCATGGACGCGCAAGATGGATGCGCCCCGCTGTCGTGCCAGTATTGCCAGAGCAAGACTGCCCGGCAAGCGCTCGCCTGCATCCCGATCGAGTAATTGACCAATCATCGATTTGCGCGACACACCGGCCAATACCGGATAACCCAATCCGGCAATACTATCGAGCTTGCGTAACAAGTCCAGATTGTGATCGAGTGTTTTACCAAAACCAAAGCCCGGATCCAATACGATCAGGCCTGCATCCATCCCCGCTGACAGGCAGACCTGCACACGTTCTCTCAAAAACCGCGACACTTCGGCGACGACATTCTTATACGCCGGCGCAGCTTGCATGTTCCGTGGCTCGCCCTGCATATGCATCAGGCAAACCGGCACTTTGAGTTTTACGGCTGTTTCAACGGCGCCATCCGCACGAAGCGCCAAAACGTCGTTAATCATATTCGCGCCAGCTTCGACAGCCGCCTGCATCACGCCCGGTTTACTGGAATCGATAGAAATCGAACACGCCAGCTCGCGGGCCAATGACTCGATGACAGGTATGACGCGATCAAGCTCCTGCTGCAGTGAAACCGGCGCGGCACCCGGTCGCGTCGATTCACCGCCGACATCGATAATATCAGCGCCGTCACGAAGCATCTGATCAGCTTGATGAAGCGCGTCGCCGACAGCCTGATACCGACCACCGTCTGAGAAAGAATCCGGCGTGACATTCAGCACGCCCATGACAAGGCAGCGACCGGACTCAGCAGTGGGTAATCGGAACGGCATCCGCAGTGCCGGCGTGAGCGCGGTCTTAGTGCTGGCCGGCAGGCTCGCCGATATTGGGATCGTCAGTTTTCCTGGATTTGTCGCTATCGGCAAGCGATTGCGGCGGATCAGAGCTGTCCCAGTCTTCCGGCGGTTGCGGCTCTTTCCCCGCCATGATGTCCTTGATCTGACTTTCATCAATAGTTTCATACTTGATCAGCGACGCCGCCATCATATGCAGTGTTTCCAGCTTCTCATTAAGAATTTTTACCGAACGCTGGTAGTTGATATCGATGATTCTACGAATCTCTTCATCAATCGCATGCACCGTGATATCAGAAACCTGTTTGTGCTGCGTCACGGTGCGGCCGAGAAACACCTCGCCGTCTTCCTCGCTATAGGTCAATGGACCCAATCGATCCGACAACCCCCACTTGGTCACCATATTCCGCGATAGCTCTGTAGCACGCTCAATATCATTGGACGCACCGGTTGTGACCGCGTCGCTGCCGAAAATCAGCTCCTCGGCGATACGTCCGCCGAACAGGCTCGAAATCTGACTGTTGATGCGTTGCTTACTAAAACTGTAGCGGTCTTCTTCAGGCAAAAACATCGTTATGCCCAGCGCACGTCCGCGCGGAATAATCGACACCTTATATACAGGATCATGATCCGGGACCGACAAGCCGACGATCGCATGACCGGCTTCATGATAAGCCGTCAGCTTCTTCTCATCGTCGCTCATAACCATTGACCGGCGCTCGGCGCCCATCATGATCTTGTCCTTGGCCTTCTCGAACTCATCCATGCCAACGGTCCGGCGATTCCCGCGAGCCGCAAACAACGCTGCCTCATTGATCAGGTTGGCAAGATCGGCCCCTGAGAAACCGGGTGTTCCGCGAGCAATAATCGATGGCCGGACATCATCTCCGATCGGGACTTTCCGCATGTGCACACGCAATATCTGTTCGCGGCCGCGGACATCAGGCAGCGGTACGACGACCTGGCGGTCAAAACGACCGGGCCTGAGCAGGGCCGGATCGAGAACATCGGGACGGTTGGTAGCGGCAATAACGATAGTGCCTTCGTTACCTTCGAAGCCGTCCATCTCGACCAGCAACTGGTTAAGCGTCTGCTCACGCTCGTCATGACCACCGCCGAGTCCGGCGCCGCGATGACGACCTACAGCATCGATTTCGTCAATAAAGATAATGCAGGGTGCGTGCTTTTTCGCCTGCTCGAACATATCCCGGACACGCGACGCCCCAACACCGACAAACATCTCGACGAAATCAGATCCCGAGATCGTGAAAAACGGTACTTTTGCCTCACCGGCTATGGCACGGGCCAAAAGCGTCTTACCGGTTCCGGGCGCACCGACCAGCAGCACACCCCGGGGAATCTTGCCGCCGAGCCGCTGAAATTTCGCAGGGTCCTTCAGGAAGTCGACAATCTCGATGAGTTCTTCTTTTGCCTCCTCGATGCCGGCCACATCCTGGAAGCTCACGTTGACCTGATCTTCGCCAAGCAACCGCGCACGACTCTTGCCGAACGACATTGCGCCGCGCCCACCAGCGCCGCCCTGCATCTGTCGCATGAAGTACACCCAGACCCCGATCAACAATAAAACGGGGAATGAATTAATAAACAGACTGACGAGCAGGTTCTGGCCTTTTGGTGCCATCGCCCTGATCTGGACATTGTTCTTTTTAAGTTCGCCGATCAGGACCGTATTGTCCGTCTCGGGACTGTAGGTGACAAAATGTTCACCGCTACTCAACGCGCCTTTGACCGTGTCGCCTTCAAAAACAACCTGTTTAACCTGACCGGTTTCGACCAGGTCAAGGAAGGTCGAATAATCCAGCGGCTCGGATTGACGCCCGCCGGTACCGAAACTCTGGAAGACCGTCAGCAGAACAATCGCGATAACGATCCATAAAATGATGTTTTTAGCTAAGTCGTTCAAAGCCAGTCCCTGTGCCTGATCCCGTGGCCACGTTGGCCGTCGCCGGGAATACCCTTATCAATTTCATTTATGACCTTACTATACCCGATAGTTCCTTGCCACGAGGTAAGTCTCACGGCTGGAAGGCCTGGAAGCCTCTGGTTTCCTTACTTTTACGGTCTCAAACCGGGGCCGGATATCACGCACAAACCGGTCAAAACCTTCGCCATGAAAAAGTTTGACGACCAGATGCCCGCCCGGGCCAAGCACTTCCCCGGCCAGATCAAGCGCCAGTTCGGCCAGATACATGGCCCGCGGCTGATCGACCGAGACGTTACCACTGATATTGGGGGCCATATCTGACATTACAAGGTCCACGCGTACGCCGGCGAGCCGGTCCCGTATCGCCGCAATGACCTGTTCATCCCGGAAGTCGCCCTGGATCCCGGTCACGCCACTGACCGGATCCATCGGCAAAATATCTACAGCGATGATCGTCGCCTCGTCTCCAGCCACTGAAGCGGCGTACTGGCTCCAGCTGCCTGGAGCAGCACCAAGATCCACAATTACGCCGCCATGACGAATAAGCCGGTCACGCTTCTGAATCTCAATCAGTTTGAAAACGGCACGCGATCGCCAGCCATCGGCCTGTGCACGCTTGACGTAGGGATCCTTGTCCTGGCGCTGAAGCCATCGTTTGCTTGAAGAACCTTTTGCCATAGCATCAACCCTGTCCGAACCGCAGCTATAATACGGTCATATGGGTTTAACAGAATCTCAGAAAAAACACCTGCGTGGGCTTGCCCATCACCTGAAACCGATCATCCAGATTGGCGCTGCAGGCGTCACGCCGGCACTGGCCAATGAACTGGAACGAACTCTGGATCATCATGAGCTGATCAAAATCAAAGTTCGCGCCGGCAATCGCGCTGTGAGGGATTCAGTGGTCGAGGCAATCCTGAGCAAGAGCAACGGTATATTGATCAACCGCATTGGCAACGTAGCAATCGTATATCGCCAGCGAAAGAAGAATCCGGGCATTCAACTTCCGGGTTAAGCGCTAAACGTAACGAATCTCGATGATTTCAAATTCCTTCTCACCGCCCGGCGCATTTACCACAACCACATCGCCCTGATCCTTGCCGATCAGTGCGCGTGCGATAGGCGACTGAAAAGAGATACGACCTGAACTGATGTCAGACTCATCTTCGCCAACAATCTGGTAGGTGAATTCCTTACCATCGTTCTCGTCAACAAGATCAATAGTGGAGCCAAACACGACACGGCCTGTCGGTCCGAGAGTCGTCACGTCGATGATCTGCGCATTAGATAACTTGCCCTCAATATCTTTAATGCGGCCCTCGATGAAACTCTGCTCTTCCTTCGCCGCATGATATTCCGCATTCTCCTTCAGATCGCCGTGAGCACGTGCCTCTGAAATCGCCTTGATCACGCTCGGGCGTTTGACATATTTCAGCTGCTGTAACTCATCGCGCAGAAGGTCTGAACCATTTACCGTGATGGGAACTTTGTTCACGCCACCACCTCGCTATGTAAATCCTGAAGTTTATTCACTTCTCCTCCATCGAGATAATCAAGCGCCATGCTCGTCGCCATGGCGGCTGCCAACGTCGTGTAGTAGGTCACTTTACGATGCACAGCCGCAGCGCGAATCGAATGAGATTCCTTGATAGCCTGCTTGCCTTCGGTTGTATTGACGATCAGGCAAATTTCATCATTCTTGATCATGTCCACGATATGCGGTCGTCCTTCGCGCACTTTATTCACCCGGCGACAGGGTATGCCGGCTCCGGCCACCGCTGTCGCCGTTCCATCGGTCGCAACAATAGTGAATCCCCGGTCACTTAAGATTTGCGCCAGCTTGATAGCAACCGGCTTGTCGCGATCGCGCACCGATAACAACGCTGTACCGCTGCGCGGCAGAATTACACCGGAGGCCAGCTGCGCCTTGGCATAGGCTTCGGCAAATGACCGACCGGTACCCATCACTTCACCGGTTGATTTCATTTCCGGACCAAGGATGGGATCGGCATCGGGGAACTTGCCAAAAGGAAACACTGATTCCTTAACAGAAAAATATTCAGGTACTCGCTGATCCATTGCGCCCTGCTCGGCCAGCGAAATTCCGACCATCGCTTTAGCTGCAATCTTCGCCAGTGGCATGCCGGTTGCCTTGGAGACAAAGGGCACCGACCGGGACGCCCGCGGGTTCACCTCAAGCAGATAGATAATGCCATTCTGAATCGCAAACTGGACGTTCATCAGGCCCACGACCCTCAATGCACGGGCCAGGCTGACGGTCTGGCTGGCCAGTTCCCGCTGCACTTCAGGGGTCAGCGTGGCCGGCGGCAACGAACAACCCGAATCACCGGAATGGACCCCGGCCTGCTCGATATGCTCCATGATGCCACCGATCAGCACCTGCGCCCCGTCCGATACCGCATCGACGTCAACCTCGATAGCCAGATCCAGAAAACGATCCAGCAATACAGGACTGTCGTTCGACACATTCACCGCATTGACCATGTAATGCCGAAGATCATCCTCAGTATGAACGACTTCCATCGCGCGCCCGCCAAGCACATATGATGGCCGGACCACCAGCGGATAACCCACTTCCCGTGCCAGCGTGACGGCTTCTTCCTGCTCACGCGCCACGCAGTTGGGCGGCTGCTTCAGATTGAGTTTGCGCAGCAACTGCTGGAATCGCTCGCGATCCTCGGCAAGATCAATTGAATCCGGGCTGGTACCGATAATCGGGGCTCCCGCCTTTTCGAGATCCCGCGCCAGCTTCAGCGGCGTTTGACCGCCATATTGAACAATCACGCCTTTGGGTTGCTCACGCTCGATGATCTCCATCACGTCTTCAAATGTCAGCGGCTCAAAATACAGACGGTCAGACGTGTCGTAATCCGTGGAAACGGTTTCCGGATTACAGTTCACCATAATTGTTTCGTAGCCGGCCTCTCGCAGCGCCATGGCCGCATGGACACAACAGTAGTCAAACTCGATGCCCTGGCCAATTCGGTTTGGACCACCGCCAAGAATCATGATTTTTTCGCGTTCTGTCGGTTCCGCTTCGCATTCTTCTTCGTAAGTCGAATACAGATATGCAGTCGTGGTCGCAAACTCCGCTGCACAAGTGTCCACACGTTTGAACACGGGCCGGACATTGCCTTCAATACGGTGCCGGCGAACCACGGACTCCTGAGTGTTCAGCAAATGCGCCAGACGACTGTCGGAAAAACCGCGGCGCTTGAGTGCTCGCAGGCTGTCCGGCTTTAAAACTTCCGGGCCCGCTTTACGGACCTGCTGCTCGCGTCTCACCAGGTCCTCAATTTGTCCGAGGAACCAGGGGTCGATACCGGTCAGTTCCTGTATCAGTCGGCCATCGAGACCCAGACGAAATGCATCTGCCGTGTACAAAAGCCGGTCAGCGCCTGGCATCCTCAGCTCATGAAACAGCTTTTGCATCTCATCTTCAGTCGGCTCCGGACTCATCATCTCGACGAGACCATCGATGCCGGTTTCCAGGCCGCGCAGGGCTTTTTGCAGCGACTCCTGAAAAGTACGCCCGATCGCCATCACCTCGCCGACTGATTTCATCTGCGTGGTCAGACGATCATTGGCCCCGGGGAATTTCTCAAACGTAAACCGCGGCACCTTGGTGACGACATAGTCGATCGAGGGCTCGAACGAAGCCGGCGTAGCGCCCCCCGTAATATCGTTACTCAATTCGTCAAGCGTGTAGCCAACAGCCAGCTTTGCGGCCACCCTGGCGATCGGAAAACCTGTCGCCTTGGATGCCAGCGCGGACGAACGCGAAACCCTTGGATTCATTTCGATGATCAGAATACGTCCATCGGTCGGGCTCACTGCAAATTGCACGTTGGAACCACCGGTATCAACGCCAATTCGCCTTAACACCGCGATTGATGCATCGCGCAGGCTCTGGTATTCCTTGTCGGTCAGCGTCTGCGATGGCGCGACCGTAATTGAGTCACCCGTGTGTACGCCCATCGGATCGAGATTCTCGATCGAGCAAACAATAATACAGTTGTCGTTTTTGTCCCGTACGACTTCCATTTCGAATTCACGCCACCCGATCACCGACTCTTCAAGCAAAATTTCTGTCGTCGGAGAAAGATCCAGGCCGTGCGCGGCGATGGCCTCGAATTCTTCGCGGTTATAAGCAATGCCACCGCCTGAACCGCCCATGGTAAAAGAGGGCCTGATGATCGTCGGATATCCGATTCCCGGCTGCACCTTGAGCGCTTGCTCCATGCTGTGAGCGATCTCAGCCCTGGGTGACTCCAGGCCAATCTCGGTCATCGCCTGTCGAAAAAGATCGCGATCCTCGGCTGTATCAATGGCTTCGCGCGACGCGCCAATCAGCTCCACATCATGCTTTTTCAGCACGCCTTCCCGGACCAGATCGAGCGTACAGTTCAATGCAGTTTGCCCGCCCATCGTCGGCAATAAAGCATCCGGCTGTTCTTTCTCGATAATCCTGGCCACAGCCTTCCAGTGCACCGGCTCAATATAGATGGCATCAGCCGAATCCGGGTCGGTCATGATCGTCGCCGGATTGGAATTCACCAGGATGACGCGATAGCCCTCCTCCATAAGCGCCTTGCACGCCTGGGTGCCCGAATAATCAAATTCGCAGGCCTGGCCGATCACAATCGGGCCGGCGCCGATGATCAGCACGCTTTTGATGTCCGTTCGTTTGGGCATGCGTCAGTTGGCCTTACGCGCGCTGCGCACCTGAACAGACGGTGACAGGCGCTCGTTACGATAGACCTGCATCATGTCAATGAAGCGATCGAAAATCGGACGTAATTCATGGGGTCCGGGACTGGCCTCTGGATGACCCTGAAAACCATAGGCAGAACAATCAGTTCTAATAACTCCTTGAAGCGAATTATCGAATAATGACCGGTGCGTCGCACGCAAATTTGCGGGCAGACTCTTCTCGTCGACCGCAAAACCATGGTTCTGACTGGTAATCAGTACCTTGCCGGTTTCCAGGTCGATCACCGGATGATTGGCACCGTGGTGACCGAATTTCATTTTCACCGTCTTCGCGCCGCTGGCCAGAGACAAGAGCTGGTGACCCAGGCAAATACCGAACATCGGGATGCCGCTTTTTAACAGCTTCTGAATCGCTTCGATTGCATAGTCACAGGGCTCGGGGTCTCCCGGACCATTCGACAAAAATACACCGTCGGGCTGCAGTTCGAGCACCGCCTCGGCCGGTGTCTGCGCCGGAACCACAACCACCCGGCAGTTAAAGTCCACGAGCAGCCGAAGAATATTGCGCTTGATGCCGAAATCGTAGGCAACTATATTGAACATCGCAGTCCGCTTGACTGGAATCTCCCCGGACGCAGGCCAGTTAGCGCCCATCGACCACCGGTAGGCCTCGGGCGTCGTGACCAGCTTGGCCAGGTCCATGCCGGCGAGTCCCGGAAAACGCCGCGCATGCTCAATAGCCGTTTCAGGATCTGCATCGCCGGTCATGATGCAGCCGGCCAAGGCGCCTTTGTCGCGCAGTATCCGGGTGAGCTTGCGGGTGTCTATCTCAGCGATCGCCACGACCTTGCCCCTGCGCAGGAATTCAGCCAGATCCAGCTCGTTGCGCCAGCTGCTCGCAACAACGGGCAAATCGCGGATAATCAGGCCGGACGCATAAACCCGGGCACTCTCGTGATCATCACTATTCGTGCCAGTATTGCCGATATGCGGGTAGGTCAGCGTAATCATCTGCCGGCTGTATGACGGATCAGTCAGAATTTCCTGATAGCCGGTCATGGCGGTATTGAAAACCACCTCACCAATGGTCTGGCCCGGCGCCCCGATGGAAATACCACGGAACACCGTTCCGTCTTCAAGAGCCAACAGTGCCGGTTCAGTCACCGGCCATACCTCACAAATTCATGGCACATAGATACGCAAAACGGGAGAGACCCTCTCAGGATCCCGCCCGCTCAAAAACACCAGATAGATTTGGGACCCGGCCTATTGTAAGCCCAGTCGAGCAATTCTGCGAGAACTTTGAGGCCGGCCAGAAGGTCAGCCGGTTGGCCCTGCCCCCAACCCGAGTACGTCGGACATCCCGTAAAGCCCCGGTGACTGACCGGATACCCAGCGGGCCGCACGCAGGGCGCCACGCGCAAAAACCGCCCGATCGACAGCATGATGCCGAAGTTCGATGATCTCTTCATCGGCCGCCAGCATGATGCTGTGGTCGCCGGCAATGCTGCCCGCCCGGATCGACTGAAAACCGATTTTGCCGGATTCTCGTGCACCGATTGTGCCATGACGGTCATAGACTGCTGCATCGGCCAGTGTGGTTCCGCGAGCCTCGGCCACGGTTTCGCCAAGCTGCAAAGCCGTACCTGATGGCGCATCGACTTTATGACGATGATGGGCTTCAGTGATTTCAATATCGTAGTCGGGACCGAGCGTGCCGGCAGCCACCCTGGCCAGTTCCGTCAGCACATTAATGCCGACACTCATATTTCGGCCATAGACTATTGGAATTGTCTGCGCGCTCGTCAACAACAAATCCTGCTGCGGGTCACTAAGGCCGGTCGTCCCTATGACCATCGGAATACGATTTTCAACACAGGCGGCTACGTTCGCGGACATTGCGGCGGGCAATGTGAAATCAATGGCAACCTCGCTCTCGCTGACCGCTGCGGCGACGTCATCAGTGATATTGATGCCCAGCGTGCCCAAACCCGCGACCTCGCCCGCATCCCAGCCGGCCATTTCATCACCGCTCTCCGTGGCCGCACCGACAAGTTCAAGGCTGTCGCTTTCCGCGATCAGACGGATCAGCATCCGCCCCATGCGGCCGGTCCCTCCAATAATGGCAAGTCGCAACATGATCTCCTCGTCGCAGTCAGGAACTGATATTTTCGAAAAATCGCCGCACGCCATCCTGCCATGATGTGCTGCGCGGCCCATGCCGTTCGCCGCCTTCCTGCACGGCCTCATCGAACTCAGTCAATAATTTCTTCTGTTCCGCCGTCAGATTAACCGGTGTCTCAACATCAACCCGGCAGTACAGATCGCCGGTCATTGAGCTTCGTACCGGTTTCACGCCCTTACCCCTGAGACGGAAAACTTTTCCCGACTGCGTTTCTGCCGGAATTTTCAGGGTCACTTCGCCTTCCAGCGTGGGCACCTGCACGGTACCACCCATCACCACCGTTGCAAATCCGACCGGAACGCTGCAGGAAATGTCTGCGCCGTCGCGCTCGAAAAGCGAATGGCGCTGAACACGGATATCCACGTAAAGATCGCCGGGCGGACCTCCATTCTGCCCCGCTTCACCCTCCCCTGTCAGACGAATCCGGTCGCCATTATCCACGCCTTTGGGCACTTTTACGGCCAGCGTTTTTTCCCGCTGTACACGACCCTGCCCTTTACAGTCCCCGCAGGGGTCATCAATCACCTGTCCGCTACCACGGCAATGAGGACAGGCCTGTTGAATCGAAAAGAATCCCTGCTGAACCCGAACCTGACCCACGCCGCCACACGTCTGACACTGCGACGGGGTTGTGCCGGGCTTTGCTCCGGAACCGTCGCAGGTCTCACAGCTGTCGAGCACAGGCAGCTCGATATTCACCGTGTCGCCAAATACAGCCTGCTCCAGACTGAGGCTGAGTTCATAACGAAGATCGGCGCCGCGATATACATTACTGCGACCGCGGCGATTGCCGCCAAAAATATCTCCGAATACATCGCCGAAAATATCACCAAACGCATCGCCCGGACCAAAGCCTCCGCCTCCTGCCGCCGATGCATCAACACCGGCGTGACCGAACTGATCATAGGCCGCGCGTTTTTTCTGATGCGAAAGTATTTCGTAGGCTTCCTTTGCCTCTTTAAACTGGTTCTCCGCCGACGCATCATCCGGATTGCGATCCGGGTGAAATTTCATGGCCAGACGACGATAGGCTTTTTTTATATCAGCCTCAGATGCATCCCGCTGCACCCCAAGTACTTCGTAGTAGTCGCGTTTTGCCATGTCAGCTTCTTCTAATAATCATTCAATCAGTCAGATACGCCAATGCCGCGCCATCGGGCGCGGCATTGGAACGCTGTACTCCTGACGCAACTGTCGTCAGCCATTAACTGGCCTGAGACTTGTCCTCATCATCTTTGACTTCTTCAAACTCGGCATCCACGACACTATCATCACCGCCGGTTTCACCCCCTGCGGCTGACTCCGGCGCTGCTTCTTGCTGAGCCTTCTCATAAGCTTTCTGTGCAAGTCCGGCCGAAGCATCCGACAAAGCCTTGCTCTTGGTTTCGATGATTTCTTTCTCATCACCTTTTAAGGCTTCCTTGAGATCCGAGATCGCCGACTCGATCTGTGTCCGCTCCTCCGGTGTCGCTTGCTCGCCCAGGTCCTCGAGTGATTTTTCGGCACCATGAACAAGCGCATCAGCCTGGTTGCGCACATCGACCAGCTCACGGAACTTCTCATCATCCGCCGCATTTGCCTCTGCATCCGCAACCATGCGTTCAATCTCATCGTCCGCCAGGCCACTTGATGCCTTAATAATAATTTTCTGCTCTTTGCCCGTGGCCTTGTCCTTGGCCGAAACATTCAGAATACCGTTGGCATCGATGTCGAACGTGACATCGACCTGCGGCATACCGCGTGGTGCCGGTGGAATATCCGACAAGTCGAAGCGGCCCAGAGATTTATTATCCTGAGATCGCTGCCGCTCACCCTGCAGGACATGGATGGTGACAGCCGTCTGGTTGTCATCCGCCGTAGAAAAGACCTGACCTGCCTTGGTCGGGATCGTCGTATTCTTGTCGATCAACCGGGTCATGACGCCGCCAAGTGTTTCGATGCCCAACGACAACGGCGTGACATCCAGCAGCAGAACATCCTTTACGTCGCCCGCCAGCACGCCGGCCTGAATCGCAGCACCAACCGCGACCGCTTCATCAGGATTCACATCCTTGCGCGGCTCCTTGCCGAAGAAGTTCTGCACTTCCTCCTGCACCTTGGGCATACGGGTTTGCCCGCCGACGAGAATCACATCGTCGATTTCGCCGACTTTAAGCCCGGCATCCGCCAAAGCTGTTTTGCACGGCCCGATCGTCCGCGTGACCAGCTCCTCTACCAGGGACTCCAGCTTCGCACGGGTCAACTTGATATTCAGGTGCTTGGGCCCGCTGGCGTCAGCAGTGATATACGGAAGATTCACTTCCGTCTGTTGCAACGAAGACAGCTCGATCTTGGCTTTTTCGGCCGCTTCCTTGAGGCGCTGCATCGCGAGCGGATCCTTGCGAATATCCACGCCGCTTTCTTTTTCAAATTCGCCGGACAGATAATTGATGACGCGCAGATCGAAGTCTTCGCCGCCAAGAAATGTATCGCCGTTCGTCGCCAGCACTTCGAACTGGTGCTCGCCGTCGATTTCTGCAATTTCGATTATAGAAACATCGAAAGTGCCGCCACCCAGATCATAAACCGCGATCTTACGGTCACCGCGCTGCTTGTCCATACCATAAGCCAGGGCCGCCGCAGTTGGCTCATTGATAATTCGTTTGACATCGAGACCCGCAATCTTGCCTGCATCCTTTGTTGCCTGGCGTTGCGAATCGTTAAAATAGGCAGGTACCGTGATCACCGCCTCGGTGACTTCCTCTCCGAGGTAGTCTTCGGCGGTTTTTTTCATTTTCATCAGCACACGCGATGAAACTTCCGGCGGCGCCATCTTCTTGCCCTGAGCCTCACCCAGGCATCGCCGTTGTCTGCAGCAAGAATCTTGTAGGACACCATGTCCATGTCTATTTGCACGACTTTGTCATCAAAACGTCGCCCGATCAGGCGTTTTACCGCAAACAGCGTATTCGCCGGATTGGTCACGGCCTGGCGCTTGGCCGACTGACCGACCAGAACCTCTTCATCTTTGGTAAAGGCGACAATTGACGGTGTCGTGCGATCACCCTCACTGTTTTCAATCACCCTCGCCTTGTCGCCATCCATGATGGCAACACAGGAATTGGTCGTTCCCAGGTCGATGCCGATCACTTTTCCCATTGGTCTCTCCAAAAACTGTTAAAACTGAGTATAAAAATCAATGCTGTTACCCGAAATGGGGGCCACAACGCGGTCTTTCAAGCCCTTTATGCCTGTTCTTCGCTCGCCACCACGACCCGGGCCGGTCTGAGCAGGCGGCCATTAAGCTGATAGCCTTTTTGAACCACCGTCAGCACCGAACCCGGTTCGGCGGTATTCGAAGGCTGCATGGTGATGGCCTCATGGGCCTCGGGGTCAAAGGCCACACCTTCGGGATCGATCACTTCAATACCCCCCTTGTCCAGCGCCGCCCGCAATAATTTCAGTGTCGCCCGGTTGCCCTCTAGCAGGCTTTCGGCTGACGCCTCGTTACCGACCTCCAGTCCCATTTCCAGGCTGTCGACCACGGCGAGCACTTCATGGGCGAACTGCTCAATGCCATACTTCCGAGCATGTTCAACGTCGCGTACGGTACGTTTGCGGAGATTTTCCATCTCGGCGGCCAGACGCAGGGATTTGTCGCGATATTCGGCAATCCGGGCCTCGGCCACTTCGGGGATCAGCAACTGATCGGTGTCGTCATTCTCGGCCGTCTCCTCTTCATCGACGCTGGTCGCGACCGGTTCGAGCTCGTTCTCTGGCTTTTCCGTCATCAATATCTCCATGCACAATAAACCCGGCGTCACCGCTCTGGCCGCCTGCGATGCATTAAATTTGGGGGCTACTGGCCCGAATTCAAGGCCGCACCCAGCAGTTTGGCCGTAATATCGACAATCGGAATCACTCTCTCGTACGCCATGCGGGTCGGCCCGATCACACCAAGCACGCCGACAGTCTCGTCATCGATCTTGTACGGGGCGACAACTACGCTGCAGTCATCGAGAATCTCGTAGCCGGATTCTTCCCCGATAAAGATCTGAACCCCATGCGCAGAAATACTCCGGTCAAGAAGCCGGATAATTTCCCGTTGCTGGTTAAAGGCTTCGAACAGCTGTTTGAGTCTGTCGATATCCGATAATTCGTCAAAACCCATGAGCTGGGTCTCTCCGGACATGATGTACCCGCCGCGTGATGACTCCAGATCCAGATCGAGAACTTTCTGCGCGATACTGATGGTATCGATCATCAGCTGATTCATCGATTCCCGTGTCCGGCTTAACTCATCTACCATCAGACTGTGCATCGCCCGAAGGTCCTGACCCGCAAAACGTTCGTTCAGATAATTTGAAGTCTTGAGCAGTTCATCGGTCGAATAGGTTCTGTCCATGTGCAATACGCGGTTTTGCACTTCACTGTCGTTGACCACAAGGATCGCCAGTACGCGGTTATCGGAAAGCGGCAAAAACTCGAGCTGCCTTAATAACACATGAGGCTGATACGGGATGGTCACCACGCCGGCCAGACGGGTCAGCGCGGAAAGCGCTGAGGAAGCCGTCGCGGCGATTGATTTTGCATCCCCGGTAAAATCATCCCTGAGCTGATGCTGCAAATTGGAAACATCTCGTCGGGCCAGTGGCTGCAACCGGATCAGTGTATCAACAAAAAACCGGTAACCCTTGGCCGTTGGAACACGCCCGGCCGAAGTATGCGGCGCATTGATCAAACCGAAGCCCTCAAGATCGGACATCACATTGCGGATGGTCGCCGGCGACAACTCAAGCCCGACAGAATCGGCCAGCTTGCGCGACCCCACCGGCTGTCCATCGCGAACATAGTGTTCAATAATCGCCCTCAATATGGACTGCGCCCGCTCTGACGGTGGCTCTGACCTGGATTCCTTGCTCATTACTATCGTGCCGAAATGCTGGTAAAGACAGCTGATCACGCTAGCAATGCGGTTTTCACGGGTCAAGAGCCACGAGGCTAATCATTGACTCATCGCAGATACCCCTTGCCCTGCAAAAGCCGGCAGCGGTAATGTGGTCGCTGGAAGACATATCAGGACAATGGACATCAAATTTAACAACATCGCCCTGACGGGCAATTTCCGCGACTCCCGCGCGGTAGAGTCCGTGCAGTTGCTGGCGAACCATCTGGCCGGGCGTTGCTCGCAGGTCGCCGTCAGTGACCGGATCAGCCTTGAGGCGACGGCCAGCAACGTTCGGCAAAGCAGCGATGAAGCCCTGGTCAAAGACGCGGATCTGATTATCGCGGTCGGCGGCGACGGCGCGATGCTTTACGGTGCGCGCCAGGCCGCGGCGGCTGACATTCCGCTGCTGGGCATCAACCGGGGCCGCCTGGGGTTCCTGGCCGATGTCAGCCCCGATGACATGCTTGACCGCCTGGACCAGATTTTGCGCGGCCAGTACGAAAGCGAAAAACGCATGCTTTTACAGGCGGAGATCGTCTCTGACAATGGCCTTCAAAAGTGTGGCATCGCGCTCAATGACATTGTGATCAAACGAAACGAGACAGGCCGCATGCTTGAGTTTCTGACCGCAGTCGATGGAAAGTACGTCAATACCCATGGCGGCGACGGTTTCATCATCGCCTCTCCGACCGGGTCAACTGCCTATGCGCTAAGTTGCGGCGGACCGATCGTAGCGCCCAACCTGGACGCTATTGTGCTGGCACCGATCTGCCCGCATACGCTCAGTGACCGGCCAATCGTGATCCCGGGCACCAGCATTACCGAGGTCCGGCTCAAAGAGGAGCGCGATGAAATAGCCGAAGTCAGTTGCGACGGCGAGGTCAAAGGACAACTCGGCGCAGGTGACCGTGTGCGCGTGGCCGCAGCGGACCGCAGAGTCGAACTCATTCATCCCCGTGGCTACGATTATTTTGAAATTCTGCGCGGCAAACTGCACTGGGGCCGTGGCAACCGTGGCAAACCATAAAACCGGATTCTGTCCGTGCTGACCCACCTGCACATTCGCAACCTCGCTGTCGTCGACGAAGCGGAACTGGAACTCGGTCCGGGGCTGACGGTATTGACCGGAGAAACCGGCGCGGGCAAATCCATTCTTATCGACGCACTGGCGCTGGCCATGGGCGAGCGTGCGGACAGCAAAGCCGTTCGCAGCAATACCGATCGTCTCGAAGTTTCGGCCACCTTCGATATAACCCGTCACGCGGCTTTGCAGGTCTGGCTGACAAAGAACGATCTCAGCGACCCGGATAGCGATGACAAGAGCGATGCCGAATCCAGGCAGGAATGCGTGATGCGCCGCGTAGTGACGGCAGAGGGCCGCTCGCGGGGTTACCTTAACGGACGCTCTGTACCAATGCAGACGCTGCGCGATGTCGGCGAGCGGCTTGTGGACATATGCGGCCAGCAAGCCCACCAGTCACTGCGGCATCGAAGCGTGCAAAGCGCGCTGCTCGACAGTTTCGGCGGTCTTGAGGCAATGGTCGACACACTCGCGACAGCCCATCGCCAATGGCAGCAAGCAAGAACGCAACTCGATGAATTGATCGCCGCACAAAATGACCTCGAATCCCAGCGCGAACTGCTCAGCTACCAGTCTGCGGAACTCGAAGCGCTGAACCTGCAGCCGGGGGAATTCGCGGCGATCGAAGACAAGTTTCAGCTTGCGGCAAACAGCGGCCGGATTGCCGAGGCAATCGATCGCGCCGTTACCGGCCTGTACGAAGGCGACGAGCACAGCGCCAGTGACATCATCAGCAGCGCTAAAAAAGAGCTGCAAGAGCTTGCCCGGTTCGACAGCGAACTGACCGCCGCGACGCAATTGTTATCCGAGGCAGAAATACTGGTCAGTGAAGCCGCTGAGACACTCCGCCGACGATCCGGCACCCTTGAACACGACCCGGCGCAACAAATGCATCTGGAACGACGAATCAGCAGCGTTCTCGAACTGGCTCGCAAACACCAGGTCATGCCGGATGAATTACCCGCGCTAACCGAACAACTGACCACGAAACTTGCCGATCTGGATAACAGCGAAGAACGCATCGGCGAATTAACATCACAGGCTGATGCGCTCGAACAGCAATTGAAATTGCTGGCAAAAAAATTAAGCAAGGCCAGGCATGCCGCAGCAGAGTCGCTGGCCAAGCAAGTCACGGTAAACATGCAAAGCCTCGGCATGTCCGGCGGCAGTTTCCTGATCAGCGTGGAACCCCTGGCCGACGCCAAAATCAGCGCCTCCGGTGCAGACAGCGTGGAATTCCGGGTCAGCACAAATCCCGGACAGACGGCCGGTGCACTGGCTCGCGTGGCGTCGGGCGGTGAATTATCCCGCATCAGCCTCTCTTTACAGGTGGTTGCCCTGGCCGCTGAATCCGTGACGACACTGATCTTTGATGAAGTTGATTCAGGCGTCGGTGGCGGCGTTGCCGAGATTGTGGGCCAGCAACTCCATGACCTGGGTGACCAGTGCCAGGTGCTGTGCGTCACTCATCTGCCCCAGGTGGCAAGCCAGGGTGATCAGCATTTGCGAGTCAGCAAAATATCCGATGGCGTGGCAACGCGAACCTCCGTCAAAGGATTGACTGCGCCCGAACGGGTGGAAGAGATTGCGCGCATGTTAGGCGGTGTCAAAATCACTCAGCGCACTCGGGCACACGCCGAGGAAATGCTGAAAACGAAAATCAGCCGGCGCGCGGGCTGATCGCCGCGTAGTCCTAGTCGCGCTTTTTGGGACGTACGTGCAATACGAGACTGTGCTCGATGAGTTCGTAGCCATGCCTGTCAGCGATCTCTTGCTGCAATCGCTCGATGTCCTCGCTGACAAACTCAATCACCTTGCCGGTCTCCAGACAGATCATATGATCATGATGCAACCCTGAATCGAGTTCGAAAACCGAATGCCCCCCTTCAAAATTGCGCCGGGTCACCAGACCCGCATTTTCAAACTGCGTCAGGACTCGATAAACCGTTGCCAGGCCCACATCTTCTCCGGACTCGATCAGACCGCGGTAAATATCTTCCGCACTGAGATGACGCTGTGCACTGGCTTCGAGCAACTCCAGCACCTTCATCCGTGGCGTCGTCGCTTTCAGACCCAGCTTTTTTAAATCCTGTTTTTGCAAAACTGTACTCGGCGAAACAAATCCTATACGAACCCGGCATGTCTGACGACTGATCAATGAACAGGCCGGGACGATGAGGTATCATCGGCGGCTGATTATCCTTCAGTTTCAGGCCGCCGAGCAAAACCGACGAGCAAAATACCTTAAAGATGCACAACGAAACGACTTCACGGGCCCGGCTGATTCTGCTGCTGATGCTGATCAGCGCACTGAGCGCCTGCGTTTATCGCGTCGATGTCCAGCAAGGTAACCTGCTGGAACAAACCGACATTGAGACCGTGACACCGGGCATGACGCGCAGCCAGGTCCGGTTCGTGCTGGGCTCACCAGTGGCCAGCGACCCGTTCCGGAACGACCGGTGGGACTATATTTACTATTTCCGCAAAGGCCGCAGCCGCACGGCCGACCGGCGATGGCTGATTGTTTATTTTGAAGATGACCTGGTCCGCGAGGTATTGCGCGACGTACCGGTCGATCCTGTCTGAGTCATTTCACCACTCCCCTGCCCGTCATCGTCAGTCCTTGCGCGGCAAGCTGACGACGCGCCTCGCGCGGATCCATAGCCAGCGGCCGATAGACTTCAACACGATCCCCGGACTGCAAGACATGGTCTGCAGTCACGACATGGCCAAACACACCCAGAGTGCAGGTTGCCGGGTCTATCTCCGGAAACGCCTTCACCAGCCCCGAACTAATCAACGCATCGCGGGCTGTGGTATTCGACGGCACAGTCAGGCTGACGATTCGCTGATCATCACGACGCCCATATGCCACCTCTACGGGCATCATGCTTTCAGTCATAACAATCACGTGCGCGTTCGACAAATGCATCAACCAGTTTGTTGCACGTTTGCTCGAAGGCACCGCCCAATAACATATCTTTGAGCGGATTTGAAAATGCGAAAGATATGGTGAACTCTATTCTGGACCCCTGCTCACCCAGAGGCTCGAAGCGCCATTCACCGTCCAGATCACTGAATGGCCCTTCAACCAGCGTCATGGATATCACGGAGGGTCGCACCATCCGGTTGCGTGTCGTAAACCGGCCTTTGAGAGCGCCTTGTGACAGTTCAAGGCAGGCCAGCACTTCGTTCTCCGCCTCGGTAATCACCTCGGCGCCCGAACACCACGGCAAAAACTGCGGATAGGCTTCGACCGCTGCGACGAGGTCGTACATGACTTCAACCGAATAAGGCACTATCGCGCTGCGAGCTACCTTGCGCATGCCAATTCTTCAGGCAAACACGCCGACAGCGTTCAGAAACACCAGCACCACTGCCACCGGCGCCACATACCGCGCCAGGAACAGCCAGACACGATATGTGGTTCCCGCACCGCCCAGCTCATCGGCACTGGAGTTCTGGCACATGACCCAGCCGGCAAAGATCGTGAGAAACAAACCACCCAGCGGCAACATGATATTGCTGGTGAGATAATCAAAGTTATCGAAAAACGTACCTTGCAGAAATTTGAAATCGGCCAGACCGCTGAATGAAAAAACGGTCAAAAAACCCAACAGCCAGACAATGATCCCCGCACTGACCTCAGCGATCAGCCTGATTGAGCCGGCCGTTGTGTGGTTGA
>PVMS01097145.1_pt1 | contig 27536 bp, 26 predicted proteins | sample 1853461 | NCBI WGS metagenome assembly PVMS01 (sample SAMN08582032, study PRJNA380276) | Marine sediment metagenome, whole genome shotgun sequencing project. | isolation source: ocean sediment barecode stripped | collected 2017
GATCTTGGGTCTGCAAAAATTGAATCACTTCTTTTTCGTTATTTTTCTTTTTTTGTTCCACTTCTTTTCTCAATTTCGAAAATTCATTTCTTTCTTGTTGCAGCGCGTCCTGGCATTTTTTCATCAAGGCCACATTCTTTTGGATATGGGCAGCATACTCTGGCGGAAAATCCGGCATCCTTTTCCTTTTTTCTCCGGCCGATATGGTCGTGGTGAGGCAAATGCTTTCTTTTTGCACTATACATTTCGACCGCACGCTGTTGTATATTTCGTTGGATATTTTATCCAAAGTTTCAGATGAGACGATGTATTTGGGATCCAAATTTACGATTTCCATTCCATTGGAAATTCGATCATTCGTAATGGCTCGATTGCTGCTGATCATTTTTTTTCGCAAATAAAGTTGTTTCCCTTTTTCATCGTTGCCCAAGGGAACGCAAGTGGAATCTAAATCTTTCAAAGATTGCAACAGTAAATTTTTGATTTCTTCTTCTTTTTCCATCCAAGGTTTGGTTCGGTTTTGTTGATCTGCTTTTAACACTTTTAACCTTTGTTTACATGTGCAGTAAATAGAAATGGCCTTGGTTTGTTCTGGGGTTGGAGTGGTCATTTTTTACTATAAAATTTTACAAAGTAAAAATTGCGGTAATTTTGATCGAACTTACACAAAATTTACATGGTCCAATTACAAATATGACCTTACTTTTCTTGAAAAAAAAAGAGCTTGGTGTATTGCATTATCAAAATTTATTGGGTTGAACATTTGGAACAGCAAGAAAAAAAAACCACATACTCACTCAACAAGATCAATGGACGAAGAACCCCAAAATCTCGATTGCCCATATTCGCCCCCCAGTTCCGAGGAACCGCCCGTGGTAAATGAAAGCGAAGAATGTTCTGAAAAGGAGGATGACGTCCCGGTCTCATTTCCTGCAAGCCCGAAGTCGCATTCTTCCTCTCTGGACGATTCCAAAAAAACCCAGGAAAAGAAGTCCAATCGGGAGAAAGAATTGAAAATTTTATTGAAAAATCTTTCGCAACACGAGGATGTGGAAGAATTGCTTCCTGAGATTCAGAAATTAATCGGACACCAAGCGTGGGAAACCAAAATGAAAAAAATTACGAAAAAGATTCATGACGATTTGGCAGAATTGTATCAGACCGCAGAGAAACAACTCCCTCCCAAAAAATTATCGGTCTTCGAAACCTTTATCCGGAATACCGACGTGTCATTGAAAGACATAGTGAGAAAGTCCTTTGACCCTGAAAATCCGAGGCAAGGAGCTTCGCGACCCAGAAACCATCCATCGGTCTCCAAAAAACGCAAACGAGCCGCCCCGAAAAAGAAACAAGAACCATCTTCACCACAATCGGATGATGAATTCAATGAGCAGGAAGAAGATCCGTCAGAGGTGAAAATCCAAGAGAAAACCCAAAAACCACGCGAGTCTACCCAGTTTCATCCTTCCTCGGCTGTTCCAATTACTAACATCAGAAAACGTGCAAAACATCAATAAAACTCTTCTTTTTTTGAGAAATACTATATTCCAATTATTATTTTATTTATTTTGTGACAAAAAAAGAAGATGGGAAAAGAGACATCAGGATGGAATCAACGAAATCAAGATCTGGCCAAAGCATGGGGAAAACAAGCTCTAATTTTAAAATGGCTTCATTACCAAGCGTCCATGTTTTATCAAAAAGTCGATCGTTGGCTCGGAATCCCAACCTTTTTTTTGTTGAGTGCCATGGGAACCGCTTTGGTGGGATCTGCGGCAACGGATAACGAAGAACTCTCCGAAATCATCACCTGGATCAGTGCGGGAATTTCTTTTCTGACGGCAGGACTCATTGGAGCGCTATTTTATTTGGATCCCAGTACTTTATCGCAGCGTCATTTACAAAAATCCACCTATTTTGATGATGCCTATCACGATATTCAATTGGAATTGTCCATGGATCCAGAGGTACGTCAGAACGCGGGATGGTTTTTGCAATTTGTGCAAAGGAAATTGGCATTGGCGCAAAATTTACCTCCTATAGTACCGCAACGATTTTGGAGTCAGCGACCCATGGACATTGTGCATGGGCATTTGGCACAAGATTTGAGAGAATTGGACAAATATTTTACCAATGTCTTGGGCAGTTCACTGCAACACCCAGCGCCCATCCCGAAGACGCTTCACGAAGTCATGTCAAAAGATACTCGACATGCATGTCCTCCGCAAGGTCTCGAGGATTTGGTCGAGGATTATCATTCTTCTGCTCGAAAAGAAAACAAAGAAGACATGGTGGTTTTGGATTTGGAGGACCAGGAGCATGCTCGAAAAGAAAACAAAGAAGACATGGTGGTTTTGGATTTGGAGGAGGACCAGGATCAGCGTCCTTCATGCAACAGAGGTAGGGATTCTTCTCATATTCATTCTCCTTTCGGAGACGCGGAGGCAGGGAGACCTGAAGATCAACAAGAAGAAGATGTCTTCGAAGAAGAAAATGATTATATAAATCGACTGGTCTTGCAAGATGAATTGCAAAAAGAAATGCATCGAATCCGTCAAGAACACAAACAGAGAAGGTACGAATACCAAATGCAACGTTATTTGCATTCCGATGTCAAACCCATCTCCATGAAACCTCCAGACTTGGAGAACGGGATCTAAACTTTCATTATCTTTGGATGACATGAGGAATTCGTTTTTGTAAAGATTTTTGCAACAAAGTATTTTGAAAAATAAGGAATTTTTGATTCGCATTCAGCCCTCGATTCATCAAGAAAGATGTATTGAACGGCATATGGTGCATAAATAAAGAATATCTGATCATAGCTTTTATTTTATAAAAAAAAGAATATAATGTGGTATTCCCGAGTTCGGCGAAATCTCGGTTTCACATTTTTCACATGGGAAAATGAATATTTTATAACCCATAAATAAATAAAAATGGATCAAGCATGGGAAGACTATCATCACAAATTGCGCGCAAAAATGACGAATTTAATAGAGCGATATGCACAACCACCGCCTCCTCCTCCGCAAGCAGTGAGGACAACGACTCAATACTCCCTGCCTCCTGCTATTCAACCCTCTTATAATTGGAATTTGGAAGTGGAACGGGTCGCCTCCCCTGCATTGGATCGTGTGGCTAAAAATTTACCTGAAATCGTCATAGAACCTATCTCACTGCCTTCGCACGGAGGAAGCTCCATGCCGACAATGAAAGAGGGAGGAGGTGTGGAAAGTTCTTCTACCTGGATCACGGTGTGTTGTTGGGTACTTGGGATAATTTTACTGGCATTGTTGGGTGTTGCAATTTATTTTGGAATCAGCATGTCCAAAATGACAGAGAATGATAATGAAGAAGACGAGTTATGATGAAATGTTTCCATTTTTAAACCCTAATTCATCAATTGATTTTTGGAATTGGTGAAAGTGAACCAAAATGTGGTTCAATAAAAAATTAAATGTTTACACACAAAAGTAATTTGTCCCGAGAGTAAATTTAGCTCACGACCCTTATCTGGATGGCAATGATATAAAATAAATGAAGTATTATTTACACACAGAGTTATGTATTTTTATACTCAAATTTTGTAAAAAATGAAAATTCTCTTTTTATTGCTTTGTCTTGTAAATATTTTTATTCCATCTATTTGCAAATCAAAATTTCGGATATATTAAAAATTAGGGTTTAAAACTCAATTATTACCTCCAACATCTTTACATCGCGTGCGTCATATATTGAACCACTTTTTTTTGATCAGTACATTATATTTTCCCGGCTGTGTATTGCGTATTGCGATAGCGTATTGCGAGTGATGAAATTGTTGAAAAATGTATTTCAGATCAATTACATGAACAGATGGGGAAATGTTCGCTCGAGGACAATTCGGGTCGAGCATATTTTCGTACACGTGGGCACTTCTGATCATCCTGGCAAGATCTATCTATCAGGATTCGACATGAGAGATCGCAAATATTTTCTGGGCACCGATAAGATATTGGATATTCGCTCACTGGCGCGTCAGGAAACAGATCGATATTATCATGATTTCATTTCTTCCATTTTCAATCCTAAGCCAACGGAGGCGGAGTTTGTTGACAATGAGGGGAATTGCATCGGCCAACCATATCCTGACACACTGGAAGGTTCGGAAGAATACAGAGGCTTTTGATGCGCATTTTCATAATAAAAGATATTTGATTTTTCATCAAAGTTATAGCAGAGTTTATTTATCCCCAGAAATTTGTGAAATCACGCAAAAAACAATTCAATTTAGAATTTTTTTCAGAGACACATCATCTTGTCTTGCATTTATCCCAAATAATGAAATTACAAAAAGAAAAAGAATAAAAATATTTAAAATATTTTAAAATATTTTTTGGTTTTATTCCTTATTTTATTGCCCATGAAGAAAGGTATTCGACATGTGCAATAGACATAAAAAATCGTGTGCAATTTTATGCGCATCGTGATTCGGTAAATGATCATGTTGTACTACACACGGTGGTAGAAAAGGAAATTTTTTGGAAAGCATTTTCGAAAATCCCGAATTTTTGTATCTGCCATTCTTTGGATCTAAAATCAATAAAGCGCCTTTCATCATCGAATGAGTTTCCCATACATGTCCGTATTTATTTGTGGATAATTCGTACGGAAACGGCAAAATTCCCTCTATATATTTGGAAATTAATATGTTGATAAAATGCACGTCGAAGGAACTGTTATCACAAACACGGTACAAAAGAATATTTTGTTTCCGTGCTTCCGTTTCCCATGCTTTGACAAAATTTACAAAATTGGTAATCATATTTTTTTGTTTTTCAGCATGAGAGAGTTTGGTGGTATTTTCTAATTGGTTCAAGATCGAAATGTGTTTCGACCAAAATTCATCATAACACCTTTTGTCAAAAATGGTTTCTTCTTTCGAATAAGCGGTTTCCATCAATTCTCCCAAAACACGAAAATCGCTGTTAAGAACAGTAGCACCAATCGCGATGGTGTCATATTTTTCGGTAGGACCAGATCTTTCAATATCGAAAGCGAGAACCCAGAAAGAATTCATACTATTTGTTCGGAGATATCTATATCTTGGGAAATCGTTTGATAAAATATTTTTTCCAAGATATTTATTTTTTTGAGAAAAGTACCCCTAAAAAAATAAAATAAACACAAAAGGGGACTTGGACTCATATAAAAAAGAACTTAAATATATTGAGTCACTGACGAGCGGAATGAAGAGTTTCTTCGATTTTTATTCAACAGTGGCATGGCAGCTTGATTTTTAATTGGCCAGTTATATATTTACATGTAATTTCTTATTACTGAAAAACATCAGGGGGATTTCTCAGAAAAAATATCTTTATTTTCAGACTCAGGTCCATTGTGGAAGCAAATCACATTTGCCACAAATGCTGCAAAACCATAAAAATAAAACCGAGAAACGGCAAGCTAGGACGGCCCGTCAGGCCGAAAGGCGCGCACGTGTTGCAGACTGTCACCAAAAAACATCGACTAGCGCTTCCGCCCCAGTCCAAACGAATGAAATCCCGTTGTATATTACCGAGAATGTCGTCTCGGTACTGATGAGATTGCACCATGAAGCAGAATCATGCCGCATCAAATATCAGATGAGCGAATATGTTCACCGAAGCGACGCGATTAAATCATTATTGGAACAGGTGGAAAAGGATTTCGGAGAAGAATACATGTTGTATGTATTTATGATGGCCTCGGATCGATTGGGCGACACCCTTGGTCCGCTGGATCCCACAATTCTACAAAAATTGATTAAAATGGGTTGTGTTGTCAAAAAAATCAAATCAGTCCTGTCATTCACTTATGACAAATAAACAATGGTTGCCCGAAATGAATGCATGCAAGGGCAATGGACATAATACAATACGTAAGGGAATTCACTCAATGGGTTCATAAAATTTTTTTTTGTTAAATAAAATATGAATAACAATTAAAAAATCAAATGAGCATTCATCATATAAAATCTACCGAAGAATTCAATGAATTACTAAAAAGTAATGATTACGTAATTGCAAAATTTACAGCGACCTGGTGCACACCCTGCTCAGAAATCACACCGATTTATCAAACTTTGGCCCGAGAGTTTGAGGGTACTATCGAATTCACGGAAATTGATGTGGACATCGACGAAGTGGAAGAAATTTTGGAGAAATACAAAGTCAGTCCGATTCCAGATTTCATCGGTTTTGTAAAAGGAGAGGAAAAGGGACGATTTGTGGGGGCAAATCCGGAAAAACTAAAAGAAATGGTTTTGCAATTGCGATCCGAATAAAAATACCAAGCTTTTATTCTTGGAAATTTTTTTGCGTTCTTGCAGAAACAAAAATCAATAAAACAAAAGTGAGATATTTCATGATGTCATCCTTTCAAACAATTGATTTAAAAATTTTGCCTTCAGATACTTTCATGAAAGGGAAATTGCCATTTCCAGGTTACGAAACTTCAGGATCTTCTGGAATGGACGTTAGAGCTTGCATTGGCCAAGAGGGAGATACTTTGATCATTCAACCTGGAGAAAGAAAAAAAATCCCCACAGGATTGGCCGTAGAAATTCCGAAAGGATATGAGATACAAGTCCGACCTCGATCTGGTATATCTCTCAAAACACATCTTCTCATGGTAAACAGTCCCGGAACAATCGACAGCGATTTCAGAGGAAATACGAATGTGATCATGGGAAATTTGGGAAAAGAGCCGTTCATCATACATCATGGAGACCGAATAGCTCAATGGGTTATATCTCCAGTCATATATGCCAATATACAAGTGGTTTCGGAACTATCAGAGTCGGAGAGAGGAACAGGAGGGTTTGGATCCACGGGAGGAGTCAAATTATTGGAGAAGCACAAACACCTCAATTATTTAATTTAAAAATTCTTCACATAAAAAAACATATGTTTTTTTACTGCTCCAATCTTTCAAAAACAAGAGGTTTATTTCGGACTGATGATCGCAGAGGACAGGAATCCATAAAAAAAAGAAATCACGAAATGTAAACTCTCCGACACATAAAATTCTTCCTTCTTTTCCAAGCAGAGCGAAATAAATGTATCCTAATCAAAAAAGTTAATTACTTTAGCCAATCACAATATCGAAAAATGTTTCGAGTGGTCGATGCCAAATAGCAAGAAAATCAATGGAATTTTGGATCGCATACACATAAGCGAAACCACATAGAAAATTGCAACACGAAATTTATTTGCTCTTTTTGCCACTGTGTGTGGTTTGCGCGAATATGACGCCGGGGTTTTTTTTCTTCTGAGGGGTGGCAATGTCTTTGGCGCGCTGAGTGCAGTCATTTTTACCATCGATCATGGACAAAGACGAAGTTGATATTGTACTGTCATGAGTTTGACTGGAAATCATTTCGGACCCAACGCATGCGTAAAAATTGGGACTTTGCGATCCCGGTGGCGATGAAATGGTGATGGGCGAATGATGTGCTTGTTGGTCTCGCGTACGCGAAATAATGGAACTAGATGCGACAACACCGGTCTGATATATCGGGAAACTGCGCAATTCTCCGAAATTCATGGTGCTCAGAGGCAACTCGGGAATCTGTACCGGCATCGCATTGTGAACCTTGTGCGAGCCACCATCTCTGGCGAGGAATGCCAAATGTGCTTTTTTTTGTAGTTTCACCATATGATTGGACGACGGAGGTGTAGTCATAGTTGCAGTCGCATTTGCAGTGTGACCCGATCGAGTGAATGCCTCCGGGGTGGAAATTCTATGATTCTGTATGAGAGCAGGCGAATTATGCGAAATTATGGACATTTTAACAGAAGACACGGAATTCGTTTTGTTTATTTTCGCACGCTCCTTGGTCTCCAAATGGCCACATTGAGATTTTTCGGATGGACGGTCTGAAAAACAGGACGTATTCGCAGTGTTTTTTTTCATCTCTATCTTCGAGGCCCTCGGAATTTTTGGGATAGTCGGGGTTATCGGTGAGCATGATCGATCTTCTTCGTTGTTTCTAGCTAACGGAGACAGAGATTTCCGATGAATATATGACGGGGACATAGCTGAGCGGATTCGTGAAGAAGCTGGAGATGAACTGTCGCTCTTCGTCATCATTCCGATGTACTGAGGGGATACTACGGACATCAAGCTGAACATCAGGCAGATTTGAAAGTGCGCAGCTGCGAGCTGAAGCTCTTGTTCCTTCTGCACGCAAGCCGTTATGTTGCCTTTCAGTTCTGGATGTTGGTCTTCTAGGATTTTTGCGAGATCGTTGAATTTGGCGCTCAAATGCGACCATCCGATGATTCCTTCGCTTTGATTTTTCTTGTTCCTTGAACCATGCTCCACTCCCCCCAAAAAACAATTGAATTTGACAGGGTGTTTCAAGACGATCTCTTTGCACTTTTCGTCCAAAATTATCTCATCCGCGCGATACATCGGCCAACACCACCAATGCATGCTCGTGGGATCTTTACGATTCGATTGTAACATATTTCTCGGTTGTTCACCGACCCAGGGGAAAAACACAAACTCGGAACCTTCCAACGAGAGTTCCATGTACCACCTATGCGCCTGCGCATGGACTTGCAAATCCTTCATCACGTTGGATAGCAATTGCACACATCGCATGGTTGTGATCATGGTGGTTGAGACAGACGAATGATCGCTCATGTCTGTGAGAAATGCGGCTTACAATCCTATTTGTGCACCGCTAGGAGCAGATTATGAAATTATAATTTCTCAGAAAAAAGCCATATCGTAAGCTATATAGTTCCATCAGCAACAAATTGTCTTTATTGTGACCGAAAATGAAGATTACGAAGGGGGGCGTGTTTTTTTCGTCATTCGAAAAGGCACTTTGCAGTGGGCATCGAGAAGAAAAAAATTCTATGGTTGTGATACGATTAAAATTGATGAATGGAAGATCGATGATTAGATGAGCAAAAAATAAATCCTTTTTTTATTTTACCAAATGCTTTATTTCTTTTTCTTTGCAAAAATAACTCAATAGTCCCTCCACCGCCATCACAGCCATAGAATTTCTAGTTTGGATGGAAGCAGATCCGATGTGTGGTAAAAGAACGACATTGTCTAATTTTGTTAGAGGATTTTCCGGAGGCAATGGTTCTTCTTCGTAAACGTCTAATCCAGCACCAGCAATTTGGCCATGTCTCAAAGCTTTTATTAGAGCTTGCTGGTTCACTATTGATCCACGCGAAGTATTTACAAATATGCAATTTGGTTTCATCCATGAAATTTTTTCTTCATCAATCAAATGATGTGTAATAGATGTTAAATTGCAATGCACAGAAATAAAATCAGATTTTCTGATCAGATTTTCTAATGTTCCAGAATGTTTTGCACCTTCAATGTCTTCCAATTTTTTGGTATCGTAATATAATACTTCGGCTCCGAGATTGATCATAATCGAGGCGACTCTTTGACCGATTCGTCCTAATCCGATGATTCCATAAACGGATCCATGAATATCTTGCCCAAGCAGCATAGTGGGGTGCCAAGGTATTTTCCAATTCCCATTTTGGACATATTCGTGAGCTTCTACTATTCGTCTACTGACGGCCAAAACCAGAGCTAATGTAGTTTCAGCAGTGGTCTCGGTCAAACAATCGGGTGTATTAGTGACGGCGATGTTATGTTTTGTACAATAATCAATATCGATATTGTTGTGCCCCACAGCCATTTGCGAAATAATTTTCAATTTCGGACACTGAGATAGAAATTCTGCATCCAATCTATCTGTCAACATGGATAAAATACCATCACAATTTTTACATTTTTTTAACAGGGTGGAATGATCTGGACCGTCTTCCCGCGCACAAATTTCTATATCTACATTTGTTGGAAGTTTTTTTATGAGCAATTCTATTCCTTTTGCTGGAATTTCTCGAGTGCAGAAAATTATTTGTTTGTTTGACATATTTATGCAAATAAAAAGATATGTTTATTAATTATTTCATTCAACATATTTTTCAATGTTCTGGCAACACGTCTTACTTCGGAACGTAATTGTTCTTCAATCTGGCAAAAATTTCGTTCTGCTCCTCTTTCAAAAGTTTTTCCAGTAATTCCATAACTTTCTTGTCAAATTTGGCCTCGTCAATCTTGGTTGGGACCACCGGCTCGATCTCCTTGACTCTCCTGATCTGCTCCTTACATGGATTTATACCACATTGACATTTCACAGTTTCGAGCTCTGGCATATCATGATCCTCGTTGATTGGAACATCCGGCATCTCATCTTCTTCGGTTTTCTCCTCTTGGGTCCCTCCTATAGTCGCTTTTGGAGTCGTATCAAATGATGGAAGAATTTCAGAGTCGTTCTTGTTTTCGGGAGCAGTGTTTTTCTCTTTGGCGATTTCCATCTTTTCTTTTTGATCCAGAAGTTGTCTTATATCTCTATTTGACGAATAATCTTTCGCTTTATCAAGGGATGATTCGTTTCTGATGGAAGGATCTGCCCCTCGCTCCAAAAGCCAACCGACCAGACGTTTATGGGCTTTTTGTGCAGCATGCATCAGCGCAGTCGAGTGATGATGAGTATCTTTTACATCCACATTATCGACATATTCTGCCAAAAGAAACGCGATATCCTCTCTTCCATTTCTGCACGCCACGACGAAAGAATTGTTGATGTCTTCTTGAGAAACGGAACAGAAATTCAAGAGATATGTGACAGCAGCAACGTTCCCATTTTTCGAAACACATTCTAAAAATGTCCTAGATCCAAAAGTGAATCTGCCGCACAGGGAACTAAAATTATCAATCAATTGATTCTTCTTCAAAAATCTCAACATCATCAGAACTCCAAAGTCTTCATAATCGTCGTCGACCATATCAATTAAGTCCTCAAAGCAAGGCCATGGGACATTCATTTCGTGCAATTTTGTAATCAAGGACTCCTTTTGATTCGAGATGCTACTGCTCCACATTTCTTTGTATTCGAGTCGATTCTCGAGATAAATCTTGTCATTTTCCTTCGAAATGCGGGTTGTGGGAAAGGAATCCGAAAAGGGGAATGTCCAAAATTCACATATTTTTTTTACCGAAGCATCATCCTCATTCACGATCGCCGTCTTCAAAGCAGTCAACATACACTGATCCATGTTTTGTTTGTTTTTTGTGCGCACTCACATAGCACGAGCATTTTCTGATTCCCATTTCTTGGAAAAAATTATTTTTGTTTTTTATGTTGCTCCTTTGATACGATTTTTTACTTCCTGGGGTAACCATTTGGATAGAAAATAACATTTACTTCTGCAACTCGGACATATTACTAGACAGTCCGCATCATTATTCCAGAAGGTAAAAAAAAATGAGTTATTGTATTTGATTTTTTTTTCCGAAACCAACATGCCAGTTTGGAGTCGATTCGGATCGCAATGGCAAAACCTGGACATTGCACGTTGGTAGTGAGAATCTGGTCTTTCGTAAATACGTTTTCCCACAAGAATGGGTATCTCACGAGGTTCCACAATGATGACTTTTTTGCATCTATTGTTAGCACAAACGATAAAAAATTTTAACGAATTTTCTGGGGTTTCTAGCGATGAATTGAATTCTACATCTGGAAAAGAACCGTGTGAGTAAATATATTTTTCATTGGCATTGCATTCTTGAAAACAATTTGGACATTTTTTCAAGGGCAAGTCAAAGGAACCATCAACAAAATAATCGCAATTCATTTTTAGTAATTTATTGTAAAACCCAATAAAAATGTTTTGAACAAAACTATTCATTTTTACATCTGACCGAAACCCAGAAAAAATTCTCAAAAAACAGAAAATATTTTGGCCACAGGATATAAACCACGAGGTTATTGCGAGATAAATTATAAAAGAAAAAGAAAAAGAAAAATGGCTCATGTGGTAATTTGGGAAATGTTTCAAAATAATTTTACAGAAAATCTCGATTCTTCAATGCGTGTAGCCCATCTTTGTCCAAACAAAAATTGCGTAGAATCAACACATTTACAACTCATGTCAAAGAAAGACATTGGATTGATGTCCGCTAACAAAAAGCGTAAAAGATGATTTTATTTTGTATGCTTAAAATAAAAAACTCATAATATAGAAAAAATGGATCCTTCTTCTTGCTCTAACGACGGACGGTTCTGCGGCCCTGTCGGGATAAACAGCGCCTCTGGGCCGTTTGCTAAACTTTGTTTTGAATCGTCGTTCGTCAGTAAATGTGGCAAAGCGCCTTTGAATTGCATCACCACCTACGCGGCTCGAGGAAACTGTTTGTTTGATGCGGAATGCAATAGTCGACAATGTCGCAACGGAACTTGTGCCTCTGCGGATATCGATTTCCCACAAGTCGTGAATTCTTTGAGTTACGATAATTATTTGAAATACATGCAAGGAGTCACAGGAGGTACGATGGCTGGTGTACCAAAAGCGAAATGTAAAGAAGGAATGGTTTTATTAAAATATAAAGGAAAGGTTGAGCCCTATTGTCCAATTCCTTCGCAACCGGGTACTCAACCCGTATGTCAACAAACGATGCAAAATCTTTGGCAATGTTCTCAATACAAGAACAGCAGCCAACCAGGGTCTCAGAAGGCATACGAATTATGCAGAAATATGGAAGGTTGTTTCGCATACAATGCGCAATATCCGGATGGCACGGTTCATCCTGCTATGGTGAAAATGAATTCATTCTGTTTGGGTGTTGGAAATGCCGCGGTGCAGCAAAGTGCCATGGCTTGCACGACGTGCGAACTCGGCTCTTCGGCCACTTGTGCCGGTGGATCCGCTTCTTTGGCACCCTTCATGCTGGCACCAGCTGGAGGATGCGCAAAGAATAAATGTGCCTAATAAAATTGTCGTTTTCGAAACATTAAAAATATATATATAACCCTAGATACACAAGCAAGGTTTTTTTTGAAAGAAAAAAAGGAATATGACAACCACATTGAGTCCAAAAGCAGAACAAAAATTGAAAGAATTGGGGAAAACCTTGACTCCCCATTCGAGAAAAATTTTGGCCACCTATGACGAAGAAGAACAAGTAAAATGGATCGTTAACCCTATGGTGCAAGCTATAATCGAACAAACCAGGAATCAATTCATTGCTTCCTTAAAAGCATCCCAAAAAGTTTCCGTTCCATCACCAGTGACAAGTCCTACACCAGAGGTACCAAAGCCCTCACCAGATACGAAGTCTGATACAGATTCAGACCAGCCTATTATCTCTCTTTTTTCGGATGACGATGATTTATAGAAGATAAAATAAAAATGTGGAAACAAAAACAATTTTTTTTATTCAAATTATTTTCACACTATATTTGGAGGATTCATCAATGCTACCTATTTAAAACTCTTCAACTAATGACAAAGGTCTCATTCGTATCCAAGTTTTCTTTTATTATTAAACTAGTAATCAAGGGGTTTTTTGTAAGAAAAAAAGAATATGACGACCTTGAGTCCAAAAGCAGAACAAAATTTGAAAGAATTTTGTCTTTCAATTTATTTTCACATTTTTATAAATAAAAATGACCGAAAAAGATCAAAAATACGATAGACTCGTCGTGACCAAGTTGCTCGTGGTGCCTGGCACTACTATCACAAACAAAATAGGGATTACCGGCGGTTTACCAGGAGATGTTTTGGTAAAAGGTACAGATGGATTGGCACGATGGGAGGAACCATCTTCACTGGAATCCACAATTAAATCCATCGCTGTCGAGAATCTTGGGATGGGTCAAGAAGTTGTTGAAACACTTCCTCCCACACAAAACGAGGATGTGATTATCAAGTCACGAACCTTGATCTCTGGCGATAGCACCATCACCTTCACTCCGCTACCTTCGGGAGAAATCGACATGCGATCGAATTCAGGTGGAGGTCCCACACCGACGACCGGTACAGTGACGACCACAAATGCGACAGTCACTACATTGCAGGCCATTTCCTTGCCGATGACTAATCGAGTGTATAATGTACGGACTTATGTGGTCGCTAGAAGTGGATTGGGGGTGATTATTAAAGGTGCTTCATTTGATATGAATGTTGCTTTTAAAACACATTCGGGTATAATAGTACAACAAATTGGGACAGTCACTAAAAGTGCCCACACTGACGATGATGATTGGGATGCGAATTTCTTCGCTGCACCAGCGACCGCGGAACTGAGAGTCGTGGGCGTTGCTGGAACAACGATCCATTGGAGATCCATCACGTATATTCTCATCAGCGATTAATTAATATCCATAGATTAAATTTTAATCACTACAAGATCAATTTCTCAAAATAAAAAAATTAGAATTATAACATTTTATTAATTTTATTTACGATTCGAAATTAAACAAACCATTTCTAAAAGTTTCTAAACTTTATATCACTCGATACAATACACTCCTCCTCCTTGCACTTGTATTAACAGAAAACTCTCCGTCAGAAAATTAAGAAGGAAACGAGTCGAAAGATATCTGTGTAGAATCTAAAATATTAAAATTAAGCGTTTGGTGTGGAACGATACAAGAGGCGCCAGGCCACACATTTGGATCGGATATTGGTGTTGCATTGTCCCAGAGATTGGTTGACGTTGATGTTATCAAAAGGTTGGTCCTTGGTGGTATTTCCAAATGACAGGTCAGACATATTTTAGTATAAAGATAACACAAAAAAATGGATAGTACAATTTTTATTAGTAAAAAAAACTATAACTTTTTCTCAAAAAAATCGTTCTTTTTTTATGGAGTGGCACTTTCTGTGAGTCTGTATATTATACGCCAATGCGTGGTACCCGCTCCTCCAACAACTTGAATTAAAATATCACCACCGGACACTGCGGTTGTGACGGCCCATGCAGTTCCAATACCCCGCGTGCTGAGATCTTTCGTACCATCACCGTTTGGCACAACCGTGGCCACAAGGTTCTCGAAAGATCGAATCATTTTACCACTGTTTACACCAGTGCCGAGTGTATTCCGACCACAAAATACAACCTCTAACACACCAGCTCTTAATGTTGGGAGAGGAATGGTTGCAATGGTTGTTAACCCCACACCAGCCTGGTTCAGATCGACCTCAGTCCAGTCAGAATTTGAAGATGTAGCGATATCAGTGAAAGTTAAAGGAGCAGTGGAACCGCTCGCTACCTGAAAATCACCACTCGTTCCTGCCTGTAAAACAGCAACAGAAACTTTGGTAACTGAACCGACAGCTCCAGGATCGGCGACTGCGGAAAATGCAGATTGTAAGTAGTTCTGACTAGCAGCTGGAGTTGCAATAGTGACCACAGTAGTAAGACCCATTAATACTTCAAAGAGGCCGTTATTTTCTGGCGTATCAGCGCCAGAAACCAAAATGATATCACCTACCGTGAATACAGTAGCATCAGTAACTGACACTTCAGTTGTAGAAGTGAAACCTGCAGCTATAACAGATTGAGTTATGGCGGTAGGAAAATAATTCACGGTAAGGCCGCCCTGACGAGCGGTATTCATAGTGTAATTGGAAGATAATATTAAGTTATTATCCTTGATTGTGACATTCTCGGAATTGACAGATGTAGTTGTACCATTAACTGTCAAATCGCCAGTGATAACTGCACTTCCGGAAACTGCCAAATCTTCCGCAACGGTTAGCCCCCCTCCAGCGACAATCACATTTTGTGTAGAATCAATGGTGAGAGTTAAATCACTAGAAGAAGGTGCGGATACTCCCACAACTTCCGTGAATATATCAGAACCAAGCAATTTAACATTGGCAGCTTCTTGGATCCCAGTTGTGCCATTCATGCGAATAACTTTGTCAGCTGTTCCAGCGGCTAACAAAGGAGCGAGGTATTGGTCTGCTACACCTCCCAAATCTGGGATAGTCACTGTTGCTGCTCCACTAGCCTGATCTGCGACAGTGATTGTTAAATCAGCAGTGGTTTTATCAAAAATAAGATCTGCTCCTAAAGTGGCATCCCCTGTCAAGGTTGTCAACGCAGATGCGTTGAGATTTTCGGAAAAAAATGTACTGGACATATTTTATTATTAGATATGTTAAAAAAAAATCGTCAGTCGAGCAAAAAAACTTGCTGTGACAAACAGATGCGAAATTGATCCCACAAAACTCAAGACGACTGACTTGTTGTCCTGGATGCCAAAAATGAATGATGAGAAATATAATAAATTTCGAAAAATTACATTGAAAGTGAAAGAAGGAAGTGATTTTATAATTTCTCACATGTTTGAAAAGGAATCATGCTGAAGATGAGAGCTTTCGTTTTTTGAAAGGAGGTATTTCTTCTTCCCTGCGGCCGAAGCAGGAGGTTTCTTCTGGAGATTTACGTTTCGCTTCATAGACCTTCCCATCGACGTAAAAGCTTTTCCCATTTCGAATGGCGTCTTTGAGATAAATCAATCGGTAACTTTTCTCAAGCGTATCATCATTAGCGCAACCGACACAAATGAACCCTTTTTCATCACAATCGTTTTTATCTGGTATTACACAGGAGCTACAATAAAAAAATGTGCGTTCTCCATCTGTCCAAGAACAAGAATTGCAACAATATACAATCTCTTGTCCGACCGAAAGAATCTCACCACAGTCGAAACAGATATGATCTTCATCGGGATCTGTGATAATTGTTTGATACTCATCACATTCGTAAAGATTTTTGCGATAATCCTCTGACAAATGAGTTTCGGAAATTTTTTTGCCGGCAGTTTCTTGCTGTTTTCTGAAACGGATGCGACGAGTTTGGAAAAAGTCGAGTTGTTTGTTTTGATTGCTACCTTTGCTCTGTATCTGAGCCATCGCCATAGTCAGCTGGCTCTCTGAGAATCCGATCCGTGACTGACTACTTGCTTGTTGTGTTGCAATGAAAAATTTTCTCAAAAAATAGATAGAGTAATATTTATTTATTTACTGAAAAATGGGTTTTACAAACTCACATGAGAAGAATCAAAAAGTAAGGTGGCGATTTTCTCTTCGAGTTCTGGTTTTGTAAATTCACGAATGGGATTGTCAGTTTCGCTCGGATAATAAATATGCGTGACTTTCAGCTTCTGAGTTTCTGCATCTATTTTTTCCTCCACTTCCACTTCTTCCAGGGCAAACGGTCTGATATAATCTAACAAAACTTTCATTTTTTCTTTTTTGGATACACGCACGTTATTTCCACACACTTTCCAAGAATCAGGATTCCATCTGACAAAAAGGGTGGGTTTTTCGAAAATGTCGTAAGCTGCAAAAGGACGAGTCCATTCGCATTTTTCTGGATATAAAGCATCATTTGAATGACATCGTTCATCGCATTCGATAACGATTACATATTTTTTTGTTTTGGAAAAAAACACGCAATCGAATTTTTTGTTGGTATATCCACAATCCTTTCCGAAATTTTGTTCTGGGAAGACGACAACAAAGGGCAACTCTTCTTGAATGTATCTGAGCATTTTCATTTCGATTCGATTTTCGTCATATCGTTTCCGCTTCTTCGATTTGGGATCACACGTCGAACACAAGATTCCGTGCGTCATATACAACCCACAAGAGGGACATAGGCCAGTTCCACAATCTAGACATCTGTTTTTTCCACGCCCATGTTTACATATAAAGTTCCCTTCACATGGGATACATTCAGATTTTCTTTTGCCATGAGCACAAATCTGACTCCCGCCACATTTCTTACAAAATGATTTTCGATTGTCGTGCTCGCAAATTCCAGATCCATTACACTGTCTACAATGATATTTATGAGTTCCATGCTTACAAAAACTACTACCATTGCAGCTTTTACATGATTCTTTCCTTTTTCCGTGACTGCAAAGACTTATTCCTCCGCAATGGATGCATCGATTTTTCATGCGATTGTGCACACATATACCTTTCCCGCCACATTTAAAACATAGATATTTTTCTTTTTGATGTGGACATTTGATGCGAGGATGACATATTCGACAATCAAATTTTCGTTTGGCATGTTGACATGTGGAAGACCCACCACATGGAAAACAATTTCTCCTTTTTTTTCCATGTTCACAGATCCCAGGACCTGGACACATTGTACAGAAAAACTTTCCATTCCCATGTGGACATAATTTATCCATTTTACATTCAGCACATTTATATTTTATTTTGCCATGAGCAGTACATTTGTGTCGTTTTATTTTTCCCGAAGACATCACGTTTCACTTGTTATATAATTGATTCGATATCTTTATTTTATTTTCTTAAAAATGAACCTAGTAACACACTTGCGAGCTAGACAAAGCGCTTACGACGAATATTAGGGAGCAACTCCAGTTTCTCCCATGAAAATTGTAAAGTCTGTGTGTTGGGTCTAAGATCCGTAAATGTAACTGATTGACGACTTTCAGACCTTGAAAAATCGTTTCCATGGGCGTTGCTCGTTCTACTCGAAGAGGCGGATAAACGACCAATTTTGCGAACAAATTTGTGATGGTATCCGACATGTATCGATGTTGAATGAATTTGGACTCATTTGGTTCCACCATTTCCATCAACAAATAATCAGGAGGATCCAACGAAAATTGGTTAGGTGCGAAAAAAGGCAGACTATTGGGGCCATTCCATAGGATCGCAGTGGGAGGAAATCCAGTAATTTCTGATTTGATGGTGTTCACTGGAAAATTCCCGAAAGGAGTGGATTCTGCCGGCGAAGAAGAGAAAGGAGAGACGTTACATAGTGAACCAAAGAATAAATTTACAATAACCGGACCAAACAAGGAGACACAGACATCCAAATCATTCGCTCCTAGAAACGGCGACACTCCGGACACTTCTGCCAGAAAAGATGTAGCACTCAATATTTCGGCAACCACTAGTTGATAGGTTTCACCAGTGGTTTGATCCCGAACGTTGATCACGTCTTCAGGTTGAAATCCATGGGCGTATTGAGGTAGTGTCGGAAGCGGTGGAGCCGGAAGCCCTAATGTGGTATCGATCCGGACCAATCCATCGCCTTGGTCTGTGAGTGTTCCGTTGGAAATTTTCGTCCTGCACGCATTCAATCCGAATTCTTTCTTTGAGCGAGACAACAGAGGAATATACACATTAGAAAGCAAACGTTCAGGAATTGTGGTACAATTGCATCCTTTGGTGGGCACGTGAAATGGACGATTGGACATGTACATATTTTCTCCTCGATAGCAAGATTCCGTGAATCCGAGACGTTCTGACATTCCGATTTCCCGAGCCCCTCCTCCAATAAAGGATATGCCTTTGTCGCGAGGATCCTCGAATTCCAAACCAAAGAGCGCTCCAGAAACCGTGCGAAATGTGAATTTTCCTTTTTTGGCATCAAAATCCACTCTGTAGTCATTCGTAGCACTGAATCCATTCATGGCGTTTTCGAGTGCTTGCGCTAGTGATTCTGGTGAATATTTCCCAAACGGAATGATGGCCGCATGACACCTCCCACAATCATCGGAGAAAATCAAAGTCGGTGGAGGAACTTGCAAATTCTGCGACATCAATCCCGGCATGCAAGTCGGTTCGAAGTAAAATCGATTTGCTTCCAACGACAGTATCGAAGGAAACGTTTCCACATTGTAATTTCCAGGTGTCAATTCGATATACGACATACATTGATAACAAAACTGGCCACAAACTCCTTTTGTTACAGAATCTTCCCCGGGAGGCAAAGGCAGATCTGTGCATCCGAACCCCATGATGAAAGACAAACAATTGGTGTTGTTGCCCACGATACTCGCAGGAGATACCACCGGACGAGATCCGAGCTCAGAAGAAAGTGGAGCGCAACTGACATCCGCTTGAGTGGATAAGGCGCACGGAAAAGAGGCCAATTTCAAACAAAATTGATTCCGATAGCCATCATAAATAATCTTGTAAGATCCATTGGTTGATTGCTGCATATTGAGTCCAGCCGTTACCATGCTGGCCAATTTTTCCGGATTGGCAATCGCTGGCGCGTGTAGATACCCTCGATTGAGAACCAATGGAGGGACTGCAGGTACGTTGTGCAATTGAAACGAAAACCGAGATACAATGCTCAAATTCGGATTGTTTTCTGTTAACTCGATCAAAGACGGATCCGTGAGTACCGTCGAAATGAGACGGATGGGCGCTCCCCAATCCCATTGTCCTCTGAGATCCAAAGCGTGTTCGAACATGGTGGTGAAAACGGGATTGGTCGGATCACTCAAATCGATATCAACGATCGGATTTAGCCAGATTGGTAAAATCGTACGCAAAATGGTACCATCCCATTCGCGGATCGTGAATTCTCGAAGACATTCTTCATTTTCCGAATTTACTATCAGCGCTAATCCTTCGGACAAGTAGATCCGATTCCATTCTTTCTCTATGATGTATTGAGGTAACGGCAATTCTATAGATCCTAAATAAATGCGTTGCACTGGCAATCCTCTAGAAAAATTGACGTCCAATTTGAAATCATTCGGTTCCGGATAGAGAATTAGATCTCTATTCCGACTGTCTATACATATGGTATACTCCATGTTACGAGGTGGTCCATGAGAAGCCATTTTTTAATTTATTTCTTTTATTAGAGTGACGCATTATTTTATGTTCGATGAATACGGAACGAAAATAATATTTATTAGATAAACAACTCATTCCCAAATATTCAAAATTTTTTTCTTCCATTTGTATTGATGACCAAATAAAAGGGTCACAAAGCAATCTTAAAACACATCTGACCTGCAGAATTGAGGAAAATATAGTGATCCTTTTAAATAACCACTGACTCATTTGTTCTTTGATGTATTTCAAAGATGCTATTCGAAATAGACAAAATTTTTACGTCGATGGGAAATCGTTTGAAGCAAAACGAAAGCTATCGCAACTTGAGCTACGATTTTTCAAAAACCATTTTTATATATACACATATATAAAAATGTGCAAATTGTGCAAATTGTATGAGCTGTATGATAAATTAAAATTTTATCAGCCTTTCCACCACACGTCCCTCAAAAATTTTGGTTTTTTTGTTGGATTCTTCGCTCAAAAGACACGCTCCAGCTGGAATACACTATTTAAAAGTATAATGATAAAATTAGAAAACAAGAATATGAAAGATATAGACAATTGGATCAATAATTTAGAATATGTTTTGGAAGAGGTAGAAGAATATGTTATGGAAAATATTGATGATTATGATGAAGATCCAAAGCAACAATTGGTGAGTTTTCTTAGGCAAAGGGATACTCCAAAGTATCATGCACGGAAGCAGTCTCTGGATTCAACCAACTACCAGAATGAAATGATTTCCTGGGAAAGAGAACTTAATAAAAAACGACAAAAACGACAAAAACTGGCACAACAACTGGCACAACAACGAAAACGGGAACTTATCGAAAATAAACAGCGTAAGAAACAACGTAATAAACAACGTGAGACAAAGCACAAAAGTGAATACGAAATTGTGATGGAATCTCTAAATGGTGCGATTTCCAAACATTGCTCACATTTTCCATATCGATTGGTTCCATTAGATCAATTAACAAAAAGATCTATTGAAACCCTATCTAGGGAGGTTGGTTGTCCTGGTGGATGGTGTGGGTTTGGGTCAGATTGGTATACAATTGCGGCCGAAGTCAAGAATCCTACAAATGCCATCGCTTTTGTTTGTGGAGAACTTAAAGATTCATTATCATTGCATATAAGCTCAATGTGTACACATCCCAAGCATCAACGGAAAGGATTGGGAACATTATTGATTGCAGGAATGTTGTTATTGGCAAAAAGCGAAGATCTAAATTATATTTGGGCCGATACTAACACTGAGTCTGGACCATTGTTGACCTCGAAATGGAATTTTAGTAGACAACGACAACGACACGGAAGAGATTATCAAATGACTGAACTCGACAATTTACCGGACAAAAACACTATTATTGATACTGCTGTACGAACTATAAAAAAATATTGTCCTAAACAGAAAAAGTAAAGCTTGGACCGAAAACTCAAATTTCTTTACTGGATTTTTATTTTGAGACCTGCTGACACGACAACAGCTGGACTCTGTAACAATTGCGGATCGGGAGGTTATGCCACGATGGGGGGGGAGCCAGAAAAATATAATTCTCCGTTTGATAAAAAAGTACTGCAATGCTGAAATTGGCAGAGCGTCTAAACTCTCTCGGAACGGAAACCGCATTTTCCGTGAGTGTCGAAACGCAACAACTTCTACTTTCGGAGAAGGAGCAAGACAAACCCCTAAAGATTTTCTCCTTTCACATCGGAGACCTGAATTTCGAAAGTCCAAAGATAATGATAGATTCTCTGGTGCAAGCAATAAAAGACGGTCACACTGGTTACTTAAATCCTCGAGGTCTTTGGGAATTGAGACGAGCCATTTCGATACACTGTCTGCGCGAAAGAGGCATAGAATATTCACCCAACGACGAAATTTGTATTCAGCCTGGGGGAAAACCAATCATTTTTAAATTTCTCCAAGCCACGATGAATCCCGGAGACGAAGTTGTAATTCCATCTCCTGGATATCCAATTTACGAATCCTTAGTCAAATATATGGGTGGAAAAATCATTCCACTCCAGTTGAAATCAACTCAAGATCACAAATGGGATTGGGAAACTCTGAAATCCTCCATCACAAACAAAACGAAAATTTTCATTTGGAATGATGCTCATAATCCAACAGGGACTCTTTCCACTCCCGAAGATCGGCGAGAGTTGGTTCGATTGGCAAAGCAACATGATATGTGGGTTCTTTCCGACGAAGCGTACTTTCACCTAACTTATGATATCCCGGTATTGAAGAGCATCGTATGCTATCCTGGGATGAAAGAAAGAACCGTTTTATTAATTACGATTTCGAAATCCTGGTCTTGCACCGGATGGCGTCTCGGAGCTGCCGTGGGTCCAAAGCAGATTATAGATATCTTTGCCAAACTTTCTTCCAATGATGAATCAATGACCACCAATTTTGTGCAATGGGCTGCGATACCGGCGTTTGAAGGACACTGTGACCATGATATAAATAAGATCAAAAAAGAATTACAAATACGAAGAGATTGTTTATTTTCGATGGTCAATGAAATACCGGGATTTTCTGCGGAATTGCCTCGGGCGACTTTTTATCTATGGGTCGATGTGACGGAAGCCATGGAAATTTTGCGGTCTTCATCTTACGAAGAATTCCGAAAACGAATTTTGAAGGATTGTAAAATTTCATTTTGCACCAGAGAACATTTTGGAAGTCCACTGGAACATGAAGACAAAAAATTCATTCGCTTGGCTTATTCTGGCATTTATTTGGAAGATATAAAATGGGCTTGTCAAATTCTGCGCGAATATATGGAAAAAAAAAATTCCTCGATATCGGAGTAATCACTCTTGACATAAAAACAACAACACGTCCTTTTCGTACATGCATCAAATGATTCCATCACGCTCTCTTGGAATTCGCCTGTCCGCAGCAAAAACAACAACCACATCCGGAAAGGAAAAAAGTAAGATTCCCAAAATAACCAGCAAAGAAATCAATATACCCAGTACGGGTGACAAAATGATCATCATAGCGGTTCCAAAACAAGCGTCGCCCATGCTTTCCCAGAATCTTTCCTACAGCATCCGATGCAGCAAGGACATAGCATTAAAAACAGCAATACATTCTTTTTCTTTGTCAAAAAGTAGCAGCAAAAAAATAATTGCCAAAATAGAATATTTCTTAGATTTATTTATTGCGAAAGAAGTATCTTCCGAAAAATATTGTAATTTCCTGAACCACAATCCAAAACAGCAAATCCTATTTCTGCAAAAAAATGAGAGTTTCTATATTTTCTATAATGTAATTTCTTGGAATTATTTAATCCTTTCAAAAAAAAATCTGAACATCCAATAGACGACTACCTCCTGCTAAAAAATAGAAAATATTTCTAGCTGCTCCTGGCTTCTTCTTTTTACAATGTTCCGACAACATCAGAAGCTGCTGCTGCTGCTGCAAACCGAGTTATCTCCGGTGGAGGATGTACTAAGATCGGTTCTCCGGTGTGCGGATCAATCCCTTCGACATGTTTGGAGGAATGAAATTCATGATGACTCAAAATGGAAGATAAATTTACGCTGATACCGGATATGACGAATCCGATGGCATAATTCAAAAAAATTCTTTGTACCGAGAACATAAGAAGTTTTGTCGTATCGCTCATATGAATATCGTTGGATGGAATGACGAAGACTATCATGAATAAGAGAGCGAACATGATCATGGGTGAAGAAATCGAGGAAATATTTTTATCCGATTGCGATAGCAACAAAGCACCCATTGCGAATGCTATGGTAATCACGGCAGTTACGTCCACTTGAATGTTTCCAATGCTCCCTCGATGACATCTATTTTTTTCGTTGGGATCAAGCTTCTCTTGTGCAAAATACAAATCAATAAAAATCAAGGCCATCGGCCAAATAAATCCCAAAAAAGTGAAAGGAAAGTGTTCTAAAATTCCAAAACCGATTGTCAACTCCCAAATCACAGGCCACATGATAAGTCCGACATAATCGATCATATTATCGATAACTCGCAAATTATTCGTGCGCGACATTTTTCCCCCATCCGCGGAATGTTCTTCGATACTCGATTGTCCTATGACGATCGCCACTATGGCCAAAATGACTAAGGATACATTTAAAAAAATGATTTCATAGCCACAGGATTTTTCCATTCTCTTCTTTATTTACAAAGTTTCAGAAAATAAAAAACTTCACTTCTTTGGTTTATTCATTTTAACATTTCCCATTTAAATTTAAATTTAAATTTAAATGCACTGCGAGGATGGATATACATCAAAAACATATTGTATTTCCTTAAATATTTTATATAGTTTATAAATAAAATATTAATGAATAACCCATTACAACAAAAAAAACAAGGTACACCACCCCTTCAAATTTTCAAAAAAAAAACACAAGGTACTCCACCCGGCGTGCCATTATCCCAAACAAAAGTCTACAAAGATACTCAAAAACAAAATCAGATTAAAAAAAACCAATCTATTTCGCCAGTATTAAGAAGGTCGACTCGCGTTATACCAAAAAAAGTCGTATCAAAAAAAGTCGTATCAAAAAAACCCCAGAAAAAGCAAACTCTTCCACAAAACCGAGTACCTAAATATATTCCAACAATACAACAACAAGTTAGAAAGCAATATTCAGATTTTGACAATATCAAACAGAGCCATGATCTGAATTTATCTATTTATCAAACAACAACACAACAAAAAGAAGAAGTGGATATAGACGTTCCATATTTTCTTAACCTGCTCGATGATCCTGATGGAAAATTTTGTGATTCCTTGACCAATAGCTCCCGATTATTGTTAAATCAAAAATTTATTTTTTATCAAAAAAAAATGGTGGAATCTAATGAAGAGTTGGAAATAATGTACGATAAGGCTGATCGCTTGAGAAAAAAAAATGTCGATGACGAGCAAATTGGGAAAACCATACCAATTGTAGATGGTATTTTAAAGATCATAGAGCTAGAACAGATTATTGATTTGGTAGCAAAAAAAATTTATGATGCAAATCCAGATAAAATTAGAATCAATCTTCGAAACGCAATCAACAATAAGATAGATGGTCTTGCTTCTATTGTCGGAAGAGATCATATTAAAAATCAATTTATTGGCATGATATATGCCTTTGCGAAGAGTTGGAAGACTTTCTTTAAATCTTTCAATAACATAGCTCTTTTTGGATCAGCTGGTGCTGGAAAAACTCAATTGGCTAAAGTACTGGCCAACTTGTTTGCAGCTACAGGAATTTTGGCTACGAACAAAGTTAATATAGTTTCTAGAACTGATTTGGTCGGTCAATATATGGGAGAAACTGCATTGAAAACGAAAACTCTTCTTATAAATTCTTTGGAATCGATTTTAGTCATTGATGAGGCATATCAATTGACACCATGTCCCGGTCCAGATAAGGCGGGGGCGGATGGACAAGACTATGGACCAGAGGCAATAACGGAAATGGTGAACTTTCTTGATAAATATATTGGAATGAGTGTCGTTATGGTTATTGGATATAAAGATCTGATGACACGTTGTTTTTTTACCATTAACGAAGGTCTAAATCGTCGATTTCCATATCAATTCGAACTTTCTAACTACCCAATGACGACATTAACGCGTATTCTTATCAGATTCATTGAATCCAAATCGGATTTGGTTATAGATCAAACAACAGCGAATGCTTTTTATACTATACTCTGTAAGATTAAGAAGGAGGATCCAGATGCTTTCAAAAGTCAAGCGGGAGATATGATGAATCTAGGAACTTCGATTGTGCAACAAATCAATCTTTCAGTTAAAAAAAGTTGGAAATCGAACGACCTCGATAACAATAGATCATTGATCCTCGCAGGATTTAATTCTTATTTAAAAAACAAGCGTTTGCTTATTAGAATTGCCACCACGAATTGAATTGACAGACGGATGTATTTTACGAAAATTTTAACACTTTCTTTCGAATAAATAGGAGGCAATTTTATCCCCATTTTTTTGTTTTCTGGATTTTGTAATCAAGGAAAATCAGTTCGTTGATCTCGTATGAAAAAGCAGCTGACGACATCATTTGGTTGACTCTGAAAAAATAAAGGCTACTGAACTTATCCTTTCACGTTTTTTCCAAAAATACTTTTATTCAATTGTTGCTTTCAAAAAAAAAAAAACATCTTCTCTGAAGAATTTTGACGAACGATAATTTCAATAAATCTCAATCCATTCTTCTTATGATCTCATCTGTATGTAGGGCACACGAGCTGCAGTGCATAATATCGTACTGAATCGATAACCTTCTGGAATTGAGTACCAACGTATAGATGCAATCTGAACAAAAATATCGATTGCAGAAATAACAACTACCCGTCTCAAAAATATGATATTTCAAACAATCCGTGCACAACGGTCCGATCTCCAGATCGCATCTGATGCAAGAAATTGGGTCGTTGGTACATTGACGACAATCCAGCTGATCACATAATTTACATGCTGTGGAACAATGCAGGCAAATATCTTTCTGTTTTGGAAAAGGATTGCAATTCTTTCCATTTCCACATTCGGAAAAAATAGTACATTGCACGGCACCTACAGAAGGATTGTTGCAGGCCGCACAAAGTGTCTTGCGATTTGTCAGACAATTCGGTGTGATATGATCCGTATTGTGTTGAAAAGTTCGTGTATGGTCACGGCAAAAATAGTCCGAACAGTCATCGCATTGAAAAGAACATCCACCACAAAGGATCGATTTACAATACAATTCAGCGCAACTTTTTTTGAAAATATTACAAGTTTCAAATTTTTTTTTGTTCTTGTGGTCACGGAGATGGTGATCGAAATATATTTCTTCCTGAGGTAGAAACCTCTTTGTTTTTTTCATCGTCATGGCAAAATCGAAACGACTCTTTGTAAAAAAAAAAACATGAAAATTCGTTTTCATGTTTTTGTTGAGCGATCGATAAATTTCCAAAATGTGTTTGCAAGTCAAAGCAAAAAACAAATGAGCCTCTGGGTTGAGGTGCGAAATGATTTTTGTGATCATCTCCGA
>PVMS01139484.1_pt1 | contig 27519 bp, 22 predicted proteins | sample 1853461 | NCBI WGS metagenome assembly PVMS01 (sample SAMN08582032, study PRJNA380276) | Marine sediment metagenome, whole genome shotgun sequencing project. | isolation source: ocean sediment barecode stripped | collected 2017
GATATCAAATCCGCACCCGCGTTCCTCATATTCAGCTGCTAATTCAGCCGCAGCTGAACGGATATCGGCGGTTTCGGCCTGGGACAGAATTCTTTTTATCCGATCAACGGTCAGCGGTCCTTCCGCCACAAACAGCAGGCTTTCGATGATATGTTTGATATTTTCCATAAAAAAATGCCTAAAATGCCTAAAGTGCCTAAAGGGCCTAAAATTAAGGTATTCTGTCTATTTAATTTGGCATGGTATCTGCTTTGAGTTTATCGCGAACCAGTATCGAGTATCCAGCTTCCTAACCATCCAAATCATCCTAACCATCCTAACGCCCAAGGCCTAAAGGTAGAAGATCCGCATCACACCGGTTTGAACATGTTGGACGATCCGGATCAGCGTGAGTTTGACCATTTCCAAGATGGCCAGAAACGTGACGATGATCTCATTTCTATCCGGGTTATCGGAAAACAACTCTATAAAAGTTATCGACGATTTGGCTTCAAGGATGTCAATGATCTGGGAGATCTTATCTTTGACCGATATTTCATCGGCCGTCATTTCGACCCGATGATCATCGGGTATTCTTTCAAGAATTTTCTGAAAGGCGTCAATCAGCTCAAACAGACCGATCTTAATAAATTCATCATCCGGGTCCATCAGGAATTCGCCGCGGTCGGACTTGCGAATAAAGGTGTCTTCGCCCAACAGATTGCGCTCAACCAGCTGATCGGCGGCCGACTTCATCTGGAGATATTCCACCAGCGGTCGGGTGATCTCCTGTATGAGATCTTCTTCATCATCTTCACCCTCATGGACAGGCAGCAGCATCCGTGATTTCAACTGGGTGAGGGTGGAGGCCATCAGCAGAAAGTCGCCGGCATAATCGATATTCATGGCCTGCATCCACTCGAGGTACCCAAGGTACTGTTCGGTGATCAGGGCAATGGGGATATCATAAATATCGAGTTCGTTTTTCCTGACCAAATGGACCAGCAGGTCCATGGGGCCCTCGAATATTTCATCCAGCTGGACACGATATAATGTTTCTATCATAACCATTTTAAATTAATAAACATGAACGTTGTGGTTCAATCAAATCCGTTGTCTTAAATCCCGAAATTCCAAATAACAAATCTCAAATAACAAACAATATCCAATGACCAAAAAACCAAATTCGAAACAAAAAATGGGTCGCTGAATTTTCTGATTAATCAGTTTAGGTCATTGAAATTTCGAATTTCGAATTTGTTTGTTATTTGGTGCTTGTGTTTTGTAATTCTCCCTATTAACCGCATTGAAATTACAATTTAGATTTCTGATACCTCAACTTTATATCTTGACCGCCGCTCTGACAACCTCCATGGTTTCGCGGGCGGTTTTGCGGGCGCGGTTGCTGCCTTCGACCATAATTTCGTCTACCATCTCAAGGGGCGCTTCGTAGTAGGCGCGTTTTTCACGAATCGGTTCAAGGGCTTTTATAAGACCCCGGGCCATCTTCTGCTTGCATTCAACGCACCCAATGCCGGCGGTACGGCATTGTTCGTCGATTTCTTTAACCGTATCCGCGTCAGTGTATAGTTTGTGGAAATCAAAGACGTTACACACATCGGGATTTCCAGGATCACTCCGCCGTGCGCGCTGAGGGTCGGTGATCATGCGGGATACTTTGGTGTTGATTTCATCCGGGCTGTCGGACAAAAAAATGGCATTGCCGTAACTTTTGCTCATCTTGCGTCGATCAAGGCCCAAAATCTTGGGGGTCTCCGTTAGAATGGTGGCCGGTTCCGGAAACACATCCCCGTAGAAATGATTAAAACGCCGGGCGATTTCCCGTGTAATCTCAACGTGGGGTGCCTGATCCACACCCACGGGGACGCCATAGGGCCTGTAGATGATAATATCGGCGGCTTGCAGTACGGGATAGCCCAGGAAACCGAAAGTGGACAGGTCCTTGTTGCTGAGCTCGCCAATCTGTTCCTTGTAGGTTGGATTGCGCTCCAGCCAGGGCACCGGTGTGATCATCGTCAGCAGCAAGAAGAGTTCGGCATGCTCTTTGACCTGGGACTGAACAAACAGCGTACTTTTTTCCGGTGTAAGGCCGGCACTGAGCCAGTCAAGCATGATCTCTTTGCGGTTTTTCTCAATGGATGCCGTATTTTCATAGTCGCTGGTGAGGGCATGCCAGTCAGCAATGAAAAAATAGCAATCATACTCATCCTGCATATTCACCCAGTTTGCCAGCGCTCCCAGCAGATTGCCCAGGTGAAGAGGGCCGGTGGGCCGCATGCCGCTTAAAATTCGTTTTTTTTGGTTCATTAAATTATGATTTTCCTCCTTAATCACGCTTGATAAAAAAGCGCTACTATAGCAAATTCATTGACATGTGCAATCAAAAATTCGAGGTCAATTCCCGGTCAGGGTTCTGGCATAGCTTACTGCTCGGCAACAAGCTTGCGGGCAAATTCAATTTCATCTTTTTTGGATTTGAGCGTACCGTCCAGCCTGGCATCCAAAACAGTCTCCATCACCTGCCGATAGGCCGGGCCGGGTTTCAGCCCCATTTTTTTCAAATCCCTGCCTTTTAATGAGAGCTTCGTGCGGCGCAGATCTGTAAAAAAATGTGATATGGATTTTTTTACGGCCTTCTTTTTGGTACTCGCCATCATGAACAGAATCAGCTCGGTTTTAAATCCGGTTAGTTTCCGATAAAGAACGCTGTCGGATCCCGGTAAATTCTGTTCCAGCCAGAATACACACCTATCGGCTTCAAACCGCTCGGAGCACAATAATTTTTCGTCATCCGGCGCCAGTTCGAAACGACGGCAGATTTCTTTCGAGATATGGGGCTTACAATTTCTGATCAGGACCAGAAAATAAACGATCCACTTTTTATAGGATTCCTCCAAAAAAAGCAAATCATGCCAGGACAGGACTTTTTTAACTGAATTAAGGGTTGCCAGTAAATCTTTAGCAAGCTTAATCGAAGGGTGAATCACTTTAATCAGATCAAAGTCATTCAGTCGTCTGATGGCAGCCACCGGATTTTCTTCCTGCAGGATGAGTCGCAATTCAGCAAACACCCGTTTACCGCTCAGCTCTCTGAAAAAGTCCATGCTGATGGCGTTGGTGATCAGACCGGCGGTTAATTTTCCAATGGTGAACTCAAAACGCTGTTCAAATCGGATGGCGCGAAACACCCTGGTGGGATCTTCAACAAAACTAAGATTATGCAATACCCGTATGATTTTTTCCTTGATATCCCGGCGCGCAGAAAAAAAGTCGATTAACATGCCGAATTTATCCGAATTGAGTTGAATCGCCAGGGTATTAATGGTGAAATCCCTGCGGTAAAGATCAAGCTTGATCGAGCTCATCTCCACCACCGGAAGGGCAGCCGGGAATTTATAATACTCCATTCGGGCTGAGGCCACATCAATTTTGAATCCATCCGGGAAAATAATGACGGCGGTTCCGAATTTTTCATGGGTATGGATGCGGGCTCCCACTATTTTGGCATATTTTTTAGCAAAGGCAATGCCATCGCCCTCGATGACAATGTCAAGATCCTCATCGCGGCGGTATAAAAACAGGTCCCGGACAAACCCACCGATGACATAGGCCCCTGAACCCATCTCATCGGCCACTTCACCGATTTGCTGCAAATTTCCGATCAGATCGGCGGCCAGTCGCTCTTTCATAAACCGGACAACATTGCGGGTATGCGCATGGGGCGGTTCCTTGGCGGGATCCGGGGCCTCATCCGGTAGGGGCTGGGAACGTCGTACAAGGATATTCAAAAGATCCGTGCGGGTAATGACTCCGGCGATGGTTTCGTTCTCCATAACCGGTAAAATCCGCTGCTTGTTGTCGATGATTTTTTTTTGTATTTCGATCAGATCGGCATCCTGGGCAACGGTTGCCACTTCTGTGGTCATGTATTCTTTGACCTGAACCCGGTCTAGCTTATGGTAGAGCGCTTTTTCGATCACCTGTCTGGTGATGTATCCGCAAAGCGTTACGGTGCCGTTTATTTTTTCCGTGACCAGAAGCGCATTCAGATTATAGCGTGTGATAATATTCCGGGCTTTTTTGCAGGTCACATCAGGGCTGATGGAGATGGCCGGCGATGACATCAAATCCTTGGCCTGGCGGCTGGCTCTGATTTTTTCGTAAAGGATTTCCACCAGTCCGGTTTCCGTTTGCGCCAGTGTTTTGCCTTTAATCGATGCTGCCGCGGCATAGGGATGGCCACCGCCGCCGAGGGGTGTCAATATGGCGCCGACATCCACTTCGTTAATTCTGCTGCGGGCCACGATGTAAATTTTATTTTCCATTCGTGCAATGGCGAAAATAGCGTCGAGATTTTCCATTTTAACCATTTTTTGGACCAGAAATGCAAAATCAGGCATATATTTTTCCATGGTGACGCTGGTAACAACGACTTCGATGCCATTGATGTAATAGCGGGTAACTGCCTGAATCATATCGTTTAACAGGACGACTTGCTCCGGACTGAATTCTCTGGCGATGAGATTGGAAACAACATTTAAATTAGCCCCCTGGGACAGCAGATAAGCCGCGGCCAGAAAATCTCTTTCAGTGGTTGAAGAAAACGTAAAAGATCCGGTATCTTCGTAAATTCCCAGGCACATGATGGTGGCTTCATCCGGAGAGATGCGGATTTCCCGGTCCCGAATAATCTCGGTCAGGATGGTTACATTGGCACCGGTTTCCCCGTGGACTTCGATCTCGCCTTTGATATCGTTGTCGGTGGGCGGGTGATGATCATAGATATGAATCTCAATCCCGGGTTTGTCCAGCAGGTCTGCGAGTTTGCCGATGCGGCTGGTCTGCCGGGTGTCCACCAGAACCAGCCGGGTGATGCTGCCGAAGTCGATCCGATTGATATCCACCATGTTGAATAGATAGGCCATCGAATTGATGAAAAAATTCTTTAAATTTTTTTCCTGGGAACCCGGAAAGATCACCAACGCATCCGGATACAGTTTTTGGGCGGCAAGCATCGAGGCCAGTGCGTCAAAATCGGCATTTACGTGGGCGGTTATGACCGTAACATCTTTATTCTTGGTTGTTTCTTTGCTTTTGGGCACAGTCGTAGTCCGTGATACTTTAGAGAAATGGATGGACACAAGTTAACATATTTAGCCAAGTATTGCCACTATCGTAATCCTGATCTTAGGGTAACGTCAAAGTAAATCCTAATTACGCCGCCCGGATCAGCGTCAACCTAGCCTCATCAGATTTGAAAGTACAAAAATATTTTACCTGCACCTGATATCGCTATTTTTCAGGGCGGAGTAATTAAGTTGAATCAGATAACTTTCTTAAATTCGGTCTATTACCTGTTTAAATGACGTAACCCTGGCCAAACGGTTACGATCCTTGACTTTCCTGTGGGCGTATAATAAAATTAATATTTTTAATGATTTAAAAAAGTTAAATATAGTCGCCCTTCAAATTGAATCCGTTATTCCCGGTGCAGTCAGGGAGGCAAGAATCACCCAGCGGGAAAAGGGGGCGCCTTGAAATCAATTTTAAAAAATTATTGTCTAAAAGACTTAAGTTTTTTTCCTCTCCGGCCGATAGTGACTCTGAATATTATATTATTGCCAACGATGCCTGCTCGCGATTAAAAATCACAATTTTCAGACGGTGACAGACCGAGCCGGATTCTAAGGGCAGGCACAGACCACGGCCATTGTGTCTTATTTCAAATCATCAGGGAGGATTGATCATGCCAGTTTACCTGTGGACGGGCAAAAATAGAAATGACGCGACCCAAAAAGGCGAGATTGAAGCTGTCAGCGAAGAAGCTGTTAAGGCACAGCTGATTCGCCAGAAGATTAAGCCGACCAAAATCAAGAAAAAGCCAAAGGACCTTTTTGCAAACGTCAGCTTTCTCCAGCCCAAAGTCAAAGAGCGTGATGTTATACTTTTTGCCCGACAATTTTCGACCATGATCGATGCCGGGTTGCCCATTATTCAGTGCCTCGACATTCTCTACGCCCAACAAGTTAATGTCACCTTTAAAAGGATGCTCAAAGAGATCAAGGAATCCGTAGAAGGCGGGGCAACCCTGGCCGAAGCATTGAAAAAGTTTCCCAAACAGTTTGATGACCTGTTCGTCAATATGATTGCCGCCGGGGAAGCCGGTGGTATCCTTGATGCAATTTTGAGAAGGCTTGCAGCCTATATGGAAAAAACGGCCAGGCTCAAGTCCCAGGTTAAAGGGGCCATGACGTACCCCATCGTTACTTTAATGATCGCGATTGTTGTTCTGGCAGTTATTCTAGTTTTTGTTATTCCGGTTTTTGAGGAGATGTTCGCCGACTTTGGCGGCGAGCTTCCGGTGCCCACTCAGATTGTGGTGTTCATGAGCGATATGGTCAAAAGCAAGATTGTCTATATCATCATCGGTATTATCCTGTTTTCGATTGCCTTCAAGAAGTTTAACAGCACCGATAGGGGACGGGATGTGGTCGACAGTCTGCTTTTAAAGGTTCCCGTATTCGGGGAGTTGTTGCGCAAAGTGGCCGTCGCCAAGTTTACCCGTACCATGGGCACCATGCTGGCCAGTGGCGTGGCTATTTTGGAAGATCTTGATATTGTTGCAAAAACTGCAGGTAATCGAACCGTTGAAAAGGCGATTTACAACGTCCGATCCGGCATTGCCGAAGGTCGCACCATGGCGGATCCGCTAACTGAAAGCGGTGTCTTTCCCCCGATGGTGTGCCAGATGATCGGTGTTGGCGAATCAACCGGGGCCCTGGATGCCATGCTGGAGAAAATTGCCGATTTTTACGATGAGGAAGTTGATCAGGCCGTTGACAACCTGACCGCATTGATCGAGCCTTTTATGCTGGTGTTTTTAGGTGTGACCATCGGTGGTCTGGTGGTTGCCATGTATCTTCCGATATTCAAGATGGCCGGAGCCGTTTAAGGTGGCCGGAGCCCTATCCTAATATCTTATGGATCACGCATTGCAAATGCCCGAAAAGGACTTCAAAGATAAATTGAAGTGGGTGATGCTTTTTCGGGTCCTTTTTTCAACCCTGTTGCTGGGCTCGTCCATCGTTCTGCAGCTCGGAGAATCGCCCGCGCCCATCGGCCCTCCCCTCAAACTTCTATATGGCCTTATCGCGACCGTTTTTTTTCTGTCGATTCTGTATGCCCTGGCCATCGATCGTATTAAAAAACACATCGCTTTTGCCTATGTCCAGATTTTAGTCGATACCCTGATCGTTACGGTGATCCTGTTTGTTACCGGAAGCCTGGCGAGTATTTTCTCGTTTTTGTATCTGGTTGTCATCATTTACTCCAGCATATTGCTATCGATCCGCGGAACCCTGATCATTGCGGCGATTTGCAGCATCCAGTTCGGCATTATGGTGGATTTGGAATATTATGGTGCAATCTATCCCTTTGCTACTGAAGAAGGGATGCTTGCATCAAACTACGCCTGGAATCAGGTACTTTACAAAATTCTGATAACTATGACCGCCTGTTTCGCAGTTGCCTTTTTGAGCAGCTTTTTGTCCGAGCAAGTTCGAAGTACTCGAAAAGAACTGCGGGTCATGAAGAATCAAGTAAAGCGTGTCGAGAAAATGGCAGCCGTCGGAGAGATGGCCGCCGGCCTGGCGCATGAGATAAAAAATCCACTGGCTTCCCTGACCGGATCCATACAGCTTCTCAAAGAAGACATCCGCTATGATCCTGATCATGACAGACTCATGCAGATTATTTTGCGTGAAGCTGATCGTTTAAGTTCACTGGCGAACAACTTTCTGATGTATGCACGGCCGCCGGCCGGGAAAGCCGAGGTCATAGAGCTCGGAAAAGTATTAATCGAAACGGCCGAGCTCTTTGAAAAAGATGCATCCAATGACGGTCGCATCACAACAACCAAGAAAATTAAATCCAACATATGGATTTCAATGGACCCTGTTCACCTGCGGCAGATTCTCTGGAACCTACTGTTAAATGCATCAGAAGCCATTGATGGTGAAGGTGTGATCGACATTGAAATGTATGAGTCCAAAAGCAAACGCGTTTGTATCAAAATTACCGATAACGGCTGCGGGATGACGCAGGAGGAGCTTAAATCCATTTTTGATCCCTTCTTCACCACCAAATCCACCGGCACCGGTCTCGGGCTGTCTATCGTGCACCGCATTCTTGAGGCCTATGACTCCTGGCTGAATGTCGAAAGCGAAACGAACAAAGGAACCACCTTCACCCTGCAATTCAAACAGATGGATCCTCCTTCCTAACCTTCCCCGGGTAGCGTCAAAGTCAATCCTATCCCAGTTGAGCCCGAAGGTTTTATAAGACAATAAAATCCCAAATCCCAAGCACCACCTGACCTTAAAATTGGGCCAAATAAATCTTAAATTTCAATACCCAATGACCAAAACATTCACCGCAGTTGGTCCGTATCGTTTCGCCAAGCTTGCTCTTTCAGTAATTATGCCTATTGGCACAAATATAGATCGATCAGTTGTTTGGAATTTTGAATTTCGGTCGTTGGGATTTATTTGAGATTTGGTATTTGGTGCTTGGAATTTTCATAAATTACTCTAAAGAACTAATTTTCTAAAATTTATTTAATTACCGGGTTAAATGATCTAACCCTGCCAACCTAAGAACTTGATCTTGACAGTTTCCAGCAAATACGCTATCAAAGACGATTTAAATTTATACCGCATACCGTTTTCCATAATTATGTTCCGAGATACGTAATTGCGGTATAAGTAGCTGTAGAAAAAAACGTTTAAAAACCGCAACGTTTTTTTAACAACCACCATAGAAGCGGGCAGCGCAATTTGGATTAAACCTTAATTGAGCGAAAAACGCTCAATTATGTGTTAACTTATAACGAATAACAGATAGCTCCCAATTGCTTTTAACTCAATTGGGGTTAAACTTAAAATCATTAATTGGTAAAGCCATGGAAAAATCCAGCGAAATGCTGCAAAAACGAAAAGAAAAAATTGAAGAATTAAAAAAGAACCACGTCAATCTTTACCCCAATAGATTTGTCGTATCACACACGGTTGCCGATATTCAAACCGCTATTGATGAATCTTCTGACACCCTGGCCCAGGATGAACCGATTTTCGTCACCGCCGGTCGCATGATGGCGATCAACAGTTTCGGCAAAAGCGCTTTTATCCGTTTCAGGGACCGGACCGGACAGCTGCAGGCCTATGTCAGAAAAGACCGTATCGGCGACGAGGCTTACCGGCTTTTCAAACAGCTTGATATCGGCGATTTTGTAGGGTTAAAAGGCGGACTATTTCAAACCCGGACCGGCGAATGGACCTTGCTGGCCCAGGAGTTGAATTTGCTGTGCAAGGCCACACGCCCTTTGCCGGAGAAATTCCATGGACTGCGTGATCCCGAAAAGCGTTACCGTCAGCGCTATGTCGACCTGATTATGAATGCCGACGTACGGGAAATTTTCTTAAAACGCAGCCAGATTATTCAACAGATTCGCAATTATTTTATCCAACGCGATTTTCTGGAAGTTGAAACACCCATGATGCAACCCATCCCCGGAGGTGCGGAAGCCACCCCTTTTAAAACCTATCACAATGCGCTCGGGATGGATCTCTATCTGCGCATTGCGCCGGAATTATATTTAAAGCGCCTTGTCGTCGGAGGATTTGAGAGAGTTTTTGAAATCAATCGCAATTTCAGAAATGAAGGGGTGTCCACCCAGCATAATCCGGAATTTACCATGCTCGAATTTTATCAGGCCTATGCCAACGACAGTGATCTGATGGAATTAACCGAACATTTGATTGCCGAAATCGCCGTGTCGGTTACCGGATCGGCGCAGATCAGCTACCAGGGCCAGGACATTGATTTTTCGGGAAAATGGCGCCGGTTGTCACTTTATTCCGCGCTCGAGGAACTGGGAGGTATCGATCCGACGCTTTTAAATGACAAAGAAGGGCTCCTCAGATTTGCTTCCCAGAAGGGGGTAAAAGTTACCAAAACCGGACAACTGGGTAAGGTGATCACCAAATTGTTTGACGTCCTGGTAGAACCCCAGCTGATTCAACCGACTTTTATTACTGAATATCCTGCCGAAGTTTCACCCCTGTCCCGACGCAGTGATCGACAACCGGATCTTACTGAGAGATTTGAGCTATTTATTGCCGGGCGGGAGATAGCCAACGGGTTTTCAGAGCTCAATGATCCCGTCGACCAGTATGAGCGCTTTCGCCAGCAGGTTGAAGGGCGCCAGGCCGGTGATGAAGAAGCGCATCGAATGGATAGCGACTATATTGAAGCCCTGGAGTACGGGATGCCGCCGACTGCCGGTGAGGGCATCGGCATCGACCGGCTGGTCATGTTGCTCACCGATGCGGCCTCTATTCGTGAAGTCATCCTCTTTCCGCACATGAAGTCCAAGGCGGAAGGTTAGGATTTCAGGCCCAAAGCACAGGATAGATGAAGTAGAGGAGGACACACCTAAAACACGGAAAAGTTAATTGTAATTGGTTAATCGTTATTGGAATTCTTCCATAATCTCATTCTCTAATTCTATTATGATCGGGAATTAAAAAAGATTTCATTTCCTTTTTACGATTAACTAATAACAAGTAACAAATAACTCTCAATTGATCTCTAATCAATTGAACTATTTACCAATAACCAATAACCAATAACCGGACTTTCTATGGGATATGAACTATTCATCGGCGGCCGCTACCTGAGGGCCAAACAAAGGCAGACTTTTATTTCCCTGATTACCATTCTTTCCATTGCCGGGGTGGCGGTGGGAGTAATGGCCCTGATCGTGGTCATGGCGGTGATGGCAGGATTTGAGGCTGATCTAAAGAGCCGCATATTGGGCGGACAACCTCAGGTGATCCTCAAACGTCACGGAGGCGCTTTTACACAATACCGTAAAGTGTTACAAGAAGTCGAACAGACTGAAGGTGTCGAAGCCGCCACACCGTTTATCCTTTCTCAAATCATGTTGCGCGCCAAAGGGGGGGCTTCCGGTGCGGTGCTGCGGGGAATAGACCCAAAATCAGCCGGCCGGGTCATGACGACCCTTCAACAGGTGAATCTGCCCGACCCGGTAGCCGCCGGCTCCTCTCGGGACGCTTCCGTCGCCATTCCCGGCATTGTTCTGGGACGTGAATTGGCTAGAAACCTCGGGGTTGTTGAAGGCGATGTCATCTATTTGATTTCTCCCCGGGGAATGTTATCTCCCATCGGGCATGTACCGGCAATGAAACAGTTTAAGGTAACCGGGTTTTTTGAGTCGGGTATGTACGATTATGACCAGACCTTTGCCTACATTAATATTAAAGATGCCCAGAAGTTAATGCGCATGGGAAATTCCGTCACCGGGCTTGATATCAGGGTTACCAATATATATGACGCGCGCAAGGTTGCCCAAAAAATCACATCTAAACTGAAGTTTCCCTATTGGGCGATGGACTGGATGCAGATGAACCGCAACCTTTTCAAAGCACTCAAGCTGGAAAGAAGGGTGATGTTTATCATATTGACCCTCATTGTTCTGGTGGCGGCCTTTAACATCGCCAGCAGTCTGATCATGATGGTCATGGGTAAAACTCGGGACATTGCGATTCTGAAGGCCATGGGAGCCACCGAGGGGAGCATACGAAAAATTTTTGTTTTCAATGGAATGGTCATCGGGACATTCGGCACCTTGCTGGGACTGGGCTTGGGGCTCTTTCTCTGCTTTCTGCTCAAACGCATTGATATCCATGAATTGGCCGGGGATATTTATTATTTCACGACGTCCTTGCCGGTAAAGCTTGAATTGATAAATGTAATTTCGATTATTGCCGCGGCCCTGTTAATATGTTTTCTGGCGACCCTCTAGCCGGCACGGCAAGCATCTAAACTGAATCCTGTTGAGGCCATCAGATACGGTTAAGGTAAACCATGTTAAATGAGAATCACGAAAAGGATTCCGAGCGGGTGGAAAGTGTCATCGCTGTTCGTAATTTGAGCAAAAGCTTTTCCAACGGCGGGGTCCGTATTGATGTTTTAAAAGAACTCAATTTTGATTTATCTTCCGGTGGTACCGTGGCCATTGTGGGTGCTTCAGGTATCGGTAAGTCTACCTTGCTTCATATCATCGGTACCCTGGATCGGCCCGACAGCGGGCAATTGCTGTTTAAAGGCGAAGATGTTTTTTTGTATGACAATTTAAAGCTGGCACGGTTTCGCAACGAGTCAGTGGGGTTTGTATTTCAATTTCATCATCTCTTATTCGAATTCAGTGCGCTCGAAAATGCCATGATGCCGGCGCTGATTCGGGGCATGCCGAAAGAAAAGGCGACTCAGACGGCAGAGGAAATTTTAGTCCGGGTCGGACTGCAAGATAGATTGCATTACCGTGTGGGGAAACTATCCGGGGGAGAGCAGCAGCGGGTGGCCCTTGCCAGAGCTTTGGCTTTAAAGCCGCTGGTACTGCTCGCAGATGAACCCACCGGCAACCTGGACAAATCCAACAGTGGGCAGATTCACAGCCTGCTGATGGAACTGAATCGGGAATTTTCGATGACATTGGTTGTGGTAACCCATAACACGGAACTTGCATCTTTCATGTCCCGCCGGGTAACTATTGTTGATGGAAAACTGACTCCCATGCCCTAAGGGAAACAATCATTGACCGCTGTTGATGTGACCATCAGAATTTTGCTTGATGTATATGACGGCAAAAGATAAACCTCCCACATAATGGAAACCAGCATGGCCGGTTCATTATACCGGTGCACGAACTGAGCAGCAATTCTAAAAGGATTTTATGATTAAGCGCGCAGGCCCGATCCTTTTAATATTATTCTTTTTAATAGCCGACGTTGCCTATGGGCAACAACCCATCCGCGTTGTGATACTGCCCTTTGAAGTTTACGCACAGGAAGATTTGTCCTATTTAAAGCAGCAAATTCCCGAAGTCATTAAAACCCAGCTGGAGCAGGAAGGCGCCCGAATTCTCATGCTGGACCAAGAGACCCTGGCTTCCCGCGGATTTAGGACAGACAGCCCGGCCGCCATACGTCAGATCGGAGTTGAAACCGGAGGCAGCTATGTTATCTGGGGCAGTTTGACCTGGCTCGGTCAGAATTTCAGCCTGGATGCCAAAATGCTTCCAGCGAAAAAGGTCGAAGATCCCCATGTGTTTTCAGCCGAAGGCGAAGGCGTCGAAAACCTGCCTGCCACCGTAAAAGCACTGGTCCAGCAAATGGCCCTAAAACTTTTTAAGCGGGAAACGATTGTTGAGGTCCGGATTAAGGGCAACCAGCGTATTGAAGAGGATGCCATCCGAAGAATTATAAAAATAAAAAAGGGCGATGTATTTAATTTAAAAAATATATCTGACGAATTAAAAGCCGTTTATATCATGGGCTATTTTGATGATATTCGCGTTGACGCTGAAACGGTGGCCGACGGCAAAGTTATCATCTTTATAGTTAAGGAAAAACCTACCGTGCGGGGCATTCTTGTTGATGGAAATAGCTGGGTTTATGAGGATGATGAAATTAAAGAAGTACTGACCATTCGCAAGGGTTCCATTCTCAATATCAATACAATTCAAAGTGACATGCGACGGATTGAAGAACTGTACAAAGAAAAAAACTTTTACAATGTCAAAGTCAAGTTTAATGTCTACCCGCAGAAAGAAAATCAGGCGGATATCGAATATGAAATCGACGAGGGCAAGAAATTTCATATTGATAAAATCATATTTGTAGGCAACAGCGCATTTTCAGCGGGAAAATTGAAAGGATTGATGGGCACATCCGAAGAAAGCCTACTTTCCTGGGTCACAAGTGCCGGCGATCTCAACGAAGAAAACCTCAGTCAGGACATGGCCAGACTGGCCGCTTTTTATCAAAACCAGGGCTACATCCAGGCCAGGATCGGCGAGCCTGAAATCAAGTTCGAAGAGGCCGGCATCGTCATCACCATCCGCATTGTTGAGGGACCGCAGTTCAAGGTCGGTGAAGTAACGATGTCCGGTGATCTGATTATTCCTCCCGCGCAGATGCTGGAGAAGCTAAAAATTTTAGAGGAGGAGTATTACAACCGGGATACTCTGCGTCTGGACGTGATTGCGCTGACGGATATTTATGCCGATGAAGGTTATGCCAATGTCGATATTGCGCCGCGCATCGAGCAAGATCCCGAGCAGCTAGTCGTCAATATTATTTTTGACGTTGCCAAGGGCCAGCAAGTATATTTTGAAGAAATCATTATCAGCGGCAACTCCAAGACCCGCGATAAGGTGATCCGGCGGCAGTTGCAGGTTTATGAACAAGAACTTTATGGCGGCCGAAGATTAAAGCGCAGTATTCGAAACTTATATCGACTGGATTATTTTGAGGACATAAAGGTCGACACCGTCAAAGGCAGCGCCGACGATAAGATGAAGCTGCGCATTGATGTAACCGAAAAAAATACCGGCGCCTTTAGTTTCGGTGCCGGTTACGGGAACGTTGAAAACCTCTTTCTAACCGCTTCCGTATCTGAACGGAATCTGTTTGGACGCGCTCAGACGCTGGCATTAAAGGGACAGTTGGGAGCAAAAACCAGAAAATTTACATTGAGTTTTACAGAGCCGTGGTTATTTGATATTCCGTTGTCAGCCGGTGTTGATATTTACAATTGGAATTATAATTATTCTACGTATGATAAGGACAGTGTCGGCGGCAAGTTGCGTTTCGGCTATCCGGTAATTGATTTTACCCGAATTAATCTGACCTACACCTATGATATCGCAGATATCAAGAACGTCAGTGACGATGCCGCTAACTCCATTAAAAGTGATGCCGGGGAACATATTAAAAGCAGTATCACCACCAGTTTAAGATATGATTCCAGAAATGATCGATTTCATCCCACCCAAGGATCCTCTCATTCGGGATCATATGAATTTGCCGGGATAGGGGGAACGGTCGGTTTTAACAAACTCATTGGCGAAACCGGCTGGTATTTTCCGCTGATCTGGAAAACGGTGGGTGTTTTGCACGGCAAAGCCGGTTATGTAAAAGCGCTTGAGGGAAAAACACTGCCGGACTATGAAAAATTTTATATGGTGGGCATCGATGCGTTGCGGGGATTTGAACGTGACGACTTGAGCCCGCGGGATGAGAACGGCTCCGAGATCGGTGGCAACAAGTTTGTTCAGGCCAACGTCGAAGTTCGATTTCCGCTTGTCCCGCAAGCCGGGGTATATGGCGTTGTTTTCTTTGACACCGGCGATATCTACGCTGAAAGTGAGGATATCGAGCTTGATAACCTGCGGGAAAGCGCCGGGGTCGGCATTCGATGGCTGTCGCCCATGGGGCCGGTTCGCCTGGAGTACGGTTGGATCCTTGATCCCAAACAAACCGACAGCGCCTCCGGGAACTGGGAATTTTCGATGGCCTCGGCTTTTTAGTTGCAAATAGGATGCGAATTTATCAATACTTGGGTATTGCTAACCCATCCTTATTCCATTATTACATGAGAATGAAATTACCATTAAATTAACTGGGCTCAGAGCCGGGTCCCCGTGATCCGGGTTCTTTACTCCAAGACAAGGGGGAATAAAATGAGAGTATCCAAAATTGCTTGGGCCGTCTGTTTTTTTTCAATTTTCATTTTTTTCAGCAATTTTTCACTGGCTGCCGATGTAGCCAAGATAGGTGTTATCGATTTTCAAAAGGTTCTGGAAACTTCTGCTGCTGGAAAAGCCATCCAAACTGAACTCAAAGCGAAAAATGAGAAGATGGCCGTCGATCTGCAGAAAAAAGGCGGAGAAATTGAGAAAATTAGAAAACGGCTTGAGCGCGAATCCATGGTGATGAGCAAGGAGATGCGCGAAGATAAAGAACGGGAACAGCGCATCAAGGTCAATGATTTTAAATCTTTGCAAAAAAGGTATCGATCTGAGCTGCAGAAACGTCAATCTCAATTAATGCAGCAACTGCAATCTGATGTAACTGCCCTTACCCGGGAAATCGGAAAAAAGGAAGGTTACCTTTTGATCATGGATAAACGCGGTGTCATTTATGCACCCAATTCTGTTGATTTAACCGACAAACTTATCCAGAGGCTCAATAAAAAATCGGCCAAAGCTAAGAAATAAATCTCTTAAAATGTGACGGTTATGAAAATATCGCTATCCAAAATTGCAGCGCTGGTGCAGGGCAATGTCATCGGCGATGCTGATAAAATGATCAGCGGCGCCGCTCCCTTTGAGCTTGCCGGAGAAGATGAAATTACAGTGGCAGGCCACGCTAAGTTTTTAAAAAAAATAGGCGACTGCCTGGCGGCGGCGATCATAGTTGCCCGGGATGCCAAAACCGACGCTCACAATCTCGTACGGGTGGACAATCCCATGGTGGCCTTTGCAAAAATCCTGCAATATTTTCATCCGCCCATCCTGCCCCCGGCGGGGATACATCCCAGCGCCGTGGTCGGCCCGGATTTTAAATGCGGCCAGAACGTTACGGTCGGTCCGCAGGCGGTTATCGGTCGCCAGGTTAAGGTCGGTGATCGCGTCTGGCTTCATCCGGGGGTTGTGCTTGGAGACGAGGTCATCATAGGCGATGATGTCGTCATTAACCCCAATGTAACCGTACAGGCGCGTTGTATCATCGGTAACCGGGTGATCATTCATGCCGGGACGGTCATCGGAAGTGACGGCTTCGGGTTTGCGCCGGACGGCAAGTGTTATCACAAAATTCCCCATACCGGCATTGTTCAAATCGATGACGATGTTGAAATAGGGGCCAATAATGCCATTGACAGGGGGACCTTCGGCAAAACTCATATCGGCCGTGGGGTCAAAACCGACAACCTGGTTCAGATCGCGCACAATGTCAGCGTGGGAGAAAATACGATTCTTATTGCTCAGGTTGGAATTTCAGGTAGCGTTACGATCGGCAAGAATGCTATTCTGGCCGGACAGGCCGGGGTTGCTGGACATCTGACCATTGGTGACGGCGCCATCGTCGGCCCCCAGACCGGTGTCGGAAAGACGGTGCCCGACGGTCAGATTGTATCTTCCGGTATTCCGGAAATGCCGCACCGACTATGGTTGCGGGTTCAGCGATTGATACCGAAATTGCCGGAATTTAGTAAAAGGCTCAGGGGGTTGGAGAAAAGATTAAAACGCTTTGAAGAAAAAATGGAATAAAAAAATGAAAACCGCGTATGATATCCAAAAAATCATGGAGTTATTACCACACCGCTATCCCTTTTTGCTGGTCGATCGTGTCATCGAACTGATACCCGGTGACAAAATCATCGCCCTGAAAAATGTCACGATTAACGAACCCTTTTTCCAGGGGCATTTCCCGGGCCAACCGGTCATGCCGGGGGTGCTCATTATCGAGGCCATGGCCCAGGCCGGGGGATTGCTGGCCTATGAATCAAGCCTTGACGATAAACATGGCCTACTCATCTATTTTATGGGGATGGATAAAGTCCGGTTCCGCAAACCCGTGGTTCCTGGAGACCAACTGATATTTGAGGCCAAAATTTTAAAACTGCGGACCAAGGTCGCCAAAATAGCCGGGACCGCCTCTGTCGATAACCAGTTAGTCGCTGAAGCTGAGCTGATGGCTTCTTTTGGAGAGAGTAAATGATACATCCGTCTGCCATAGTTGATCCGAAAGCTGAAATTGATACTGATGTTGAAATCGGACCGTATACCGTTATTGCCGCTAATGTTTCCATAGGAGCGGGGACGGTAATCGGCCCCCATGTCACTGTGGACCCCTATGTGTCCATCGGAGCGAATTGCCATATTTTTCAATATGCATCGGTAGGGGCTGAACCCCAGGCCATCAAATTTAAGGGGGAAAAAACCTATGTCAAGATCGGTAGCGGAACAGTGGTGCGGGAGTTTGTCACCATTAACCGGGGGACGGCCTTTGGTACCGGGGTAACCGAAATCGGTGGAGATAATTTGTTGATGGCCTATTGTCACGTGGCCCATGACTGCCAGACGGGACGCAACGTGATTTTGGCCAACAATGCAACCCTGGCCGGTCACATTGTCATAGGGGATTATGTAACCGTCGGGGGCCTTGTTGCAATTCATCAATTTGTAAGAATTGGGGAGTACGCCTATGTCGGCGGCAAATCCGCCGTGCCCAAAGATATCCCCCCATATGTCATTGCCGCCGGCGACCGGGCCAAACTTCACGGCCTTAACCGGGTCGGGTTAAAGCGACATGGTTTTTCCGAATCCACGGTAGCCGCCTTAAAAAAAGTCTATCGAATTTTTTTCCGCTTCGGGTTAACGCTCAATGAAGCCATTGAAAGAGCCCAGGCGGAAGTAGATCATTTGCCGGAAGTGAATAATTTCATTAATTTCATCAAATCCTCCCAGCGAGGCATCACACGGTAGACCACAGAGGACAGAAAACAGAGGACAGAGAACAGAAGACAGAGGACTGAAAACTGATGTCGGATAGTGGGCTATTCCTTTCAATTTTTTTTATCTGTCATCTAACCTCTGTCATCTGACCTCTGTTTTATGACACCTGAAGCCTTTTATTCATATAATATAATACTGGAGGACAGGATTAATGAACAAAATTCGCGTGGGTGTGATCGGCGTTGGATACCTTGGCAAGTTTCACGCTGAAAAATATTCCCGCATGGAAAATGTGCAGCTGATCGGGGTGGTTGATATCGATCGTGGCCTGGCCGAAGAAGTCGCAGCCCGGTTCGACACCCGTGCGTTCGCCGATTATCGCGATCTTTTTGGCCGCGTCGATGCCGTCAGCATTGTGGTACCGACCGAGGATCATTTCTCCGTCGCCGCCCAATGTTTGAACCATGATCTGGACCTGCTGATTGAAAAGCCCATGACCGCTACCCTGGAGCAGGCTGATGAGCTGATCAAAATCGCCGGGTCCCGGATGCGTGTTATGCAGATCGGCCACCTGGAGCGGTTTAATCCTGCGGTAATCGCGCTCAAGGATATTGTCCACAACCCGATGTTCATAGAAGCCCATCGCTTGAGTATTTTTAAAGACCGCAGCACCGATGTCAGTGTCGTGCTCGATCTTATGATCCATGATATCGATATTATTATGAACATTGTCAAATCCGAGATCAAAAGCATTCATGCCGCGGGTGCGCCGGTCATCTGCGAGCATGCTGATATTGCCAATGTACGCCTGGAATTTGAAAGCGGATGCGTGGCCAATGTAACCGCCAGTCGGATATCGACCAAAAATCAAAGAAAAATCAGATTGTTCCAAAAAGATGCTTACGTATCCGTTGATTTTACCAGTCGGGAAATTACCATTATTCGTCGCGACGAAAGCATTAGCGGTGATTTGATACCCGGCATGGCCATCCGGCAGCGTTCATTTTCCGAAACGGATGCGCTGGAAGATGAACTTGCATCCTACATACAGGCGGTTAGTACCCGCCAACCCCCGGTGGTTTCCGGAATCGCCGGGCGCAAAGCGCTGGAAGTTGCCTTGAGTATTACCGATCAGATTAATAAAGCCATTAAACCCTATATTGACTAAGTCCGCCGAGATTCCCGGGACTAAAATTTGGTGAGCAGAGTTTATTCCAAAGATTTAAAGGAAATCAAACTCACATGGACATGCGAGACCAAAAGGATTTATCACGAAAACACGAAAGTTGGAAAGCACGAAAAAGATTTTTTCTTTCCTGTTTTCATCATTTCGTGTTTTCGTGATAGAATAGTTTTTTCACGAAATGCAAAGAATTTATAGCCAAAACTTTCTATTTCTTAAAGCCTACGAAACGCAATGCAATTATGAACCCGGTATCCAAGCAAACCTGTGTGGCCATTATAGCCGGTGAGGCATCCGGCGATCAGCATGGGGCCAAACTGATAAAGGCCATGCAAAAAAGAAATCCTGCCCTGTTTTTTTGCGGAATCGGCGGGCCTGCTCTGCGGCAGGCCGGTGTGCGAATCCTGGTGGACGCGGCGGAGCTGACGGTGGTCGGAATCACTGAGGTTTTCGCTAAACTTCCCGGTATCTTAAAAGGTATGGGAACCATTAAAAAGTTGTTAAAAAGCCTGAAACCCGAGCTTCTTATCCTCATCGATTTTCCGGATTTTAACCTTCACATAGCAGCTACAGCCAAAAAAATAGGCATTCCGGTATTATACTATATCAGCCCGCAGATATGGGCCTGGCGGCAGGGTCGGGTCAAGCGGATTGGAAGACTTGTCGATCACATGGCGGTCATACTGCCCTTCGAGCAACAGTTTTACCGGGAGCACAATGTCCCGGCGACTTTCGTTGGGCATCCTTTGCTTGAAGGCCCTTTGCCCGCATCGAGTCAGGTTTTAACGACCGGCGTGGAGGGGCCAACCACCGTCGGCCTGGTGCCGGGTTCGCGTGACAATGAAATCTCCCGCCATCTCCCGGTCATGCTGGATACAGCCGATATTTTGCAAGACAGACTAAAGCATGCTAGATTTATAATTTCCCATGCCCCTTCGGTTGTGCGCAATCAGATTGAGACGATTGTCGCGGAGCATCCCTGCCGGGTGGATGTTGAAATCGTTTCCGACCGGATTGACAAGGTGTTTGGGCGCAGTGATATAATTGTTGCCGCCTCCGGAACAGTGACGCTGCAGGCCGCAATTCACGGCACCCCCATGGTTATTATCTACAAAGTGTCCCCGATCAGTTTCATGTTGGGCCGTGCGCTGGTTCGGGTGCCCCATATCGGTCTGGTTAATCTCGTCGCCGGAGAACAACTCGTACCGGAGTTTGTGCAGAACGGGGCCAGTCCCGAGAATATCGCATCGGCCGTCGAGAATATGTTAAAAGATGCCGACAAATTAAATCATCTCAAACGGCAGTTGTTCGGGCTGCGTGATGTGCTGGGAGGAACCGGCGCATCTGACAGGGTGGCGGACCTAGCCTTTGACATGCTGAAACAATAGAGGATCATAACCGTTCAAGGGTTCCCTCCGGGCCCGCTTCCAGCCCCGCCTCCGGCTCGTAGACCCGAGCCCTACGGGTCGGAGAGCAGGGCCTACTGGCCGGGTTCCTGCTCCGCTTCCAGCCCGTAGGGCTTACAGGCCGGAGGGTAGAGCTTACAGCTCGGAGAGAGGGTAGAGCCTTACAGCTCGGAGAGGCCGGAGGCAGGGTTCATGTCACATCTGAACCGCTGAATCGACATGGCTAAAATGAAAAGACTAAAACTACCGAAACTCAGCCGGCAGAACAAAGAAATACTGTCTTTGATCAAAGACAGTTGGGTCAGGCTGTTTGTATCAGCGGTGTGCTCAGCCATGGTAGCAGTCATGACGGCAGCCACCGCCTACCTGGTCAAGCCGGCAGTAGAGAAGATATTTGAGCAAAAGGATTCACAGATGCTGGTCTTGATTCCGGTGGCCATTATTGCCGTGTTCACCATCAAAGGGATTGCGGCCTACGGATCAAAATATCTGTTGAGTTATGTGGGTCAGGATGTCATCAGACGATTGAGAAATCGCTTGTATAATCACATCCAGGACCTTCCCCTGGCTTTTTTCCTGCGGGAAAAAACCGGTGACCTCATGTCCCGCGTTACCAGTGATGTTGCTATTATCAGTTCCATTTTTACATCTGCAATTACAGGATCTATCCGAGACGGCTTTACCATCATCGGGTTGATTGTCGTGACCTTTTTCCTCATACCCAAACTGGCGGTTTTTACCTTTATTGTTTTTCCGATTGCCGGGTATCCGCTTTTTTATTTCGGACGAAAAATTCGGCGGGTACGCCGGGGTGTTCAGGAAGCCTGGGCTGATTTAAGTGCCTTTTTACATGAAACCTTTACCGGCACTAAAATTGTAAAAGCCTTCAGCATGGAAGATCATGAGAAAAAACGCTTTGCGCAAAAGTCCCACAGGATATTCAGACTGGAGGTTAAAGAAAGCAAAGTCAGAGAGATGTCTTCGCCCTTGATGGAATTATTGGGAGGATTTGGGATTGGCTTTATCATGTGGTACGGCGGCGGGCAAGTAATAGCAGGGACTTACACCTTCGGCACGTTCATGTCGTTTCTGACGGCCGTCGGCTTAATGTACCAGCCCCTTAAAAAAATATCCCGCTTAAACAATGCCGTTCAGCGCGGTATGGCGGCCATCGAACGAATCTATGATATCCTCGACCGCGAATCCGATATTGTAGAAGCCGCTTCACCGGTTGATATCCCTTCCGGTTCTCACCGGATAGCATTTGAAAATGTATCCTTTAAATATGACCGGGACCTAGTGCTTAAGAATATCAACTTCAGGGCCGAAGCCGGTGAGATCATTGCCCTGGTTGGAATGAGCGGTGGAGGTAAAACCTCCCTGGTGAACCTGATTCCGAGGTTTTATGATCCCACCGAGGGTATGGTTTTGGTCGATGACGTCGACATTCGTCTTATTTCTATTGCCGGATTGCGCAGTCTGGTTGCTATCGTCACCCAGGAGCCCATTTTATTTAACGACACGGTTCGCAACAATATTGCCTACGGTTTTCCGGAAGCTTCCGATCAGCAGATCGCAAACGCTGCCAAAGCTGCTTACGCCTATGAATTTATAGAGAGTTTTCCGGAGGGGTTTAATACGTCCATAGGAGAGCTTGGCGCAAGGCTATCCGGTGGCCAAAGACAGCGCATCTGTATTGCCAGAGCGCTGTTAAAAGACGCCCCCATCTTGATCCTTGACGAAGCCACTTCCTCTCTGGACTCCGAGTCCGAGATCCTGGTGCAGAAAGCACTGGGGAACTTGATGCAAGGCCGTACGACGTTTGTTATTGCCCATCGACTCAGTACCATCGGAAATGCAGATCGCATAATTGTTATCGTCGATGGCCGGATCGTGGAAGAGGGCGGCCATGACGAATTGCTGGGCCTGCGGCAGGAATATTATAAACTCTATCGGATGCAGTTTGGCGAAGGCCCCTAGCAATACCGACAGCCGTATCGATTTGATTCATAGTATTCTGAGATTTGCCCTTCGACTGGGCTCAGGGTGGTGAGCTTGTCGAATCATTTCGGATTTGAGTTTTGTAATTTGGGATTTATTTGTAATTTGGGATTTGAAAATTGACGGTCTCGTAAAAAGTCTGAAAATCGCCAATATTCAATTTTCGCACCCAGTAATTTCAATGAGTTATGAGATCGACTTTTGAAGATTTTGACTTTTTACGAATGCATCAAAATTGAGATTTAACCAATTTCATTCTGGGAAAGAATGTACTACTAGATCAATCCAAGTTTTGTAAATTACATCTGGGACACAACAATAGCAGCATGTCCATCCTCGACCGGTATCTTATTAAAGAAATATTAAAGCATTTCGGGATCGTTCTGTCCGCCGTCATCGTCATATATCTCGCCGTTGATTTTTTTGAAAACATCGACAAATTCATGGAAGCCGGCCTGCCGATCTCGCGGGCCTTGAAATTTTTTCAGTTGAAACTGCCGTTGATTATCGTCCAAATAACTCCGGTCGGTATTCTGCTGGCCGTTCTGATTACTTTTGGACTGATGAATAAAAACAATGAGATCATCGCCTTGAAAAGCGGCGGCATGAGTGTTTATCATTTTTTAAAACCGATCCTGGTCCTGGGGTTTTTATTTACAATTGGATACTTTATTTTAGCCGAGATTGTTGTGCCGCTCACCATCAGCAAAGCCAATGAGATCTGGCGGATTGAAGTAAAAAAATTAACCGTGACCACGGAACGGAAAAATATCTGGATCAAGGGTCATCGCTCCATAACGTATATTTCATACTTTCACCCGCAGGATCAATCCCTATCCGGCATCACCCTCAACTATTTTGATCGGCAGTTCAGACTTATCCGCCGCGTTGATGCTGCCAAGGGAAAGTACCAAAACAAGCATTGGATATTTTATGACGTTATGGAGCAGAAGTTGAATAAGCAAAACGAATCTTATGAGATCAGTTTTGCAGATGAACAGGTTGAAGAGATTGATTTGTCACCGGAAGATCTAAAAAGGGTTGCCAAAAAGTCAGAAGAGATGAGTATCCAGGAGCTTTATCGTTACATTCAAGACGTCGAATCAGAAGGTTATGACGCCACACCCTACCGGGTTGACTTGCAGGCTAAGTTTGCAATACCGTTTTCCTGTATCATTGTCTGTATTATCGGGACAAGTATTACGCTCCGAAAGACCACCAGAGAAGGCCTGTCGATGAGTATTATCTATGGTGTTGTGGTTATATTCCTCTATTGGATTACCCAGAGTTTTTGCATATCCCTTGGATATGGGGGCATGCTGCCTCCGTATGTAGCCGCCTGGATAGCGAATTTCATTTTTGCATGTTTTGCGGTCTTTAATTTTTTAAATGCCGACTAGCGCCGTGTCCCACTAATATATTAAAGATTAGGACACAACCCTGATATGCTGGATATTAAAAAAAAGATCGAATCTGTCATGAAAAGCGAGGACGGAATTTCGGTTTCACCACTGACGTCCCTGCTTTATGTGATATCCGCTTTATACGGTACGGCCCAAAAGCTAAGAGCAAGCTGCTACCGGCAAAACATTTTCCGCTCCCAAAAACTGCCGTGCAAGGTGATCTCCGTGGGAAACATTACAGTGGGAGGCACCGGCAAAACGCCCATGACGATTTATGTGGCCGACAAGTTACAACAGATAGGTGTTCGTGTTGCCGTTATCAGTCGTGGCTACAAAGGCGGTGCTGAAAGAGACGGCGGCGTTGTCAGCGACGGCAGGCACCTGCTGCTGGATTCTGAACAGGCCGGAGATGAACCATTTCTTATCGCCAGCTGCCTTAAAAATATACCGGTTATTGTCGGTAAAAATCGATTTGAGGCAGGCCTGTTGGCGGTCGACAAATTTCAGCCTGACGTCATTGTGCTTGATGATGCCTTTCAGCATTTAAAGCTGAAACGAGATATTGACATTATCCTTTTGGATCACACCCGGCCCTTCGGAAACTCCCGCCTGTTGCCCAGGGGAATTTTAAGGGAGCCGCTGACCGCTATGACGAGGGCCACGGCCTGCATTTTGACCCGCTGCCGGGACGATGCGGATGAAAGCGCCCGATCTTCAATCGCCACGCTAAAATCGATCTTGCCGCAAACCCCGGTTTTCAAATCGTCGTATATACCCTATTGCTACACGGTCAAAGACGGGGCCGGGCCCACCTTACAGGCGGGCTCCAATTTTTTTGTACCCCACGATTTGGGGGATATCAAAAACCGCAAAGTCTTTGGTTTTTCAGGCATTGCGCGCAATGACGATTTTCAGCGCACCGTTAAAACCCTTGGATTCACTGTCACGGGATTCCTAGAATTTTCAGATCATCATCGTTACAGCGAGCCGGATCTCAAAACTATTCTGCGGACAGCCAGGGAAACCGGGGCCCGGGAACTGATAACATCGGAAAAAGATTACGTTCGTCTAACGGGTAAAGGGGCGGGCCCCATGGATTTGGTGGTTGTCGGGGTGAGGGTGGCTTTCAAAGACGACGGGCAGGATTTTATGGCGTTTATCAAAGATCGGCTTTAGAATCAAGATTTTTATATTGTTGCCAAAGCAGGTATCCGCCCCACCCAAAGGTGAGCATCATCAATAAAATTCCGGTACCTTGGGCCATGTTACCCAAAAGGTGATCCCACTTGAGCCATCCCAATTTTCGCAAAATAAATTCCCAGTCATGATAGCCGGGGACATCCCGGCCGGTAACACCTCCTAACAGCATCAATTTGCGGGCGCGGGCATCGTTGATGTAAGGGGCAAGATCCATAAAGCTTTGCCCCAGCCACCAGAGTGCAACCGCGGCCCCGAAAGTATCGCGGGTCTTAATGAGCAGGACGATAAAACAAATCAGGGGCATCAGCAGCTGCGCCAGACTGCCGCCCAGCATGGTCATAAAATGCCCTATGGGACGAAAAAGAACATGACCGGCTTCATGAAACACCAGGTTGACAGGGTGAAGAAAACTTTGCCAGAAATAATTAGAATCAATCGGCGTAAAGATAAATTTCAAGCCCCATATCAATATGATAAGAAAGACAATCACCCGGCCGGCAAAATAAAAAGGATTGATGGATGGCTTAACCTGCAGAAAAAGCTCTTTAATAAAATATCCAATCATCTGTTAGGGTCACATCTTAAATATTAAATATTCGCTTTTTAATTCCATCAAGCCTGTGTCTAAGTCTTCGATTTTGCGATGATTCCTCTACGATTCGTTTATGCATGATGGTAATTAATGCGCCACTGACACCACCAAAATATAGGCCTAAATCTTTACAGGAAACCCCGCTCATATCCCTGGCAAGATACATAGCCACTTCGCGGGCTTTGTTTTTCTTGCGCCCCTTAACTATAATGAACTCTTTGGTACAAGCAAAATCCAGGGCCACAGCTTTAACCACATTTTCTAAAGCTATCTTCGGCTTAAGCTTCTTTAATTGAGGAATCTCTTTTTCGTCTTTTCTGCTGGATAGAAAGGTTTCTTTTACCCAGTTTACAAAATATTCATCTCCCAGCAAAAACCCCTCAGTGACATGCTTATAAGGATTTTCAACTGTTTGGGCATCGACTTTTTCGACAAAGTCCCGGTAGTTTCTTTGGGCTACTTTTTTATTTTTGCCAAAATTAGACAACAGCCAATGGGTTTCCAAAAATTGGGGTGCCTTTTGTTGGCCGACAAACGCACCGTAACTGCTCCACAAATACTCAGCCGGCGAGGATACCATTTTGGCCCTTACCGGATTCAAGTGGATATAGCGTGATAAATGTTTGAGGTACTCGTCAGCATCAATCAATATTGCCTTAAATCGTCCTTGAAATAGATGGCCGTGTCGGCGGCGCTTTATATTAAAGTAGGTAGCATAGCTGACATTGACCCACTGCATCGCTTTGCTTAAGTTTGCTTCCGGGGTCTCCACCAGCAGATGATAATGATTGCTCATCAGACAGTAAGTATGGATGATTATCAAAAATCACTTAACAGCTTTTTCAAGGTATTCCAGAAACTTTTCTTTGTCTCTGTCGTTTTTATATATTTTCTCCTGATAATTGCCCCGGCTGATAACATGATAAAAGGCACCAGGATATTCAACGCGCAAGGGCCTGGCCATCGGATTTACCTATCAGGTTTTTTTAAATAAGGTTTTTGATAAGATGAAAGTTGTTTACGACAGGTGGGTTGATTTGTCAATATTTAATATTTAAGATGTGACCCTATATAAGTCAATAGTTAATTGGCTTATTGGGCTTATTTTGTCAAGCCTAAATATCATAACACGGCAAAAAAGTTGCGATATTCACCCAATTGTGCTAATTTTTGAGGGTCAAAAACATAATCGGGGAGGATTTTACATATGGGACTGGCAGACAATCTAAAACGGCTGAGAAAAAAACTAGGCTGGTCGCAAACGCAGCTGGCCGAGCAAATTGGATCTCACCTGTCACATGTCAACCGGATAGAGACCGGCAAATATAATCCATCGCTGGATGTCGTCCAGA
>PVMS01163832.1_pt1 | contig 27477 bp, 14 predicted proteins | sample 1853461 | NCBI WGS metagenome assembly PVMS01 (sample SAMN08582032, study PRJNA380276) | Marine sediment metagenome, whole genome shotgun sequencing project. | isolation source: ocean sediment barecode stripped | collected 2017
AGAATTGCCCGGCTCCCGGCGCGACCGTGTTGCTCTCGAACTGGTCCGGCCACATGTAAGCGCGGAACTCGGTGAAGAAGGTCAGGTAGCGCGTCAAGAAGATGCGCAGGCCGACGCCTACGTTGAACGCGACGTTCGTCTGCCAGTCGAAACTGCGAACCGCCGCATCGAACACCGGGATCGGTTGGGTGCGCATGAAGCCAACGCCACCGATGAGATAGGAGTCCCATTGGAAGATCTTCTTCCGGACCTTGAACTTCCCGTAGAAGGGGACGTAGGTGAAGTTCACCCACAACCCCATCTGCCAGTCGTTGATCGGAACACCCAGCCGAAACTGGTTCTGGATGCGCGGGATGATGTTGGTGCCGCGCTCGAGCGGGTCCGTTCGCCAGTCGTACCAGATGAAGTTGAGCCCCAGTGACAGGACGTTGGTGAACCAGTAGTTGAGCGCGAGGCCCAACCCGTAGTGCTTGAGGTACGGGTCGTTCAGCGTGAACGCGACCGAGGGAGCAAGCTCGAGGCGCTTCAGGCGAAGCGCGTAGATTTGTTGGACAGCGTAGATCTCCTCAGCGATCTCCTCGCGCTGAGGCGCTGGCTCGGCCGGACCGTCCGCCGCGTCGCCGCCTGCGGCAAGCTCTTCGATGAGATCGCCTTGGCTTTCCGACTGCTTAGCCGGCTTGGATTCCTCTTCATCGACCTCGTCGAGGGAGAACTCCATCTGGGCCTGGACCGCCGTCGGAAACGCCGTCAGAAGCGCCGCCATCAGTAGCGCAATCCCCCCAAAATCTCGCATCGGCCTTTGGCCTTCCCCCCTGAGCGCCCCAGTCCCCCACCGTGGCAACTCGCTGAAATCACGTAAGAAGTGTCCGTTTCCACTCGGACGACAAGACTATACCATGGCGGATATCGCACTACCAAATCCAGGCGCGATTTTCGACGAAATTGAGCGTAGAGGCGGAGAGTTAGCTGGCGCTGGCAGCTTCTTCGCTGGGCTCGAAGGTTTCCGGAGACTCGAAAAGGGCCTGCAGGAACGCTTCGGTGCCGAAGGGCTTCAGATCTTCGACCTTCTCGCCAACCCCGATGAACTCGATCGGGACCTGGTGCTGGTCGACGATCCCGAGGATCACGCCGCCCTTGGCGGTGCCATCGAGCTTGGTGAGGACGATGCCGCTGAGTGGAAGGGCGTCCTTGAAGAGCTGGGTCTGTTGAATCGCGTTCTGTCCTGTGGTCGCGTCGAGTACGAGCAAGACCTCGTCAGCCGGGCGGCCAAGCGCCTTTTCGATCGTGCGCCCGAGCTTCTTGAGCTCGTCCATCAGCGGGACCTTCGTGTGAAGGCGTCCCGCGGTGTCAGCGATCACGATGTCGGTGCCGGTGTCTTTGGCCTTTTCGATTGCGTCGAAGATCACGGAGCCTGGATCAGCGCGGTCCTTGCCTCGTACGACCTCGCAGCCGACGCGTCGACCCCATACCTCGAGCTGCGTGACCGCCGCCGCGCGGAAGGTGTCACCCGCAGCCAACAGCAAGGTCTTGCCCTGTTGTTCGAAGCGACTCGCCAGCTTGCCGATGGTTGTGGTCTTGCCGACGCCGTTCACACCAACGACCAAGATGACCGTCGGCTGCTGATCGATCGTGAGCCCCTGGCCGCTCGATGCGAGGATGCTTCTCGCCTCGTCACGAATTGCTGCCCAAGCATCGTCCGCGGAAGCGAGATGGCCGCCGTCCATCCGCGCGCGAAGGGCTTCGAGGAAGCGCTCGGTGGTGTGCACGCCGACATCCGCGGTGATGAGCACTTCCTCCACCTCGTCGAGAATCGAGGTGTCGAGCTCGCGGCCACGTCGAAACACGCCAGCTAGTCGAGAAATTAGATTGCCGCGGGTCGACTTCAGCCCGTTCCGAAACGCTCCGAGATCGGCGGGCGGGGCCGGCGGGCGGGGCACCAGGTCTTCGATCTGGATCGGCTGCGTCGGTTCGGACTCCGCTTCGAGAGCCGCCTCGACGCTGATCTTCGGGCGTTCTTCGCCGAGGGCTTCGGCTGGTGGCGGGGGCGGAGCCTGCCGGAGCTCCTGTTTCTTTCGCCCGCGGACGAGCCCGATGATGATGCCGAGGACGATCAACGCGGCAACTGCCGCGATCGCCACGAGCGTGATTGGGTTATTTAAGTCTAGTGACTCCATTCGACCTCTGTCATCCCCCGATGGCCGTTGGGACCGCCGCAATATAGAGAGGCGAGCACGGGGCAGTCAACGTGGCCGCAGCCGCCGAATCGTTTGCCGTCGCGGGTCGCGACCTGTGATAGTGAAATCGCAGGGGAAGGGCGGGATTTGTTGAGGGGGCACATCGGCCGATGGCATGGGTGGCGACCGATGGTCGTCATCGCGCTCCTTTTCGCGACCACGGTGCAAGCCGACGGGAGTGAGGACTACCTAGTGCGTTTGCTTCGCAATTCGGCAGCATTTCGTGTTCGGGCACAGGCCGCGCTGTCGCTCGGACAGTTGGAATCGACTCGCAAGTCCGTCGCAGCGCTTGAGCGCGCGGTTCGAGACAAACACCCTGCGGTGCGCGTGTCGGCGATTTCCTCGCTGCGGCAATTGGGCGCGAAGGACTCGCTTCCGGTAGTCGAGAAGGCGGCAAAGGACAGAAATAAGGCTGTGCGCCGAGCCGCTGTGGACGCGGCGGCGGCATTGAGTGCCGTCGGCGAGCGAGAACGAGGGCCGGGTAAAACCGAGTACTTGGTTGCGGTGGGCATGCCGGGCGCCAAGGCGGAACGGGTTTCTCGGCAGATGCTGTTCGACGCCCGGATCTTCTTGTCGGAGCAGTTGCTCGCGCTCAACGGGGTCGAGCTTGCCCCTGACGATTTGACGCCCGCTGATGCCAAGCGGGAGATCGCGCAGCGAAAGCTTCACGGGTACTACCTGGAGAGCTCCATCGTGACCCTCGAGCCCAAGGGTTCGGGGGTGAGGGCGGTGGTTTCGGTCATCGTGCTCTCGTATCCGGGCCGCGACATGCGCGGAATGTTGCGAGGCGCGGCAACGGCGTCCGGCCGCTACAACGCCCAAACCGCAGAGCAAGCAGTTCAAGGCGCCTTCGTGGGTGCACTCCGCCGTCTTCCCACGGTGCTCGGGGCGGCGAAGGCGAAAGGAAGCCTTTGACCGGCGAAGAACGATGGGCGTAGGAAGTGAGAGACGCGATGGGCGATAAGAAACAACGACGGATGCGAAACTACCTGATCGATCGGCGTTTCCAGCTGAAGTACACGGGTATGGTGCTGTTCGTCACGGTGTCGGTCGCGAGCGGCCTCGGCTACGTGGCGTACGGGTTCTCGCAAGGCCAGACGGAGCAGCTGACGATGCAGATCGCGACGCAGCTCGATCTCGATGCGGACACGGCGACCGACCTCGAGCAGTTCGCACAAGAAGAAGACCGCAAGATTCGCAACGCCATTATCGTCGGTGTGCTCTTGCTGACGCTCGCGTTGGGCTTCACCGGCATCATCGTGACCCACCGCGTGGTTGGTCCCGCGTACCGGATGAAGCGGCTTTTCGCACACGTTGGCGAGGGCAAGCTCGAGGTCACGACCGGCATCCGAAAAGGCGACGAGCTTCAGGAGCTGTTTCACTCGTTTGCGGACATGGTGGAGTCGCTGCGCGACCAGCGCTCCGAGGAGATCGAGCAGCTCGAGCAGACGCTGATCAAGATGGAATCGGCGGGAGTGCAGTCGGCGCACATCACGGAGCTGCGGGCGGTCCTCGAGCGGATTCGGAAGACGGTCGATTAGGAGCCGGGGCGTTCGCTCGGGCCCGAGACTCGAGCTCACTCCGACCTGAACGGGAATGACACGTTTTCGTAGTACTCGATCCGCGCCTCCCCGCCCGGCCCGTCAAACACGACCGCCGCCGCGTCGATGCGGGCATGCACTCGTCCGAGCTTCTCTTTGCGCAACCACATCGCCGTCGCTCGCCGCACTCGCGAAAGCTTTTCCCCGCCGATCGTCTCTGCGGGGAACACCGGGCGTGCGCTCGCACGCGAACGCACCTCGCACACCACCAGCAGCGATCCGCGGCGCGCGATCACGTCGAGCTCCAATCGTCCGACGCGTACGTTACGTCCGCAGATCTGAAAACCGCGTTTCTCCAACAGCGACGCGACGAGCTCTTCGCCACGTCGCGCGAGGGCGGTCTTACTCCTGGACTTCGACGAGCGGGTCGCGGACGCAGTAACTTCCACGGAGCCCATCGCCGCCGGTCTCGAGGACCTCTTCGCAGATGAAGCCGCCCGGGCAGGCGCAGGTAGGAAGATCGCTTTCTGCGGGCGCGCCGCATCGGCAAGAGCAGTAGACGCTACGCTCGACCTGGTTTTCGGACACGCACGTCGAGGGTTCCCCTTCGGTGTCTTTCGAGCATTCGGGCTGGAGGTTGTTCGGGTCACCCATGAGTCCTCGGACGAGACAGACGCGTGTTGCGCACTGGACCGAGCTCGTCTCGAGATAGGTCTCCGAGGCCAAGAACCCGCCCGCGGGCACCGCTTCGGGCACGCATGGATCGCCCACGGCGCTGCTCGCACAGCCTGATCCGGCCAGCCATAGCAGCGAGATCGCAATAAACCCCATCAATTCAAGCAATTTTCTAGCCATTATGCCCCCCTAAGAAGCCCCCGGTCATCCACAGCATAACGGCAATCAAACAAGGGACCCAAACTTCCCCGGCCGTCAGGGGTCAGAAAGGGGAGATGCGGGGCAAGCCTGCGTCTCGGCCCCAATTTGTCAGGTCTATGAGCGAGCTTCCAGTCTCAATTGCAGTCAGCCCGTCAAAAGCTCAATGGTGCTATACCTTGACGACCCCTTCGGCTGCTTTCTATGATGGTATGCGAGCGAACCGGAAGGGGTCGGTTTCGTTCGAATTTTGGGGGTCAGGGGGGAACTTGGCAAACCAAGCTTCCGCACGAAGGAGCGCTTTATGAAGGGGATCCGCTTTTTGGCGGCGCCTGTGTTGGTTTGCGGTCTGGCTATGTCCATGTCCGCCGGCGCACAGGACATGAGCTTTGGTCTCGCGGAGACCGGGCAGAGCCGCGCACCCGTGAAGCTTGGCAAACCGTCGAAGCGGCTTGCCGAGGCGCTGAGCGCATTCGAGAGCAAGAAGTACGCGGATGCCGCGATGGGCTTCGAACGCGTGTCGGCTGGCAAGTCGAAAGACGGCCGCGGCAATCGTCACCGCGCGCAGTTCCTATTGGGCCAGTCGCTCTACCGGCTGAGCTACTACCAGTCGGCGCTGACGGTGTTCGACGAGATTAGCGCGCAAGGGCCGGGACATCTCTACTTTGGTGAGACGCTCGAGGAGCTCGGGCGGTTGGCGGCGAAGCTTCCGGAGTCATCCGGGATCATCGAGAAAGTTGGCCGTTACGGCATCGGCGCGCTCGAGGAGTTCAAGGAGAAGGATCCGGGGCTCTACCATCGGCTTCTCTACTTGATGGGGCGCCACCTCTACTCACGGGCGTCGTTTCGCCAGGCCATCGACGTCTTTCAGGAGGTCGACCCCAAGTCCACGCAGTACACCTACGCAAAGTTCTTCGAAGGTATTTCGTTCATCCGCATGCGTCAGGCCCGTCCAGCCATCGCATCGTTCCGTTCGATTCTAGACGCGATCGATGCCGGTGACGTCGAGGGCGTCGACCAGGACCGCATGCGTAACCTCGCGTGGATTTCCCTCGCCCGGGTTTACTACACCGCGGCAAATCAGGGGAAGGGCGGCCAGATCGATGGCACGCTACTCGGCCAGTCGGTCGAGTCCTGGACGAAGGTCGAGCAGAGCAGCGAATACTGGCTCGATTCGCTGTTCGAGTCGTCGTGGGCGTTCTTCCTCGCGGACGAGTATTCCCGTGCTCTCGGCAATGTGCACACCTTGTACTCGCCTTATTTCGTCGATTCGTTCTATCCCGAGGCGCTGGTGCTGAAGGCGGTAACGTTCTTCGTGAACTGTCAGGTCGAGAACGCCGAAGCTACGGTCGCGCAGTACCACGACCGTTACGACCCGGTGAAGCAGGAGCTCGACGCGGTGCTCAAGAAGCACCAAGACAACGCGGACTTCTTCGACTTCCTCAAGAGAGTGCGGGCCGACGAGGCCGACCTTTCGCCTCGCGTCCGCCCGATCGTGGCGACCGCCTTGAGCGATCGCACGGTGCTTCAGCATCTCGAGTACGTTGCGATCCTCGACGGAGAAGAGGCGCGCCTTGGGAAGTCGAGCGAGACGTTCCAGTCCTCTGCCGTCGGTGGGAAGATTCTCGAAGACGTTGCGCTGGCGAGAGCGTTTGCCGTGGACCAGGCAGGTGACCTCGCACGTGGCCGCTACAAGCGACTGATTCGCGAGCTTCGGGATCTCAGCAATCAGGTCGACACGGTGGAGCTCGAGATCGCGACCTTCCGTCGCGGTCAGATCGATCAGGAGCTCCAACAGCAAATGTCGCTCGCCAAGCAGTCCAAGGGCGGCGATGTCAACGTGGACGAGGAACATCAGCTCTGGCCATTCGATGGGGAGTGGTGGCGAGACGAGCTCGGGTTCTATCGACAACAGGTGACTAACTTATGCACGCGCTAACGAAATCGAAGTACGCAGCGAGCCTCCTTTGCGGGTTGCTCGCGGTGGTAATGGGGGGCGAGGCCGCGGCAGAGCAAGCGCCGATGAGCACCGCGCCAATGTGCATTCCGGAGAGCACGGCGCGAGCGATCGTGGCGTGCCCAGCCGGAGCGCGGAAGGCAGTAGCCAAGGCGGGTGGCAATGCGCCCATGTCGCGCATGAAGGCCGCCGAGCCCAAAAAGCGCCAGAACCAAGGCCCGACCGGTCCGTCGCTTCAGATCGACATGAGCACCCGGCTCGGGCGGGACCAGACCCGCGCGAGGGCCGAAAACCTGCTCGAGCGGGAGATCTCCATCCTTCAACGGCTGGTCAAAAACCGCCCGGACGACGACCCGCGCCGGCCCGAGGTCCTCTTGCGCCTCGCCGAGACGCAGTTCGAGATGCAGATCGCCAAGAACGCCAAGGTTCGCTCGTTCGACGACCCGATCTACGAGGCGTGCACGCGGGACCACGACAAAGCGCGGTGCAAGAAGGCTCGTGGCGGCCAGAAGGCGGCCGAAGCTGAGCTGGACAAGATTCGCGAGGACAGCATCCGGACCTACGCGACGCTCGTCCGCGACCATCCGAACTTCAAGCGGATGGACGAGGTCCTGTTCTCGCTAGCGTTTGCACTCCAAGAGCTCGACCAGTTCGAGAAGGCGCGCTCGGTTTACCGACGGCTGATCAAGGACTATCCGAAGAGTCGCTTCATCCCGAACGCCTATCTGTCGTTTGCGGAGTTCTACTTCAACGACAGCGATATGGAGGCCGCGGGGAAGTTCTACCGCAAGGTGCTCGAGTTTCCGCCAAAGCGAAACTCGGTATACGGCTACGCGCTCTATAAAATTGCTTGGGTCGAGTACAACCGCGAGCGCTATCGGCAGTCCTTGCAGGGCTTCGTCGATATCCTCGAGTTCGCCCGCAAGAACAAGTACGCCAACGACGCACAGAGCCTCGCGCGTCAGGCCCGCAAGGAGCTCGTGCTGCCGTACTCGCACTACGGCTCACCCAGCAAGGCGCTCGATTTCTTCCGGCGGTACGCGAAGAATGACGCCGAGGCTCACGAGATGCTCGAAAACCTGGGCGAGCTCTACTACGACACGGGCCAGTGGCCTCAGGCGATCACCGTCTACCACAAGCTCATGGCCGGCGCGCCGCGCAGCACTTCTCTTTGCGATTGGCAGACCAAGGTCACCAATGCGGTGATTTCGTCGCGGCCCAAGCAGGATCAAATCGTCGAGCTGAAGCGCCTGGTCGACGTCTATCGAACGTTCAAGAAGGGCGGTAAACCCGCTGCCAAGGTCGACGAGTGCAAGGTGGAGACGGCGACCACGATCCTCTGGCTCGGAACTTCTTGGCACCGCGAGGCGATCGGCACCGACGCGTCTCCCGGCACTAAGAACAAGAAGACCATGTCGCAGGCGGCGGTGCTCTACAGGACGCTGCTCAAAGAGTTCCCCGATATGGAGCAGATGCAATTCAAGAACATCGACAAGCGCGACTGGCCGACCGAGTACAGGATTTCGTACTTCTACGCCGAGCTGCTGTGGAAGATGGAGGAGTGGGGCCAGTGCGGGCCGGCGTTCGACCATGTCGTCGAGCTAAACTCGCAGGGTGAGTACACGAGTGACGCCGCGTACGCAGCGGTGCTTTGCTACAACAACCTCTACCAGCAGCAGTACGTGCCGCGCGAGACGGCGACGAAGTTCGTCAGCAAGAGCGACCAGAAGGCGCTGAAGAACGCCAGAGCCACACCGAAGAACAAGTTCGCGCCGAAGAAGCTCACGCCGCTACAGGAGGGCATGCTGCAGGCGTTCACCCGCTACGTGTGTTACGTCGACAAGGCGGACGACCTGTCGACCATCAAGTATCGCCGCGCTCGCATCTACTACGAGGCCAATCGCTTCGAAGAGGCCGCGGTGCTGTTCCGCGACATCGCGTTCAACCACAAGGACAGCGAGCTCGCCGAGTACGCGGCGAACCTCTATCTCGATTGCCTCAACGTGCTCGGCACAAAGCTTGCGGAGCCACGCGTCGCTTGCGTTCAGGAGATGAGTGCGTCGATCGATCCAATGGTGGCGTCGTACTGCGGCACCGAGCACCTGGCCGATGAGCACCCGGACCTGTGCGGGACACTCAGCACTCTACAGTGCCAAGTCCGCCGTAAAGAAGCGGAAACCTATCAGAAGACCCAGCAGTTCAAGAAGGCTGCTGCGACGTACGTCCGCATTTTTCGGCGCCACGAGGAGTGTGGCGAGATGGACGAGATGCTCTACAACGCGGCCATCAACTTCGAGGCCGCTCACTTGCTCGGCCGTGCCATTCAGGTGCGCACCGTGCTGATCGAGCGCTTCCCGGAGAGCAAGCTCTCCAAGAAGGCCGTCTACCTGATCGGACAGAACTTCCAGGCGCTCGCCTACTACGAGCAAGCGGCCAAGTACTATGAGAAGTTCGCTAGGAAATTCCCCGGCGAGGACGGCAAGAGATGCTCCGCCGAGGACAAGGAAAACGGTGTCTGTCCGAATGCGATCGAAGGCCTCGAGCAGGCGACGTTCTTCCGCATCGGTCTCGGGGACGACAAAGCCGCCATGGAGGACGCGGACCTGTTCGCGCGCAACTACAAGCGAAAGCTTCCGCGTCAGACCTCGCAGGTCATGTTCTCGATCGGATCGATCTACGAGCGGCAGAAGCGGTGGTTCCAGGTCATCTCGCACTATCGCGACTACCTGAAGAAGTACGCCAGAGTCGGCATGCCCCACCAGGTGATCCAGGCGAACACGGCCATCGGGCGAGCGTTCTGGGAGCTCCACAAGAAGAGCGAGGCTCGCAAATACTTCCAGGTTGCTGTGAAGGGCTGGACTTCGGGCGCGCCCAAACGAATCCGCGCGCTCAAGAACACGTCGAAGGACAACAAGCTTCTGTATATTCGTCAGGGGCTCGACAGCGCGGCGGAGTCGCAGTTCTACCTGTCGGAGTACAAGTTTGCCGACTTCCAGAAGGTCGCGTTCCCGCAGTATCGCGGGGGCAAGAGCCTGACTCGCGTGAAGAAGTGGTCGGACACAGAGTTCAAGAAATGGGTGAAACGCAAGCAGGGCGTGCTTCGGGCGGCCGAGGCCGACTACGCGAAGGTCGCCAAGATGACCGTCAGCTTAGACGGCGTTCAGATGAAGTCTGCGCCTTGGCAGATCGCGGCGGCATCACGGACTGGCGAAATGTACCGAAGCTTCGTGGACGAGTTCCGCGACGCGCCGGTGCCGCGAGAGATCGAAAAGGACCCGAATCTGTTCGACATTTATGTCGGGGCCTTGGACGACGTATCCGAGCCGCTGCAGCGCCAGGCGATCGACAAGTTCGAGTTCTGCCTGAAGACCGCGACGCAGGTCCGCTGGTTCAACAAGTGGTCGCGCTCGTGTGAGCAGGAGCTCCATGGGCTCAATCCGAGGAAGTACCCTGTCGCGGCTGAGCTTCGCGGGGAACCCAACTACGTCAAGGCCACCGTCGGTGATCCCGGCGCCGTGGATCTAGGCGCGATCAATCAGCGGAGGCTGAACACCAAAGATGCGGTTGCCAAGAGGGAGGGGCCGTGATGCGAAACCACAAGGTAGCATTCATTGCCGTCGTGCTCGTCCTGGGTTGCGGCGGGGAGAGCAGCAGCTCGAGCAAGGGAACCACTCCGTCTGCTGATGTTGCGCGCACCGCAGGGGGCGAAGCGATTACCACGGCAGACGGCAATGCCGTCACGAAGAAGGCGCACGGCAGGTGGGAGTCAGCCCTCGACGAGTTCGAGAGCAATGAACAGAGCGGCTGGACCGGGGCCAAGTGCAGCTCGTCGGAGAAGTCCTTCGAGCGCGCCGCCGATGCGCAGGGCGGAGGCTTTGCGGAGGCCCATTACATGGCGGGGCTCGCGCTGACGCGCTGTGGCGATGACAGAGCCTACAAGCACTATGACGAGGCCCTCGAGGTCGATTCGAAGTTCTGTAAGGCACGGGTGGCCGTCGGGCTCCGTGATCTCGAGAGCGGCCGCACGGCCCAGGCGAAGTCCGCGTTCGAGCGATCGATCGAGGATGATCCCCAGTGCACGTCGGGGTACACGAACCTCGCGATCGTGCAGCGGGCACAGGGGCAAAGCGAAGAGGCGCTCAAGAACCTTCGACGCGCGCTGGCTATCGAGTCCGACTATTTGGCGGCCTTCAATCAGATGGCGCTCCTTCACTACGATCGCGGGCGCAAGGGCAAAGCGGCTGAGCTCGACCTAGCCGAGGTTGTATGCCGTCAGGCGCAGATGCTCGATGCGGACTACGCGCCCATCTACAACACCTGGGGCCTGATCAAGGTCTACAAGGGCGACGTGATCTCGGCGCTTCGATTCTTCCAGAAGGCTATCACGCTCGACCGGGATCTCTTCGAGGCGCAGATGAACTTCGGCGAGGTTACGATCTCGTTTCGTGGCTACGAAGATGGCCGTAAGTCGTTCGCTCGCGCAGTTGAGCTCGACCCGAAGAGCTACGATGCGGTCATTGGGCTCGGCACCGCGCTCCGCGGCCTCGAACGTTTCGCTGAGGCGGAGACGCAGTACACGCGCGCCAAGCAGCTCGATGCGAAGCGTCCCGAGGCATACTTCAACCTTGGTGTGCTCTATCAGGACTACATGTCCGGCTCGGTCGCTGATCTGAAAAAGGCAAAGAGCTACTTTACCGAATTCCTGAAGCGGGCTGGTAAACACGCCGAATTCCGATCGAGCGTGCAGGGCGTGAGCAATCGTTGTGCTCAGAAGTCGAGCAAGAAGCGCGGCGGGCCAAAGTGTCGGCCGGGGCGCATGCAAAACATCGACGTCTCAGTCGAGGCGATGCAGGTCACGGGTTAAGGACGAATCATGGAACAGACGATTTCGAAGTTTATCTCCCAAGCCATTGTTTTTACTGTATTATTTGCAGGGACCGCACTCTATGCGACCGGCGCGCATGCGCAGGATGGGCCGCCGTTGGAAACGACCTACGACTTCGAAGATGACCTCGTCACAGGCGACTTGGTGCGGCCCGACGGGGAGCAATTGATCGTGCGTCGCCGGGGGCGCCGGGCATCCCTGATTCAGATTCGAGAGCATTTTATTCCCGAGATGCTGAAATCTGTGGAAGATTTGTAGTGGGGGTTTCGGGTGAGTGAGTCGAGCCACAATACGTCAATCGCGTTTTCTGTCTACGACGGAGACGCGTTGCTCAGCACGCAAACGCTGAGCCAAGAGATAATCAAGATCGGTCGTCTGCAGACGAGCGACATTCGCCTCGATGACGACAAGGTCAGCCGCATGCATGCGGTAATCGAGGTGACTGCACCGGGCGAGGTGTTCATCATCGACCTCGGTTCCGCGTCGGGTACGCTCGTCAATGGCGAGAAGGTCAACAAGCGGAAGCTGCAAACGGGTGACGAGGTGCAAGTCGGCAACAAGCGGCTGCACGTCGACATCATCACCGGGACGGTGGCGGTTGCCTCGAGCCCGCCTGTCGCGATGGCTGCGGGCGTCGGGCGCGCGACCCCCGTCGTCGACGAACGTGCGATGAGCGCGATGCTCGACGAACAGTCCGAACCGCGGGCCAAAGCAGCGCCCGAGGCCAGTGAGAAGAAAGACGAGTCAGGGCCCAAGTTCAATCCGTTCGAGGTGGGTGCGCAACGACTGTCGCGTACGCCTTTTGCGAACACCATCGAGGAAGAAGGCTCCGAGTACGGCCTGATTGCGACTACGGCCGCGCTTCCGTCGCACGAAATCGAGACCAACGAGCGCGCGATCGAGGTGTCGGTCATCTGGGGTGACCGTAATGTCCTCAACGTCGACTACCTGACTCCGCCTCGCGACTACTATGTCGGCGAGCCCAACGGCGAAGACGTCGACTACGTGCTCGGACACGACGCGATCGGCTTCGATCGAATGCCGCTTTGCATCGCGCAGGGCGCGGGCGTTGCGGCGATCATTCCAGAGGGCGCGAAGGGCGAAGCCACGATAGGCGATCAGACACGCTCGTTCGACTTGATGCGCGGTCAGGGGGATTTCAGGCCGAGCTCAACCATCGCCGGCGCCATGGAGTTCCCCGTGCCCGAAGGCGGCTCGGTTCGCATGAAGCACCGCGACTTCACTTTCATCGTCAAAGACGTGAAGGCCGGCAAGAAAGTCGCGGGTCATGCGAAGATCGACGTCCGTCCGATGATCTACGTGGCCGGTGCGGCGCTCTTCGCGAGCCTCGTGTTGACGATGTTCTACTTCTAGCCGCCGCGTCCGCAGGGGCTGTCGTCTGACTTGCTGAGCACCGACTCGCGCCTGATCCAGTTCCTCATGGAGCCGGAGGAGCTCGAGGAGCCGGAGCCCGAGTGGCTCAACGGTTCCGATTCGTCGGGCGGTGGCACGGGTAAGGCTCACGAGGGCGAGCAAGGCCAGATGGGCGACGAGAAGTCCGAGAAGAACAAGAACAAGTACGGCATCCAGGGGCCGGAAGACAATCCGGACCCGGTCATGGCGCGCGAGCAGGCCGAGGAACAGGCGCGTACTGCAGGCGTCATCGGGACGCTGAAATCCATGATGGGATCGTTCAACGCGCCGACGTCGCCCTACGGCGCGGACTTCGCGCTTGGCAATGATCCGAGCAGCGCGCTAGGCGCGATGACGGGCAACGACATCGGTCAGAACTTCGGCTTTGGCGGTCTCGGGCTGCGCGGCACCGGTCGCGGTGGCGGCGGCCTCGGACAGGGCACCATCGGCATGGGTAACTTCGGCACGATCGGTCGCGGTGGCGGCCGGGGTGCAGGTGAGGGTGGTTACGGTCGTGGCGTCGGCGGGTTCCGCGGACGCTCGGCGGGCGTGCCCCAGGTTCGCAGTGGCGGCGCCGAGGTAAGGGGCTCCCTCTCGAAGGAAGTCATTCGACGCGTGGTGCGACGCCACATCAACGAGGTGAAATTCTGCTACGAGCAGCAGCTCAACGCGCGGCCCGATCTGCAAGGCCGGGTGACGACACGCTTCGTCATTTCGCCGACTGGCTCGGTCCAATCCGCCATGGTCGCGAGCTCGAGCTTGCGGAACGAGGCGGTCGAAAGCTGCATCGTGCGAGCGGTTCGTCGGTGGACCTTTCCGGCGCCCGACGGTGGCGGCGTGGTGGTCGTCAACTATCCGTTCCTGCTCGATGCCGCCGGCCAGTGATCTCCGGATCGCCCATCAAAAAGCGAGATTTCCGTCTAATATCCCCGCTTTCCAGTCCCTGCTCCCGCGTTCAGGGCAGATGGAGTAGTCTGAAACTGGCCAAGACGGGAGAAACAGCCGACAAAAGAGCTGTGTTTACAGTTGTTGGCTATGCAAGTAATGCTGTAGGATTGAAGTGCTTGTGAATTTCCAAGCACAGGAGGCAAGCATGCGAGCTCAAATGTTTGGCGTGGTGTTGGTGGGTCTAATCCTGATGGGCGGTAATTGTTCTCGCGCCCGCGTAGAGTCGATGAACGAGATGAATGCCGGGGTCGAGCTCGCGCAGATGAAGCGGTTCAGTGAAGCCGCGCAGAGCCTCGAAAAGGCTACTGTGCTCGATCCCACCAATCATCAAGCGTACTTCAACCTGGCGATCGTTCACGTCGAGCTTCGGTCGTTCTCGGCTGCGCGTGAGGCGCTCGAACGGGCCATCATCGCGAAGCCCGACGTGGCAGGTTACCACGAGAAGCTCGGCACCGTCCTCATAGAGCTCGAAGACTGGAAGGGCGCGCAGGCTGCGTTCACCAAGGCGCTCGAGCTCGACGCATCGCTCTTCAAGGCGCACTTCAAGCTGGGACGTTGCAGCGAGGAGCTCGAGGATCCGCAGAACGCGCTCTACCAGTACACGGACGCGATCAAGACCGGTCCACGGTTTCTGCCGTCGTACTCCGCGCTCGGACGCTTGTACGCGGACCTCCGCTATCCCGAGCAGGCCGCGCAGGTGCTGAACGAAGCGCTCGAGGTGGCGATGCCCGGGACCGAAGAGGAAGCGAACATCCATCATCTTCTCGGCACCGTGTATCAGCAACAGCACAAGCACGACGAGGCCATCGCAGAGTTCCAGGCGGCACTAGGGATCGTGCCGGGCATGTCCGACGCGTTGTTTTCACTCGGTTGGACGTACGCGCTCCAGGGCAACGACGAGGAAGCGAAACGCTACCTCGACAAGTACGTGATGATGGCGGGCGCAGACGCACCCGAGCATTACATGAAAGCTGCGCGAGACCGTCTCGCGGAATTGAGAACCGAATCGCCGGAGGGGGGCTTAGGCAAGATGGCGAAAGAACAATCGGGGGATGAGGTTCGGGGGCTAACGGCGGACGAGGCCGCGGAGCTGGAAAAGATCGACGTCGCGATCGCGAAGTTCGAGCAGCAGAAGCGATGGTCGGACATGATCCGTTCCATCATGAAGAAGGCTGACCTGGTTCAGTCGCCGGAAGAGAAGGTAGGGCTGTTCCGTCAGGCGGGCACGCTCTACCTCGAGCGATCGAGCAATCAGGCTGAGGCGATCAAGTGCTTCGAGCAGCTGCTCGAGTACGACGCACAGGATGTCGACGCGATCGAGCGCCTCAAGCAGATGTACGAGAAGCGCCGCGACTGGGAGAAGCTCATTCGCACGATGCAACGCGAGGTCGATCTCCTCCCCGAAGACGACCGGCTGATTCGTTACAGCGAGATGGCCGAGCTCGCCACGCAGCGACTGCGCAAGCCGGACGTGTGCATCGAGCTCTGGCAGAAGGTCATTGCGGGCGACCCGGAGAATCCGAATGCACTCGACAATCTCGCGCAGCTATACGAGCGCGCCCGCGAGTGGGAGCCGCTCGCCGAGGTGTTGGAGAAGCTCGTCGCCAGTGATGCCGACGTCACCTCCACGAAGCAGCAGCTTCAGAAGCTTGGCATGATCTACGCCGATAAGATCGGCAACGACCAAGGCGCCATCGGGGCCTTCAAGAAGCTGCTCGAGCTCGATCCATCGGATCGTCGCGCGCAGGAGCAACTCAAGCGCCGCTACGTCTCACTGGGCGCTTGGGACGAGCTAGAGACGTTTTACGCCGCTAACGAGAAGTGGGACGAGCTGATCCGCATCGTCGAGCGGCAGGCCGAAGCGCAGGAGACCGGCCCCGATGAGCGCATTCCGCTGCTCTTTCGAGCCGCGCGCCTTTGGGAGGACAAGAAGGGCAAGCCCGATCGGGCGGCCCGCGTGTATGAGAAGATTCTCGGCGCCGATCCCGACAACGTGCAGGCCGCCGAGGCGCTGACGCCGATCTACGAAGAGGCGCACGATGCGCGCAAGTTGGTTTCTGTCCTGGAGGTGCGGTTTGCGCATGCTGCGGACGACGAGTCGAAGGTCGAGCTTCTCCGCAAGATCGGTCACGTGTTCGAAGAGCGCCTGAGACAGCCCGATGTGGCGTTCGAGCGCTACCTGGAGGCGTTCGCGCTCGCCCCGACGCACGACGAGGCCCGTATGGACGTCGAGCGTCTGGCCGAAGAGATGAATGGTTGGGATCGTTTGGTGTCCGGCTTCGAGTCGGCGATCGAAGCGGTTTCCGATCCGCATCGGGCGGTCCCGATTCGCCTGAGCTACGGCCAGACCTTGGCGCAGCTCGAGCGGATCGACGACGCGATCGACCAGTTCCGGCTGGTCTACGAGCTCGAGAGCGAGAACCTCGGCGCGATCAGCGCGCTCGGAGATCTGTATTCCCGAACGGAGCGATTCCGCGATCTTCTGGATGTCTACGCTCGGCGGATGGAGATCGAGCAGGATCCGGAAGCCCGGCTCGAGATCGCGTATCGCCGTGCTCAGCTTTTCGCCGAGGCGCTGAACGACACTGACAAGGCGATCGAGGCCTTTGAGGGCATTGTCGACGAGTACGGGGTCGAGCAGCTCGACGCCTGCCGCGACCTCGAGCAGCTCTACGAGACCGAGTCTCGGTGGCAGCAACTCGGACAGCTTCTCGAGCGCCGCATCGAGGTCAATCCAGAGAGCCATGAAGAGCTTGCCGCGCTCAAGTTCCGGCTGGGTCGCGTTTGCGAATCGCAGCTGCAAGACAAACCACGCTCGGTGGGGCTCTACCGCGAGGTACTGTCGCTCATTGCCGAACACGACGGCGCAAAGGCGCGACTCGAGCAGCTGCTCGACGACGACGAAGTAGCCGCTGAGGCTTCACAAGTCCTCGAGCCCGTCTACGAGATGAGCGAAGACTGGGGGCATTACGTCAACGCCCTTCGGGTTCAGCACCGCTTCAGCCGCGAGCCGCGACAGAAGCTCCAGCTGCTCACGCGCGTCGCCGACACGTACTTTCAGCACATTGGCGATCCTGAGCGGGGCTTCGTGTCCCTGTGTGAGGCATTCCGCGAGATGCCGTCGGACACCACGACGTTGCAACGTCTAGAGATGCTTGCGGGCGAGCACGGGCTGTTCGAGGCTGTGGCAGAGCTCACGGGTGACCTCGCCGCGAACGTGGAAGATGTATCGTTGAGCCGGTCGCTTTGGATCAAGACGGCGCAGATTCACGAGTCCCAGCTTCAGAACATGGAGGCCGCTGTTTCGGCGTACCGCAAAGTGCTCGAAGCGGACTCAGGAGATTTCGAGGTGCTCGACTTTCTCGATGCACTGTACCGGGGTGCGCAGAGGTGGCACGAACTCGTCGGCGTCCTTCGGGCTTGCGTCGAGGCGCATTCGGACCCTGACGACAAGATCGGCGTTCTCGCCGAGATGGCTTGCATTCACGCCGACCTTCTGGATGAGGCCGACCAGTCGATTGTCTTACAGAACGAGATTCTCGAGCTCGATGCGACCAACCGCGACGCGTTGAGCGCGCTGGACGACCTGCTTGCGCGGCAGGGCTTGTGGAGCGACCTCGTCGACAACGTCGAACGCCAGTTGTCGATGAACGACGATCCGCACGAGCAGACGCTGCTCCTCCTGCGTCTTGCCGAGATTCGCGAAGAGCGCCTGGGATCGACCGATTCGGCCATCGAGATCTACCGCGACGTGCTTGCCAACGATGCGAGCAATCCGGCCGCGCTGGGCGCCCTCGAGCGCCTGCTAGAGTCGTCGGAGCATCAGGCGGCAGTCGCCGACATCCTCGAGCCGATCTACAAGGACGGCGGTGCATCGGCGCGGCTCGTCGACGTGTACGAGATTCAAGCGCACCATGCGACCGCCCCCGAGCGGCGCTTGGAGCTGTTCAACGAGATCGCCCAGCTGCAGGAGTTCTCTTTGAGCGACCTGCACGGCGCCTTCGAGAGCTACGCACGGGCGTTCCGGGAGGACCCGGGCCACCCCAAGTCGAAAGAGGAGCTCGAACGTCTCAGCGCCGCCGTGGGCGCGTCGGATGCGCTCGCTAACGTGTACGAGCAGGTCGTGGCATCCTTGGACGACCCGCACCTTGCCATCGGGCTCCTACTTCGCGCGGCCGAGATCCGGGAGGAAGACCTCGGTCAGATCGACCGTGCCGTCGAGCACTACCAGAAGGTTCTCGAGCTCGACGAGGAGCATCACCATTCGGCCGACGCGTTGGAGCGCCTGTTCCAGCAGGCGGAGCGCTACGAAGACCTTGCCGGGATCTACCGGCGCAAGGCGCGCATGGTGCCTTCGCCGACCGACCAGCGCGAGCAGCTCGTCAAGGCCGCCGCAATCTACGAGGACATCCTCGACAAGCCTTCCGACGCGATTGCGGTGCACCAGCAGGTGCTCGAGATCGACCCGAACGACCTGGAGTCGCTCGACCGTTTGATCGAGCTACAGACGCAGCTCGGCAAGTGGTCGTCGTTGCTCGAGACCTATGAGCGCAAAGCCGAGGTGGTTTCCGATCCAGACGCTCGGAAAGAGCTCTTCACGGCGATGGGCCGCGTGTACGAGACGCAGCTCGACGATTTGGACAAGGCGATCGATGTGTACCAACGCGTGCTCGAGCTCGACCCGGACGATCTGCCGGCGCTCGGTCACCTGGACGGCCTGTTCGAGAACACCGCGCGGTGGCGAGACCTCCTACAAGTGCTGGAGCGCCAATCCGAGCTCGTGGCCGAAGACGACGCGCGCACGGAGCTTCGCTTCCGAATCGGTGAGCTCTGGCGGCGCCATCTCGAGGACCCGACTCAGGCGATCGAGATCTACCGCGACATCTTGGCCGAGGCCTCTGAACATCAGAAGGCTCTCGACGCGCTCACGGCGATGACGAACGACGGGATCGAGCCTTTGGCCGCGGCCGAGGCGCTCGAGCAGGTCTATCTGGCGGCGGGCGAATACCGAAAGTTGGCGGACGTCCGCGAGGTGCAGGTCCGGTTCACCGAGGATCCAGGCGAGCAGGTGGAGATGCTTCAGCAGCTCGCGGAAATCTACGAGATCCAGCTCGAGGATCCGCCTTCGGCATTCAATGCCTTCGTCCGGGCGCTCCCGCTCGACACGCGGAACGAGCTCACGCTCTCGTCACTGGAGCGTCTCGCGGAGCAAACCGGAAACTGGCATGAAGCAGCTTCTCGTTATGACGCGGAAGTGCAGAGAATGCGGGAGGAATCTCCGGAAGATGTCGCACACCTCGCCAAGCGGTCCGCCGTGATCAACGAGGTCCAACTCGACGACATCGACGGGGCAATTTCTCGCTACCAGTTCGTCATCGACGTTGACGCGGCCGATGTCGCCGCCATCGAGGCCCTCGACCGGCTCTACGAGCAGACCGAGCGCTGGGACGACTTGGCCGCGACGCTTCAGATGGAGGCCGCGATTGCCACGACGCCTGAGGACGTCCTGAACCTACAGTTCCGGACGGGGCAGATCTTCCAGAACCAACTCGGTAATATGGATTCCGCCATCGCGCAGTACCGCGAGATTATCGCAGCCGCGCCCGAGTACTCGCCGGCCGTCTCGGCGCTCGAAGATCTATTCTCTAGCGGCGTGCGACCGTTGGAGATCGGCGAAGTGCTCGAGCCGCTCTACCGCATGCAAGGTAACTGGGGTCAGCTGCTCAGCGTGCAGGAGGTCCAGGTCGAGCATCAGAGCGATCCGATCGAGCGCGTCGTCATGATGCACCGACTCGCAGAGATCGCGGAGGAGAAAACCGATGATCACGGCCGCGCCTTCCAGTGGATGCAGAAAGCACTGCTCGAGGACCCGAGCCACGATCATTCGCTCGGCGAGGCGGAGCGCCTTTCGGCGATCGTCGACGGCTGGACCCAACTGGCTACCACGTACGCCAACGGTATTCAGCGCACGGGAGACCCGCTCAACAAAGCGGAGCTCGGTCGCCGTCTTGCCAAGGTGTACGAGGAACGGCTCCACGATCTGGAACGCGCCGAAGAAACATATCGCTTCGTGCTCGGCGTCGACGACCATGACGAGAATGCGCTCGGAGCGCTCGATCGCATCTACACGGAGCACGGGGCGCACCGGGCGCTCGCACAGGTGCTTCGCAAGCGAATCGAAGGTTCCAATAACGGCTCGGAGCTAATCGATCTCCACTACCGCCTCGGCACGGTGCTCGAGCAGCGGCTCGCATGCACTGAAGACGCCATCGAGGTCTTCAACAAGCTGCTCAACGATCACGACTCCGAGCACGCCGAATCGATTCAGGCGCTGCAGGGCATCTATGCCAACCTCGAGCGTTGGCCGGAGCTCTTTGCCAGCTTCGAAAAGGAGCTGAGCATAGCGCTTGGTGACTCGCAGCAGGCCGCCGTATTCGCGCGGATGGCCAAGCTCTCGTCCAACCGGCTTTGCGACCCAGAAAAGGCCATCGGCCTGTGGCAGCGAGTTCTCGACCTTCGGGGTGAGGATCCAGAGGCGCTCAACGCGCTCGGCGACATCTATGCGTCGCAGGGCAACTGGCGTGATCTCGTCGACGTCCTCGAACGCGAGGCGGCGATTGCTGACGACGATCCGTTCCGCATTCAGGTGTACTCCGACCTCGCAAGGGTCTGGTACGAGAAGCTCGGGCGGGAGCGCAACGCGATCGAGAACTGGGAGCGCGTGCTCGATATCGACCCGGGCAACACCTACGCCCTGTTCAGTATCGCCGAGATTCAACGAGCCGGCAGCCAATCGCGAGAGCGTGCCGACACCCTGCATCGCATCATCGACGTCGGCGCGGCGACCCTCGAGGACACCGACCTCGTCACGGTGTACATGCAGCTCGGCCACATCTACGGGAACGAGCTGCAGCAGCCCAGCGATGCCGTCGAGGCCTATCGCAACGTTCTGACCGTCGATCCGAGCTTCTTCGAGGCGCTGGACTCACTCGAGCTGATCCACCGTGATCAGGATGAGTGGGAAGATACCATCGATGTCATGGAGCAGCGGGCCCAGGCGCTCGTCGATGCACAGGAAAAGATTCGCCAGCTCATCGCGATCACTGAGCTCTGGGAGAGCGAGGTCGGCAACAAGGACGGTGCGGCAGGCGCCTTTGGGCGCATCCTCGATGTCGACCCGATGCACGAGTACGCGTTCTCGGAGTTGCAGGCGCTGCACAGGGAGGCGGAGCGTTGGGACGAGCTGATCGACCTGTACGTCACCCGCATTGAAGCCACGGAGGATCGCGACGAGCGCATCGAGCTCCTGCGTGCCGCTGCCAGGATCTACGAGGAGCAGCTCAGCGACGGCGAGCAGGCGTATCACACGCTCTACATCGCTTGGACCGAGGATTTCGCGAACAAGAACACCGCCGTCGACCTCGAGCGGGTGACCGCGGCCCACGACAAGTGGAACGAGCTTCTGACCTCGGCCAATCAGGTGTTGCAAGAAGGTCGCGAGCCGGAAACGCAGATCGCCATCTGTCTCTGCTGCGCGAAGTGGTATGGGCAGGACCTCGGACATCCCGAGTACGCGATTCCGTACTACGAGCAGATTCGAGCGCTCGACCCGGGCAACGCCAAGGCCTGGTGGCAGCTGGGCGACCTGTACGAGACCACCCAGCAGTGGGACAAGCTCGCGCAGGCGCTCGCGAAGCTGGTCGAGCTCAGCGGCGACGATGAGGTCAAGGCCAACACCTACGTTCGCATGGGCGAACTGGCCGACGACCGTTTCGCGATGCGGCAGGAGGCTGAGGACTACTACCGCCGGGCGCTGCACCTGCAGGACAAGCACGTCGGTGCGTTGGAGGCGCTGGAGCGCATCTACCGCGAAGACGGTCGTTCGAACAAGCTGCTCAACATTCTCGAGCGCAAGGCGGAGGCCGTCGAAGACACCGATAGCGTCGTGTCGGCGCTGTTGCAGGTCGCGGAGGCATACGAGGAGCGCTTCAACGATCCGAAGGCGGCTATCGACAACTACGAGAAGGCGGCCGAGTTGTCGCCTTCGGACCTCAGCGCGCTTCGAGGTTTGGAGCGTTTGTACACGCAAGAGGGCCGCTCTCATGACCTGATCGGCATCCTCGAGCGGGAGTACGAGGTCGTTGCCACCGAGCGCGAGCGAATCGAGATCCTGACCCGACTTGCCCAGATGTGGGAGCACGAGTTCCGCAAGCCCGAGAACGCGGCGGAGCGCCTGGAGCAGGTCTTGGATATCGACCCGCTGCATAATGACGCACTGTGTGATCTCGCGAGGCTCTACCGCACGATGCAACGCTGGGACGACCTGGTGCGCACCTACGACCGTCACGCCAGCACGACGTCAGACAACGAAGAGCGAGCTCGTATTTTTCGCGAGCTCGGTCTGCTCTACGCCTCGCACAAGGACGACGTCGAGCAGGCGATCGACAGCTACCTGAACGCGCTGAATCTCGACGAGCAGGACATCGGCAGCCTGCAGGCGCTGACGAAGCTGTACGAGCGCAAAGGCGACTACTCCGCCGCTCTGGACATCATGGGCCAGCTCGCAGCGGTGTTGGATGACCTGGCCGACCAGGTGGCGCTCAAGCACCGCATGGGCCGCATTCTCGACCAAGAGCTCGGGGATCGCGTCTCGGCGTTGGAGCAGTTCCAAACGGCGATCGATCTGGATCCGGCGCACCTCCCATCGCTCGAAGCGATGAGGAGCATTCACGTCGACTCAGGCGACTGGATGGCCGCTGCTCGCACGCTCGGCCTCGAGGTCGAGCACACCGACAACGACCGGATCCGGGGCGCTCGACTCGTCGAGCTAGGCCGCATTCGCGCGGAGAGGCTCGACGACGAGGCCGGCGCGGTTCAGGCCTTCGAAGCGGCATCTGCGGCAGATCCCGACAACGAGGACGCCTTGTTGCCGCTGGTCGACTCGTACGTCGCCAACGGCCGGCACGACGAAGCCTTCCCGTTGCTTCAAATTCTGGTCCAGCGCTCGGACAAGCGGGACAGGGACGAGCAACATCGGCTCGCGTCGATGCTGGGCGAGACGGCGACTAGACTCGGCCACGCCGATGATGCTGCCAGCGCCTACGAGCGAGCCTACGAGCTCGACAACGACGATTCCACCACGCTCAAGGGCTTGGCTGGAAGCTACTTCCGTGCGGAGCGATGGGACGAGGCCTACAAGTACCACCAGCTGCTGTTGGTCCAACATCGTGATGCGCTCGGCCGCGACGAGATCACCGAGGTCTTCTACCGGCTCGGTGTCGTCAAGCGAGAGCAGGGCGAGGACAAGAAGGCGCGCAACCTGTTCGACAAGTCGCTCGAGGAGGACACGCATTAAGTGCCGGCCCTCGAAGCGATGGTCGACCTGCAGACGGCCGAGGGCGACTGGGACTCGGTGGTTCAATACAAGAAGCGCATTCTCGACGTCGCCGACGAGCCGTCGGTGCGGGCCGCTCTTCTGGTCGAACTGGGCGACCTGTGGCAAGAGAAGCTCAAGGACCCGGATGCCGCCGCGGAGGCGTTTACCGAGTCGCTCGACCTCGAGCCTGACAACCACGTAGTGCTTCACAAGCTTTTGGTGTCCTACCAAGCCGCGCAGCGCTGGTCGGAGGCCATCGACATCATCGAGCGGGTCTGTGCTCTCGAAGAGCGCGACGAGGCCAAAGCCAAGTACACGTACACGATCGGCGTCGTCCTCCGAGACAAGCTGGAAGATGAAGATGGGGCCCTCGAGCGCTTCAACGATGCCCTCGATCTCGACAGCACGCAGCTCAAGCCCTTCGAAGCCGTCAATAAGCTGCTCAACAATCGCAAAGACTGGAAGGCCCTCGAGCGAGCATATCGCAAGATGCTTCACCGCATCATCAGCCAGGGCAACACAGACCTCGAGCACAACCTCTGGCACACGCTCGGCATCATCTATCGCGACCGTCAGCGCAACTTCGATGCGGCTGCGGAGTCGTTCAAGATGGCGGCGGGGCTCAAGCCCGACAACGCCGTCGAGCACGAGATTCTCGCCGAGCTCTACGCCACCATGCCGGACAAGACGGAGGAGGCGATCGCGGAGCACCAGTGGCTCCTCGGGGCTGACCCTAACCGGCTCGACTCATACCGGGCTCTGTACAAGCTCTACTTCGACGCGCGCGCCTACGACAAGGCCTGGTGTATCGCGCGCACGCTGACCTACTTCCAGAAGGCGGATGAGGAGCAGCAGAAATTCTACCAGCAGTACAGGCAGGATCGTGAGATTCAGCCGAAGACGCGGCTCAGCAACGAGAACTGGGTCAAGGATCTGATGCACTCCGACCAGGATATCTACATTTCCAAGATCATGGAGGTGATTGCTCCGGCGGTTCGCGCTTCGCTGGCGGTGAGCGACAAGAAGCTCAACCTGCACAAGCGCAAGCCGGAAGATCTCGCCAACCCAAGCCTCGCGCTCGCGCGGCAGTTCAAACTGGCGCAGGACGTCCTCAACGTCACCATCCCGGTTCGGCTCTTCATTCAAAAAGAGCTGTCTGGCGCGCTTCGCGACGAGTCACGAAGCAACCCGCCGGCAATTATCACGGGCTACACGCTGCTCTCAGGATACCGTCCAGTCGACCTGGCGTTTGTGTGTGGGCGTCATCTGACCTACTACCGCGGCGAGCACTTCATCCGCACCATGTACAGGTCACACACCGAGCTGAGGACGCTCCTGCTGGCCGCCATGCGGGTTGTTGGCATGGGAGGTGGCGACGCCAGTGTGGAATCCACGGCGAAGCAACTAGCAAAGCACATGGATCAGCCGCACCTCGACGTGCTCAAGCAGATCGTTCGCAAGTTCGTCGATGCCGGCGGCCAGGCGGACGTCAAACGGTGGATGCAGGCGGCCGAGGTCACCGCGCTTCGCGCCGGTCTGCTTCTGTGCGACGACGTAGATACCGCCGTTCGCATGACACAGCAAATCGCATCCGAGTCCACGGCCGACCTCGCTCCGCGCGACAAGGTCAAAGAGATCGTCATCTTCAGCATCTCGGAGAGCTACTTCCGTCTCCGCGAGCAGCTGGGCATTCAAATCAAGGTCTGATCTGGTCTGACTTGGCCGAACGTGCACGTGGCCCTGCGATGTGACAGGGCTTGTGCATGCTGGAGCTCGAGCTCGACAGCGAAGCCGCTACGCTCGCCCTAGCACGGTCCATCGCCGCCGTGCTCGAAGGCGGCGATGTGATTGGGCTCGAGGGTGGCCTCGGCGCTGGCAAGACGACCTTCGCACGTGGTGCGGTTCATGGGCTTGGGGTTCCCGAAGAAACGGCCGTGACCAGCCCGACCTTCGCGTTGCTCCATCAATATCAGGGACGTCTCCTGATCGCGCATGCGGACTTCTACCGCCTGGCGGGGGAGGTCGAGCTCGAGGAGCTGGGCATCGACGAGCTCCTCGAAGAGGGGGCGGTGCTCTTCGTCGAGTGGGGCCGTAAGTTTCCCGGGATCGCAAGCCGCACGGTTCTATGGGTGGATCTCGAGATCGTGTCCGACGCCGGTCGGCGTGCTCGTTTGCGTCCGCAAGGCGTGCGCGGCGATGCGATCATCCGGGCCCTCGGTAAGCGACTTCCGAGGTGAGCGATTCCCGGTTGCGGCGCCCTAGGGGCTCTGGTAAGTCCGCGCGAACGTCCAGGTTGAACCGACTCGATGCCCCGCCGCGATGATATTGAAAGCATCCTTCTGATCGGGTCGGGGCCGATCGTAATTGGGCAAGCCTGCGAGTTCGACTACTCCGGAACCCAGGGCGCCAAAGCCCTCAAAGAGGAGGGCTACCGGATCATCCTGGTCAACTCCAACCCGGCGACGATCATGACCGACCCGGAGTTCGCGGATCGGACCTACGTGGAGCCGCTGACTGCCGACATCCTCGAAACGATCATTGCGCGGGAGAAGCCCGATGCCGTCCTTCCGACGCTCGGTGGACAGACCGCGTTGAACCTCGCGTTGGAGCTTGCCGACCGAGGCATCCTAGACAAGTACGGGGTCGAGCTGCTCGGCGCGAACGTCGCCGCCATCCGCAAGGCCGAAGAGCGCGAGCTCTTCAAGTCTGCAATGGATAAGATCGGCCTCGAGAGCGCGCGGGCAGAGGTGGCCCGAACCATCGAAGAGGCGAACGAAATCGCCGACCGTATGGGGTTTCCCATCGTCTTGCGTCCGTCGTTGACGCTCGGAGGTTCCGGCGGTGGCATCGCGTACAACAAGGCCGAGTTCGACGACGCGATTCGCTGGGCTTTCCAGTGCAGCCCGATCAACGAGTGCCTGATCGAGGAGAGCCTGCTCGGTTGGAAGGAATACGAGCTCGAGGTCATTCGCGACAACGTCGACAACTTCGCCGTCATCTGTACGATCGAGAACTTCGATCCGATGGGCGTTCACACCGGTGACTCGATCACAGTGGCACCCGCCATGACCCTCACCGACCGCGAGTATCAGCGCCTTCGCGATGCCGCCCGTGCGATCATCACCGAGATCGGCGTCGACACGGGTGGTTCCAACATACAGTTCTCCGTCAACCCTGCCGACGGACGGGTGATCGTCATCGAGATGAACCCGCGCGTCTCGCGATCGAGCGCGCTTGCCTCGAAGGCTACGGGCTATCCGATCGCCAAGATCGCGGCCAAGCTTGCCGTCGGTTACCGCCTCGACGAGCTTCAGAACGACATCACCGGCACGAGCTCGGCGTTCGAGCCGACCATCGACTACGTCGTCACGAAGATGCCTCGCTTCGCGTTCGAGAAATTCGCCGGCGCCGATCCACGCCTGACGACGCAAATGAAGTCCGTCGGTGAAGCGATGGCGATCGGCCGCACCTTCAAGGAGTCGCTCCAGAAGGCGGCGCGGTCGTTGGAGACCGGCAGGGACGGGCTGACCTCGCTTCTCGGCAAGGTCGATTACCGAGACATCTCCGCACAGGTGCGGCGGCTCATCGATACGGGCGAAGCGATCAACACCGCGAAGCCCATGCTGGCGGATTTGCCCGACGCTACCGAAGATGAGCTCCGGGAATCAATTCTGGACCTCGTTCGGACTCCGCTCGAAGACCGACTCTGGTACATCGCTGACGGCCTTCGCGTTGGGCTAAGCGTCGCAGACATCCACGGTGCGACGGAAATCGATGTTTGGTTCCTCGAGCAGATGCGCCAGCTCATCGCTTTCGAGCAGACCCTGAAGGCTACGGGGAGCCAGCCGCTCACCGCAGAACTGTTGCTCCAGGCCAAGGAGCTCGGGTTCAGCGATGGCCAAATTGCGGCGGCCCGCGGAGAGAAGGCCGAAGACGTTCGCGCAGAACGGGCGGCGCACGGAGTCGAGCCTATCTACTCGCGCGTCGACACCTGTGCGGCGGAGTTCCCGGCGCTCACTCCATACATGTATTCGACCTGGGGTCTGCAGAGCGAGGCACGGGCTGGCAACGACGGGAAGAAGGTCATGATCCTCGGCGGTGGGCCCAATCGCATCGGCCAGGGCATCGAGTTTGATTATTGCTGCGTACACGCCTCGTTCGCCCTCAAAGAGATGGGCTTCGAGACCATCATGGTGAACTGCAATCCCGAGACGGTGTCCACCGACTACGACACGTCGGACAAGCTCTAC
>PVMS01003065.1_pt1 | contig 27461 bp, 37 predicted proteins | sample 1853461 | NCBI WGS metagenome assembly PVMS01 (sample SAMN08582032, study PRJNA380276) | Marine sediment metagenome, whole genome shotgun sequencing project. | isolation source: ocean sediment barecode stripped | collected 2017
AAAGAAAGAAAACTACATCACAAACCTTGTAAATCGCAAAATCAAAGAAATAAACTTTTTAGAAAATATAGAAAAATACAATTTAATCGAAAATAAATATATACCACATGAATTAAAATGTAACTCACAAAGTATAATCAATAATGTGCTATCGGGTATCATAGATTCATCAGGAACACTCGATAACTCAGAAGAATTCTATAGTGTACAAACAAAACACGAAACACTTGCCAAAGATATTCAATTCATGGCTAGATCACTGGGTATATGCTGTGATATAACTGAAGATAACAACTCTTTCTTTCTAAAAATATACGAAAATCTCCATTTATTGAAATCATCTATTTTTAATCCCAGTCCTTCTTCCAAAAAAATCAATAAGCTATTCTCTTTTAATATAGAACCCGTTGGTATAGACAACTACTACGGATTCACTTTAGACGATAACCATCGTTTCCTACTGGGATCATTCGATGTTGTAAGAAACACCGGTAAATCTACACTAATTACTTCGCTTCTATACGCAAAAAAACACATCTTCCCTTCAGCACTCGTCATCTCGGGAACCGAAGACAGCAACCACCACTACCAAAAAATCATACCCGACAGTTTCATCTACAACAAATACGACGAAGAAGTCATCGAAACATTCGTTCGACGACAAAAAATAGCCAAACAACATCTATCAAACCCTTGGTCCGTTCTTCTCCTCGACGATTGCACAGACGATCCAAAAGTTTTCGCAAGGCCCCTGCAACAAGGCTTATACAAAAATGGCAGACATTGGAAAATGCTGTATATTCTCTCCCTGCAATACGGGATGGATATCAGACCGGTCATTCGAACCAACATTGATGGGGTGTTTATACTTCGAGAATCAAATTTGAGAAATAGAAAAATTTTATGGGAAAATTACGCCGGATGTATACCGGATTTCCAAGATTTTTGCACGATCATGGACCAAATTACCGATGATTATACAGCGCTTTACGTCAACAACGCAACACAAAGTAACGACCTAAGAGACTGTATTTTCTGGTACAAAGCACCGATGATAAATAAAAAATGGCGCTTTGGATGTGAAGAAATATGGATGCATCATGATGCAAGATATAACAAAGACTATGTTCCAAGCATAATTTAAGTTAAAATTTAATAAAAATATTATTAAATTTAGGTCGGTATATATATTGATTTCAAACCGGTGTAGTTTCCGAGCGGACCTATTTACTTTTTAATGTTAAATTTCAAACCGGTGTATAATCTTCACCGGTTTAATAATATTATCTAAAAAAATAATATTATCTATTTTGTTTTGTTAATTTTTTCTTTTTCATTATATTTTTGTACTTCTTTTTCTATTGTATAATCAATATTATAACAATCAAGTGTAAATTTTGTTTGTTCGATTAAAACATCTATAGATTGGTCGAAAATCCATTCATGATTTTTATATGAATTTCTAGAACTTTCAAATTTCAATAGAATTGCTTGTTCTAGAAAAGAATTTTTAGATGTATATACAAGATATTCAAGTTTAAGACCAGGTAAAGTAGTTCGATGTTCTGCCAATCTTCTATTAATATTTGTATCATCAATACCTACTTTATACATTGTTTTTGGATTATTTGAATCAGAAATAATATAAAAAATAGGTCCTTTTTTGAATTTATGATGTTTACGTTTATATAATATTTTTTTATGATTATTTTCAAGAAGTTTATATTTTTTATCTTGTTCCATTAGTTCATAATTCATTTTTTCGATTTTTGCTAGATATTCATCACTTTTGTTTTCAATAGTTGCATTACCTGTTGCAATTAGTTCACGAGTCAATCTAGATACCATTGTAAAAAATTTAGGAGACATCCAACAAGCAATTGCAACTGCTATATCTGGATGAACCCATGTACCTCTTTTATTTATAGGACCGTTATTTATAATAACAATCAATCCAACATTTCTAAAATTTTCATTTATATTTGGGTTAGTACATTGTATTGGTATATTTAATTCCTCTGATAAATGTATTACAATTTCTTTTGATTGTTTTAGTCTATTCCATTCTTTGAATTCTTTTTTACCTGCTCTGCAAAGAGTAGTTGCATTAATATATCCATCTCTTATTCTACCTGATACAATAATACCATTTATGTCTAAATTTTTTCTTTCTTCTAATTGTTTATCATATTTATCTTTTCCTATGTCTTCTTTTTGTTTTTTCATTTCTTTATTAATTTTTTCAACTATAACGTTTTTTTTATCTACAGATTTGAATTTAACTTTTAAAGTCTTTGCTATCATTTTAATTTCGTTTTTGTTATATAGATGATCGTCTTCTAGTTTTATTGGTTCTAATCTTTCAATAATACTGGGTAAAATTTCTTTTTCAAAAGTTAGAATAGATCTTTTTGTTTTTGTTTTTATTCTTTTACATTGTTCGCATGTACTAAATTCTTTTTGTAATGTATATCCACATCCTCCTCTGCAAATGAATGGGTTTAGTAATTTTTTAAAATGAATGACAATATTTTCTACCATGACGTCTTTTGTATCTGTTGATTTTCTACCTACTTCAAATTTTGCTATAATAATGATAAGTTTATCTTTTGGTATATGTGATAATAGAGTTTTAAGTTTTGTCAAATTATTTTTCAGTTTTTTAATTTGGTCTACGTATTCGTCTATATTATTATTTTGTTCGGATGCTTAATGTATCTACAGGATTTACATTCTTTTCTTCCTTTTTCAAAATCGATAATATTTTTTTCTTGTTTACACGTTTTGCATTTTTTTTTAATAGTAATTTTAGTTTCTTCTTCATTGTTATTTTTGTAAACAATTGTGGGATCTTTTTTGAATTGTTCTAATGTAATTTTTTGATCCTCTATTTGTTTTTTTGCTAGATTTATAGTATTCATACATGATCTACATATCATTTTTGTTGATGAAAATTGTGTTTTTGCAACTAAATCTTGGCATAACCCGTTACAATATTTTAGATCTTTTGAACTGTGTTTATTTGCGGCTTTTAGTGATTGAGTGTCGAGGAAGGATTTTAGGAAATTTCGGTACATGTCTTTTATTAAAGAATTCTTTTCTTTAAGTCTACTTGTGTTAGAGTGTCGGCCATTTTTATTGGAATGTCGGCCAGTGTTATTGGAAGAAGAATTACATTTAGTCTATTCATAATGAAAATTCATTGTATAAATGTCGACCATTTTATAAAATGACGACCGGTATTATTGGAAGAAGAATTACATGATATGTTTACAAATAATTTTCATAAAATATAAAATATAATATATAATATAGAATATTTTATATTTTATAATTTTTTATTCTAATATTTTGAAAATGAAAGTTTTGGTTACAATTATTTTTATGGGAAGTTCTACTATTTTTATGTAATCTTTGTTTTTGAAATGTTGGTAATTAGGGGGTGCTATTTTTGTTTTTGAGCCTTCTTTTCCAATTAGATGCCAGTAACCATCATATAGAATATTTATATCATTTGATTCATTGATAGTCATTTTCATTTTTATTTAAAATTATAATTTAATAAATATAAATTATAATTTACTTAATTTTAAACGCGTTTGTAGACTACTAGTTTACCGTTTGACGCGAGACTTTTTTTGTATTTGTTTCCTTTGTATGTGAATGAAGAAGCATCTGATTTTCTGGCTTTTTCTTTGGCTTGCATAAAAGGGTTTAATTTTCTTTTTGGACCGGATTTTTTGACTTTAGTAACTTTTTTAGATTTTTTGAGTTTAGTAACTTTTTTAGATTTTTTGACAGGTTTTTTGCCATCTGATCTTCTGTAGACTACTAGTTTACCGTTTGATGCAACACCTCTTACATATTTTACTCCTTTGTATGTGAATGATTTAGCATCGGCTTTACGTGCTTTTTCTTTGAGTTTCATGAATTCGTTCATTTATTATAAACAATTGAAAATAATTAAAAATAATTAAAAAAAATTCTATTTAAATAGAATTTTATTCGCATAAACATTCCCATCCTTCAAATTCTGACGAAATAATACATACATTCTCATTAGGATTATTATTATAATTCACACTCCCTATATTATTTTTCCAACATCCATTTGGAAGATCATCATAGGATCCTATTTCGACTGCTCCCATTTTTAAACATTCATCTTTTTCCAAGTCGCGATAATTAGGATTGCCCCCGCATCCGAAAGGTTTAGAATATACACAGTAATATGTATTTTTTAAAATTTCATTTATAATATCATCATCTGATGGTAGTCCAACCGAACCTTTATATATTTTACTATTGATTTCGATTAAATAATCATATGAATTATAAAACTCATATAAACTAAACTCCTCTCCTTCGCAACTATACAAATTAATTTTTGATAGATCCACACGATATTCAACAACATCACTACCCTTATCTTTAAAATAAGAATCATTATCGTTAAAATAAAATTCAGATTCATCTTCGAAATTTATTTTTAGAGGGAATCCAATATTAGGTACTTTAAAATTAAAATTAATGCCGCCATTACTCCCATTATAATATATAAACTCAGGATCATCACCTTCTTCTCCATCTTCTTCTCCTTCTTCTCCATCTTCTTCTCCTTCTTCTCCATCTTCTTCTCCTTCTTCTCCTTCTTCTCCTTCTTCTTCTCCATCTTCTTCTCCTTCTTCTCCTTCTTCTCCATCTTCTTCTCCATCTTCTTCTTCATCTTCATCGCCATCAGTTGGTATTTGTATAGTAGGTGTATTATTCTTCGGAATTGTCAAAAACACAATTAATAGAATAATACCTATCAATATTAGTATAGATAAAATCCATACAAATATTTTATTTTCATTATAATATTTTTTAATATCCATATTTATTAAATGAAAAAAAAAAAAAAAAACACATAAGAATATAATATAATATATAATAAAATGGTTTCTTTACATCAGGAAATACCTAATCAACCACCTAGTTTTTTATGGGATCCTATTAGTCCAATAGGAAATGCCGGTAACTTACCTATAAACGACGGTTCTTTTTGGCATTACATAAACGAGAATGAAGATAAATTTTCTGTTTACAAACATTTGGTAATTACCGCTCAATTAGAACGATTATTTAACTCTATACAAACTTCAATGACGTTCTTTATACCTTTAGATTCAAGTTTATTATCTAAACATCCCGAAAACATATACCTAAACATGGATAAGAATCAGGCGCTAAGTTTACTTAATTATAATACGTTACCAAGAGTTCTTGATTCAAAAACTATAAAAAGTTCTCAAAAAATGAAATTAGAAACACGTATTAGAGGACAAAAGATATGTTCAAAAATTAAATACAATATGATTTTATTGAATATTAATTCTGTGAAAGTAGTTAATGAAGATATTATTATTAACAATGGAATAGTTCATTGGACTGATGATTTCTGTATTCCAGAATTTAATGGATATTAAAAAATGATCTAAAAGAAGATTAACTATATTCAAAATGATTAATTTACAAAATACACAGTTAATTCACATAGTGTCCGAACTTGTTTGTATTGTAATTATTATAGTTTATATTAATGTCAAAACTAAAAAGTTGAATACTAAAATTCAAATTTTAGAATATGAAGTAAAAACTGCAAATACTAAAATATCAATATTACATAATATGATTGAGGACATTTTACAATTATTTAATCCAAAAATTAGAAATACATTCAAAGAAAAATATAATATACAAAGACCTCCTGTAAGTAAAAATCAAATAAATAATACGGATATGAAAAACACTCTAATAAGTCAACAACAGTCACCTCCAAAAAGAAAACAAGTAAATCCTTTAGAATCTATTATGAGTATGGTCGGGCCTATGATGTCCAGTATGATGGTTTCTGGTGGTTATGATAATCAAGAATCTTCTAAGGTCGAAAAACCTGTAATAATAGAAGAAGATAATGATATTGAAAATGAATTAAATGAACTTGAGAAATTAGAAGTTAAATCTAAAGTAAAAGATGTTTCAATTGTAAATGAAGTTGACAAAAATACAACTAACGGATCTCCTGAAGTTGACAAAAATACAACTAACGGAACTCCTGAAGTTGACAAAAATACAACTAATGGATCTCCTGAAACGTCAAATATTGAACCTTCAAAATCTCCTATGATTCAAGAAGTTAAAGAAGAAGAATAAAATATTTAATTATTTATTTAATAAATGAATAATTTACTTTCTATTTCTATATTAGTTTTAATATTATCTATTATACTTATTATTATATATATGTTTACATATAAAAAGATATTACATACAATATCTATATTTTTATTATTCTCTTTTGTAATTATGTTAGGATCATATCTTCTTATAGATGAAGATGAAAACTATATAAATGATAATATTAAAATATCATTATGCGTCCCATGTATTCCTAAACATACAATGTTTTTAGAAGAATTAATAAAAAATATAAATGAACAAACTAGAAACCCAGACGAAATAATTATATCTTTGACAGAGACTTCTAAAAAAACGGCCAGACGATTAGAAAAAAGATTAAGAGAATTAACAAAAACAAAACTTAAAATAGCTTCTACTGAAGAAAAATTATTTGCAGGACCTAATAGAAATATTGCTGTTAAAAATAGTTCAGGAGATTTAGTTTCTTTTATGGATGCAGATGATTTAATGCATCCTCAGCGATTAGAATTTATTGAAAAAGTTTACAAAAAATACAAACCAAAAGCAATAGTTCATTCATTTAATATGAAATCAAAATATAAAAATTTAGATTTAAATCCAAATCTTATAAATATATTTGAAAGAAATAAAAAAATACATCTACATAATGGACATATTACTACAGAAAAATCTTTATTTGATGAAATAAAACAAAAAGATTTACAAAGAGGACAGGATACAATATTTATAAATGATATATTAAATAAATATACAAGATCTATTTGTCATATAAATTTACCATTAAGTATATATAGACAAATAAATTCTTCTGTGTATAATCCTAAATGTCCTCATAAGATGATTATTTCATTTGCGCTTTGGGGAGATAATGATGTATATAATTATGGATTGTTGGAAAATATACTAGTTATTCCAAAAAAATATCCAAATGCTTTGGTATATGTGTATATAAATACCAAAACTGTTAATCCAAAAATTTTAGATGCTCTTAAAAATTTCGACTATGTCAAGATATTCCATCGAGAAAATACAGGTGGTATGTTTTGGAGATTTGAACCGATGTTTGAAAATTTAAATCTGCCTATATTGTCGCGAGATACTGATAGTATAATTACTGATAGAGAAGTAGTTTCTGTTTGCGAATGGTTGAATAGTGGTAATGATTTTCATATAATGCGAGATCATTCTCAAGGTCATTTTTCTAGAATTATGGGTGGTATGTTTGCTGTAAGAAATAATATGTTATTACCATTGAGAGATAAATTTATGAATTATGATAGAAATAAAAAATACTTTACAGATCAAACATTTTTGGCTGATGTAGTATATCCTTACATTAGAAATAACGTTATGATACATGACGAACATGATATGTTTGAAGATGAAGATAATTTAAAATTCAGTTATCCTATGAAAAATAATAATTTTATAGGAAAAATTATGAATAAATTTCCAAATGCCAAGGAATATTTAAATGAAAAAAATGTAAGTCTTTTTAGAAAAAGAACAGAGTTTTACAAATTTTAGTCTAAATAAAAGAATATTATTATAAATGTGGGCCGATGTAGTAAAAAAAGAAAAAGAAGGATGTGTGTTAGCCGAAACAGCTGAATATATCGAAGAAGATACTGTAATATCATTAAATAATAAAGTAAGAAACAATATCGTACGCATAGATAAAAGAAATTTAGTTTCATATGATATGTGGGAACGTGATAATTTTGATCATTTGTTGGATTTGTATTATCAATTTTTGGATTCTTTTAATATTGAATTAGATGATACATGTGATTTTTTTGTAAAATTTTGCAAGAAAATTTATGAAAAGTCCTCTAAAGACAAGTTCTATAATAATAAAATAAACTCCGAAGATTATTATGAAGACTATAAATTTGGAAAATTTGAGTCATGCAGAAATTGATAAACTAGAAAATACTGATACTGAAGATGATGATGAAGAAGAACAACAAGAACTTACCGAAAAATACCAACAACAATTTATTGTTGATTTGTATGAATATTCTAGTTATTTCGATAAATATTGTAATGAACATGGTTTATTGATTGGTGAAAGTTTAATCGTGAATGATTTTTTTGAATTGATTTTGAATAAAATAAAATGATTATTTATTTTAAATTAAAATAAATAAAATGTCAATTGAAAATTGTATTAGAAATAAAATTAGGAATGAAATTAAAAATAAAGAAGAGTTATTGATTTTTTATACTCAAAATAATGAAAAGTGTAGACATTGTAAAGACACTGAATTTTTGAGAAGTGCTATTGAAAAGAATAATAGATATATTCAAGAAATTACATCTGATTTAGAAAATTTACGAGATAAATTAGAAAACGAAAAAGAAATTTATAATGAAAAAAGTAAGATTATAGTAAATTCACAAATAATTATTTCTACTACTGAGAAAAAAGAGAAGTTGAAATATAAGACATCAGTAAGCGATAAGGAAAAAAAAGACAATACCTATAAAAAATTAAGAAAAGAAAGAAGAACAGAGCGTTGGAATAAGAAAAAATATGGTAATTATTTTAATAAATATAGAGATAATGTTGCGCGTTTACCACCTAATATAAAAGAAAACCTAGAAAATATGCCAAACAATAAAGGGTATATATTTAGAGGAATTTATTTCTTTGGAAAAAATTTACCGGAAGAAAAAGAACCTGTAATTATGTTTGAAAAAGTATATAATAAGTTTTATATTCATAAATTTTATGATAAAAAAACTCAGCTTCATTGTAAAAAAAATGGCAAGGTGGAATTTGTAAGTGAAAAGCCTTATAAAAAAAAATTTATTACTCCGTCTGATTGGCCCGAAATTACGTATGCTAAGAAAACTAGATTTAAAAAATCTAATTATAGAAATACTAATAGTAGAAATTATAATCGAAATAAAAATACCGAAGATCGAAACAATAGATTTAATAAAAAACGAATTTTAAGTTCATGGAATAAGAAGTAGAATTTTATAATATAAAACTATTTATATTATAAGTTAAATTATATTTAAAATTAATTTTATATATAATAAATGTCACTAGAAAAAAATACCGATAAACCTGTACTTAAATTAGATATAGTTGAACCGCATGAAGATTATAAAAAAATATATGCTATTATAGAAAATTTTGTAAAAGATAATGGAGAACTTACGTCTGTTAATATCACTCTTTGTATTACTAAAATTATGATTTTCGTTCAAAGAATATCAGAATTATCTGGAGATCAAAAGAAAGAATTAGTCTTATATGCTATTAATGATTATATATCAACAATTGAAAACATTGAATTAAAAACTCAATTAATATTATTCTATGAATTCATTCCTTCTATTATAGACACACTTATAGATGTAAATAATCAAAAAATTATAATCAAGTCTGTAAATAAATGCTGTATTTCAATTAAAAAATTATTCAATTAATTATTATTAAATATAAATTGATTTTTAAAAATAAAGATAATATAAATAAAATATGACTTCATACGAAAACACACAACTAAGCAACGCCCTTGAGTTTGATACAGACAACATTGTATTTCAAGAACCTCAACTGAATAACATTACTCTGGGAGATGGCAAAACAAAAATCAAATATTGGAGAATTCCTGTAAGTGTACGTAATCCTGATGGAAGTGTTGGAGAACTTGTTTTTCCAACTGAAAGGGTTTTCTCTTTCGGTGTTCAGGAAAACAAAAATATTGAATCAAACAAAATTGATGGATATTCAATGGCTCTATGCATGTGGAATAGAGATGGCGCTACACCTGAACAAGAAAAATGGATTGAAACTTTTTCAAAAGCGATTGAAAGATGTAAAGAGCATGTCATTTCTGTCAAAGACGAAATTGAAAAATATGATCTAGACGCAGCCGAACTTAAGAAATTCAATCCTCTATACTGGAAGCGAGAAAGAGGTAAGATTGTACCAGGGCGTGGTCCTACACTTTATCCAAAACTAATTACTTCTCGTAAAGAAAATCCTCCAAAAATTTTGAGTCCGTTTTACGATGAAGTATCTGGTGAAAATCTAAACGCTCGAAGTTTGATTGGAAAATATTGTCATGTAACCGCAGCTGTTAAAATCGAATCTATATATGTAGGTGCTAGAGTTTCCATGCAAGTAAAACTTTACGAAGCAGAAATTAAACTTGCTCAAAATAAAGCTAAACGTCTCCTAACACGTAATACTAAAGTATCTACAATCACTCAAGAAAATATTCTAGGAGGCGATGATGATGATGATGACGACGACGATTCTGGAAGTATTAATGGAGATGATGAAGAAGAAGAAAAACCAGTAACTATCAAGAAAAAGGTTATCAAAAAAGTAATTCGTCGTGTAAAAAAACCAACAACACAAAATTCATAATCAAAACTTAAATAATAATTAATCAATCAATTATTATTTTTCCACTCTAAATATTTTCCGCATAAATCACAATATATTTTTGTTCGTCTGAAACAAAAATATTTCTCGTCGCATTCTTTACAAAAACTAGAATATATATAATCATCGTTAGAAAATATGCATGGTGTACATATAATCCCATTTCCACCTATCGAGATAAACTTATCTCTCCATTTCTTACTATGTGGTTTATGATCGGATACTAAAGCATGTGCTATTTCATGTAAAATAAGATTTCTATATTCAAATAATGACAGTTTATCCAAAAAATATTTAGATATAGAAATCTTATTATTATCGTAATCGGTCTCACCTGCTACATTTCTAGTTTCATTTATACAAAAAGACCATTCATTCAATCCATATTTATTTAGATAATAATGCATCATATATATTCGAAATATTTTGCTAATATTATTGATAATACGATTATAATATATATTAAACATAGTTATATTATAATCCAAGCTTTTATAACAAATTAAAATTTACATAATTTTCAAGTTTGTCGTCTACAAGATTGCTGTAGTTTATATTATTACCCTGTGTCAATGTTCCATCTATATCAAAAATAACTAATTCGGGATTCCAATTAACTTTTTTCATACCTTCGATAAAATCTTGCTGTGTAATACCAATCTTATCATCTTCCATTTGATATTTACTAACTAATTTACTTTTAATACCAAGATAATTAGCAAGATTTATATTACTTTGTAAATCATCAAAAAACAAAATTCTATCAGTGTTAAATGAATTTTCTATAAAATAATTAAACATATACCCTTTCAAACTACCGAATATATCAAAATTTAAATCGCGTCGTGCAAAAAAATAATCATTTCTATCAAATCCCAAATATTTTAAAAAATCCATTTGATTCGCACTAAACAATGTTTCTGGTGATTGAGCAGTGGCAATAGCTATAGGTATACCAGCTAATTTACAATGGGTTACTGCTTTTTTTGCGTAATTACTTGAATACGTTCCACCGGCGCTTTTCATTTCTTATATATATTTTTTTTGAAAATATAATTCAGTAATATATAGGATTTTGTCATCAATAAACAATCAGATACATCATCCTTTTTTCTCAGCTTATTCAAAATTTCTAATGTATTCTCGTCATTTTTTTTCCCTAAAATTTCAGTACATATTCGAATACTCCATTTTTTTAGATTATCGTTAATCATTTTAGTTTTTCCATTTTTATATACTTTCTCTATTTTCCCAAATTTCTTTGGAGCATTTAATACCTGAGTTTTATGATATGCAGGAAACTCGATAATTTTTTTTGTATCCCTGTAATTTATACAAAAATAACTATAACAATGCTGACCTAACTTTAAAGCCATTGTATTACGCTTGCCTCTAAACGCCATTTGCTGTTCAATCAAAATCACATCTACAGTATCCCAATATGATTTGTATTCATTTAACTTATCAGTCATGTTAATAAAGACTTTGGGATCTAAATACTTATTATTATCACAATCAAATGTCAAATCATTGTTTGAGAATAAAATAACTTTACCATTTTTATATAAATTATCATATAATTGAGTAGTATTTGATTTTAATTTAATTAATTCATTTATATCATTCATAGAATATTCAATCATACAAAATGCGAAATTCTTTTTACCTATATCAAATGCTACAAGATTTAATTTTTCCATTTATTATATCAAATTAAATCTTAATACTCACATTCTCATTTTTACATATAAAATAGGGCTTTTTTAATTTATAGATATCATTTCGAATATCCATTAAAATCTTACCCAACATGTTTTTTCCACTATTATCTCTACCTGTTCCAAATAATTCATCTTGTTTAGAGTTAAATATTATATCTTTCATAGATGTTTTTATTAGATTATTTTTAATATCTTGATGTTGTTCTATTTTTAATTTTATAATATATCTCATAATTTCGCATTTATTAACATTCCAAAATTCACGAGGTTCTATTTTTTCGCTCAGTTTTTTAGATATTCTAGGATTTTTCGAAAGTTTTTGTTTATTAGAATAATCTACATCTATAATCTTAGAGGATTGAAATATACTCTCACTAGATGGGTATTTACCAGGAAATATACCAAACTTATTCTCTGGAACTATAATAGTGTGAAACGAATAGTTACTAAATCCATGTGTAGGACCTCTCTTATATGCTCTAAAAAATATCATATTACCAAAAAATTTATGGATAAACGCCTTTTGAATTTTTGTTTGAGGAGAACCAATTTGACGCCATTTTTCACGCATTACTTTACGATTATTATGTAACTTTGTAGTCAATATTATAGAATCCATTGTAGTTGCATGTTTATTAAACATGTATAATAAACATGCAACTACAATACCTGCTCGACCGTGACCTCCTCGACAATGCACATAAATTTTTTCATTATCTTTCAAATTTTCAATTATATTCTTAATTTCTAAAATCAAAGTAGCAAAACTAAAATTATCAACTGGTGCTTTTCTATCCAAAATTGGATAATTAATATATTTTTTATCATTTGTATTATATGTGGGAGTTACTTCTCCAGGCATTGTTAAATCTATAAAATATATAACTCCCTTTTTCATCAAATCATCAACTTGTTCTTGTTGAGGATAAGAACCAAAAAGAGCTTTATTGTCTAGAAAATAACTAGAATAGTTTAAATATTCATCACTCATTTTATTTTTTGTTCTGTTGTTTTAAATTATTCATTTTATATATATAAATATTGTAGTGACATATTATCATCATTTTCATTTTCACTGTCACTATTTTTCAAAAGTTTAAAAGCATTCTCCAAATCTTTTTTTGTTAATATACACTTATGTCGATCATCCAAAGATAATACTCGTTTTGCATGCATTATCTTACATTTCGACAAAAAATTCTCAATATCTCCTCCAAAATTCTTAAAATTTTCAATCTGCGGTTTTATAATTTCAGCTAATTCATTCACAGATAATATAATAGACCAATTTATATCATGTATCATCTTAATCATAATTTTAGCTAAATCTTTCTCATCATATGAATCAATTCGATGAATCCATTGAAAACGTCTTTCCAACCCTTTATTAACATTCAAAAAACATTTTCGTATTTCCTCTTCGTAACCCGCTATAATACAACAAAAATCGTTCTTATGCTCTGATAAAAACAAATTGATAGTATCTATAGCCTCTTTTGAAAAGGAATCACGATCTTTTTGTCCCGGACCTAAAGAATATGCTTCATCTATGAATAAAATACCGCCAACACATGATTCTAATAATACACGCGTCTTTATAGCTGTTTGACCCAAATACGGTGCTATGAAATCCTCGCGTTTTGCCACAGTAAACGATCCGTTTTTAGAAAGTATACCCAAGTTTTTGTAAATTTTACCTAATATTTCAGCTACAGATGTTTTACCAGATCCAGGTAATCCGGTTATAACTGTATGTAAATACTCATTTTGACCTTTTTTATGCATATTTTGTAGATAATATATAATCTGATAGAATATTGTTTCCTTTAATTTTGCCATACCAACCATATTATCCAATTTAATTAATTCTGGTAATATATCAAATAAAATTTTTGAATCAATATTATTATAATTAATTTTACGCTGAGCGATTTCTATTAAACTTTTAATATCATTTACTTCGGGACATGTAAAATTATTCATATTCATTTATTAAAAACAATAAAATCATTTAAATATTTAAAAAAATCTAACTATTTTTTTAAATTTAAAATGAGAATAAAAAAAAATATTCTAAAAAATGAAATTAAAAAGGTCATTTAAAGATAGAAACATATAAATAAAAATGGCAAAGTCTGAATCCACTAGAAAACTAGTAAAATCGTCCAAAAAAGGAAGTTCTAAAAAAGGAAGTTCTAAAAAGGTTAAACAACCACTTGAACAAGTAGAAGAACAATCACAAGAAGTTCCACAAGAAGTTCCACAAGAACAAACACAACAAGAAACTCCTCCAAAAACTACTACTAAAAAGGTTGTAGATAAAGAAACACTGTTTGAAGATTTTGATACATTAGTTGAAAATCTTACTCAAGAAATCTCTTCTATTAGAGAATCAGGTGATAAAGGTCGCATGCAAGAAACTAAATACATTAGATCGGTTATTAAACACGTAAAAACACTCAAGAAAACTACCACAAAAGTTCTCAAACAAAAACGTCGCCGCAAACCAGTCGATGGTAGCAAAGCGTCTAGCTCGGGATTCCTCAAACCTGTATCCATCAGTAAAGAAATGAGTAAATTTGCTGGATGGAAAGAGGATGAACTAAAATCACGTGTAGATGTCACTAAATCAATCTGTAACTATATCCGCGAAAAGAATCTTCAAAACCCCGAAGATAAAAGACAAATTGTACCTGACGCCAAACTCAAAAAACTCCTGAACTTTAGTAGTTCCAAAGACAAAAAAAATATTACGTATTATGAACTTCAACAATTTATCCAACCTCATTTTCCCAAAAAAAAGAAAAGCGCATAAAGTAAATAATTTTTAATTTTATATAAATTAAAAATGTGGCAAACTATAATGACGGTGTATTACTTGCTCAAAGTATGATATATTGAATTTTATAACTATATAATAAATTAAAAATATGAATAATAATCCAACCTATTTTGAAATTGTTATAAATTTTAAATTGTAAAAAAAATTTAAAATTACTTTCGCTCTTCTATACTTTTCTTAGCCAAACTATCTACATAATTGTTCTTTTCATTACTACTATGAGCTTTTACCCAAATATATTTAACTTTCAAATCATTATATTTAAGACACATGTTATATATCTTTTTCAAATTCTCATTCTTGATTTTCCATTCTTTTGTAATTTGTTTAATTACTAAATTTGAATCACTAAATATTTTACATTCCTTATAATCATTTTCTTTCAACCATTTAAGTGTACGATAGATTGCCATCCATTCGCCAATATTATTTGTTCCAAATCCCAAATACTTATATTCTTCATATATCTTTTCATCATTCTCATAAACAACAAACGCATATCCACAATCTCCTGGATTATTTTTACATGAACCATCTGTATAAATTTCAATCGTCATTATTGATTTTCTATAAATATTTATAGAAAATCAATTTAGTTCATCAAAAAAATCCAGAGATAATGAAATCTTTAGTCATTTATTATTTAAAAATAAAATTTTTTTATAAAATGACATATAGATTTCATTGTCTAGGATTACCTCATACTGTTACAAACAAAGAGTATGTAGCATGTGCTTATACACAAAAAATATTAAAATTTGCTAAGATGATGAGAGATCGTGGGCATTATATTATACATTACGGTCATGAAGATTCTGAGTTAGATTGCGACGAACATGTCACTGTTATAACTAATAAAGATTTAGAAATTGCTTATGGAAATTATGATTGGCGAAAAAACTTCTTCAAATTTAACAATGGAGATCACGCTTATCAAACCTTTTATAAAAACTCTATTATAGAAGTTGCAAAAAGAAAAAAAAAATATGATTTTCTATTACCATTTTGGGGATCGGGTGTAAAGACAATTTGCGACTTTCATGATGATATGATTGTTGTAGAACCAGGTATTGGTTATTCAGGGGGTCAATTTTCAAGATGGAAGATTTTTGAATCTTACGCTTTATATCATGCGTATTTGGGACTCGACCATGTAAACACTGCTAAACAAGATTGGTATAATGTAGTCATACCAAATTATTTTGATCCTACCGATTTTGAATACAATGAAAATAAAGAGGATTACTTTCTATATTTGGGACGAGTATATGGAGGAAAAGGAGTTAATATCGCAATTCAAGTAACAGAAAAATTAGGTTATAAATTAAAAATAGCAGGACAAGGTGATTTGAAAAGTATGGGTTATGAGGAAATTCCAGACCACGTTGAAATGATAGGATATGCTGATTCTGAAAAACGTAAAGAACTCATGAAAAACGCTAAAGCGGGATTTGTTCCATCTATGTATGTTGAACCATTTGGAGGAGTTCAGGTAGAATATTTACTAAGTGGTACTCCTATTATAACAACCGATTGGGGTGCGATGACTGAGATCAATATACATGGATTGACTGGATATAGATGTCGTACATTCGATCATTTCATATGGGCTGCTCAAAATATTGACAGTATTAAACCCGAAGATTGTCTAAAACAGGGCATGAAATTTTCTTTGGATAATGTATCAAGAAAATACGAAGATTTTTTTCAAATGGTAATGGATGTTTATACAGGAAAAGGATGGTATGAATTGCATCCAGAAAGAAAAAGTTTAAAATTGTTATCTAACAATTGCGAGGTGGTTGACGCGACGGACGCTGACAATGCAAAGAAGCGCGAAGAAACAAACGATTGTGAGACGGACACTGACAATGCAAAGAAGCGCGAAGAAACAAACGAATGTGAGACGGACGCTGTAAATGCAAAGAAGCGTGAAGAAACAAACAATTGTAGGGAGGTTGACGCGACGGACACTGTCAATGTAAAGAAGAAGCGTGAGTATAAGAAACAAACATATACGACGATTGATAAGAACGACGATTGTTAATTTTATATTTTTCAAATGAATATAAAATTTATGAAGATAGTTATTTACGTGACAAATTTGATTTTTTTAAAGCATTTTTCCATATTTCACTCATTTTTTGAGTTACAGGTATATCCAAAATCAATAAATATATTAGTTCCCATTCTTTATTTTTTCTTATTTCTGGTGCTTTATAATTAAGATTATAACTAATGTTGGGAATTTTTTTTAAAATATATTGTTTAAAGTTATCATTACAAAGTTCGTAAATTTCAGATAACGCCTTTGATAGATTTTCATCAAATATACAATCAAATTCTTGGGTTTTAGTCATATTTATAATAATTTTATAAAATTATTATAAATATCAATTTATATTATTTTGGTATACATTTACCAAAATTACTACATTTGTGATGAAAATCGCAATCATCGTTATTAACACAACTTTCACAATAATATTTGATATATTTTTGACCATTTTGATCAACTATAATAAATGGTTCACATGATTCGTTTTCATATATATATGTAACTGGATAGTTTACATAATTATATGGTGGAAATCTAATATATTGATTATATATTGGATGATGAGGTCTATGCGGAGGACGGTGATGCGGTCTGTATGGAGGACGGCGATGCGGTCTGTATGGAGGACGAGGTCTTCCGCCACCACCGCCTCTAGGTCTTCCACCACCACCGCCTCTAGGTCTTCCGCCACCACCGCCTCTAGGTCTTCCGCCACCACCGCCTCTAGGTCTTCCGCCACCACCGCCTCGAGATCTTCCACCACCGCCGCCTCTTCCGCCACCCCGTGTAAAATTTTCGACTAACTCATAATCACAGTTAGAACCTACTCCATAAAATTCGGAACTTTTGGGAACTATATCATTTCCAAGAGCATGACAATATTCATTATGATTTGTATCCATTTATATTATATTTTATAAAAAAGTAAAAAAGAATTAAGTTACTATTTTCCAAGCATATTTTACATTATTTAAAATTGTTTCATTATTATTAATCTCATTATTACATGTGTGATTATTATATGAAAATATATAATCACTATCTATAATATCAACAATATCTGTAAAAATATCTGTAATGGGTTTCCAATCATCTATAATATTAATATCTTCTTCTACAACAAAATCAAGATCGGGATAGTTAATATTATTACCATTAATTCTAAGAGAACCTTCTTTAGTATCAAACATAAATTTAAAATTGTTATTTTCTAAAGTAAAATCTAACATATTTCCAGGAATTTTAATTATCATCTGATATCCATTAATTACTTGTTCAGTAGAATAAATATATTCGTCGCTATTTTGTTTAGGTATATGGCATTGTTCTGGAGGTGTCGTTGTTATTGGTGTTGGTGTCGGTGTTGGTGAAAGATCTGCAATTAGAAAAGATTTAGTATTATTAAAATTTCCTGTAATTATAAGTTTTTCATCACTAAATGCTAATCCATACATATTATTAATGGTAATATTATCAGGTTTAGGTATTATTAAATTAGTCCAATTTTGTCCATCTTCTGAATATTTTATTTTAGGACCATCATCAGATCCTGTTCCTTCGTTTTCACCAACTGCTACCCAAAGCCCATTTCCATCATAAGCAACTCCATATCCCTTTCCATCAAAAGCATTACTAGCATTAATCCAATTTGCGCCGTCTTTTGAATATTTAATAGTACCTTTTTTATGATCGTTACCAACAGCTACCCAAAGCCCATTACCATATGCAACGTCATTTCCTTTTAAAGAAAAATCATTACTAGCATTAATCCAATTTTTACCGTCTTCTGAATATTTAATAGTTGTATTTGTAATATCTTCAAATTCATCATTATCGTTACCAACAGCTACCCAAAGCCCATTACCATATGCAACTCCGTGTCCTGCTTTTTCAAAATCGTTATTAGCATCATTCTCCCACTTATCGCCATTTTCTGAATATTTAATAGTAGTATCGCTTTCACCAACCGCTACCCAAAGCCTATTTCCATAAGCAACTCCTATTCCTATACCATTATTAAACTCATTACTATCATTCTCCCATTTTTTACCATCTTCTGAATATTTAATAGCTTCATACTCATCTTCATACCCAACCGCTACCCAACGCTCATTTCCATAAGCAACTCCTATTCCTATACCATTATTAAATGCATTGTTAGAATTAGTCCAATTTTCACCATCTTCTGAATATTTAATAGCTTCACCAACCGCTACCCAACGTTTATTTCCATAAGAAATTCCAATACCTATACCAGAACTGTCATTAACTCTCCAATTATATAAAGGTTGAGATGATGGCACAGGTGTAAAATTATCTTTAGAATTACCTGTATACACAATAAGTAATATACCAGTTACTATAAAAATAATAATTATCGAAAAGGATATTATTTGATTCATTTTATTAAATAATTTATTAAATAAAAAAATTTAAACAATACATTTATCTATATAATTTTCGACAGGTGGTATATTAGGATCATAATATCCCAAATCCTCAGCTTTTTTCAATAATTCATCAAATTTACGATGGAATTCTTTAGTATGACCAACTGATTTAGACATTACATGAGCTATTTCATGTAATAATACATACATAAGCATATTATTATTAAAATATTCACCGGTCTCTTCATCTTTTACACATAAATGTACGTGTTTCTTATTAACAGTATATGATTTTCCAGCCTTTTTTATGGTTATTTTTTTAGCACATTTAGGATCAATTTTAGCTAAATTGGCGTATAATTTAGCAACTATGGGATCTATATTGCTATAATTTTCACTAATTCGCATACTCAATAACACAATTATAGTAATCAATAATGCTAAAAATATAATACATAAAATCCAAAATAAAGTTTTCATTTTATTATATCAAATATAAAATGAAAAAAAATTACAAAGTTTAAATTATTATAAAGATGGAAAATATTTTAAAAGAAAAATTTGGAAAAAATTACAATCGAATTAATAAATTAATAGAAAAATATAAAAAAGATGAAGATGAAGATGAATATAAAGAGTTTCTATATCATATTCTAACCGAAAAAAATCATGAAAATATATTAAACTCAAAAATTGGACTATGTCATACATTTTTCGACCTCTATAAAACTATAGAAGAAGAAGAAAATGAATTCATTACTAACCCAATGGTAGTCGACGATGGAGTATTTGAATGCCCCAAATGCGACAGTAAACGCACCATTTCGTGGGGAAAACAGATTAGATCAGGCGACGAAGGTACTAGTGTTTTTGCTAAATGTATTCAATGTAATCATAATTGGAGAATTTCCTAAATATCCATTAAATCAAGTAAAGCATGAGCTGCATCTGATTTTTTTATTAACTCGTCATCCTTAACTATTTTATAGTTCAATTGCGACTGTAAAAATCCAGAAATACCTTGCCACTCTAAAGCGCTTTTTGTTTCTACACCCGATACATGTGCGTTACCTATTATAGAAATAACAGTATTACAATCATTATCTTTACATCCTAACATATAACAACTAAAAGAATAATCAGTAACAGACGCTACTATTTGCATAATTTGTAATTTTTCAAATACTGAATTTTTTTCTAAATTTTCAATAACTTTTCTTAACATAGAACCTATATGAACCCATCTAAAAAATAATATCTTTTGTAATTCTGGATGTAATTTATTAAAAGCACCTCCTAAAAGTTTCATAGGTGTAAAATCAGCCCATCTATTATCCCCGTGATTTTTCTGTAATTCACCAAATCGTTGATCTAAATTACCACCACTCCATAAAGAATTTGTTAAATTAAAGAAATGTTTCATTAAATCTTGATTAGTCCAATTTTTCGTATTATATACTTTTTGTCTAAATTTTCCATCATTATCGTTAAATACGTGACATCTAATATCAGCCCTAATTGGTATTTTACCTATATCTTTTAGTGTTTTATATGCTTTATATATATTAGGACAGGATGACATCTGAGGACATGCAGGATCTATTTCAAGTAATATTTGGTTTGACTTGATAATAAGTGTTTCCATTAATTCTGGTTGAATAACTTCGCAATGGTTTACTCCATATAATATAATTTTATTTGGTTGAAATTTAGGATTTGGATGTTGCAAGAATACAATTTCACTTGACATTTATTTTAAATATAAAATTATATTTAAAAAATGAATATATTTGTTTTATCTAAATCTAGAAAAAAATGCGCTAAATACCATTGTGATGCACATGTAGTAAAAATGATACTTGAATACGCTCAACTTTTATGTAGCGCTATTTGGTCTACTGGAATTGAAGCACCATATAAAAAGACTCATATAAACCATCCTTGTTCTGTTTGGACAAGACACTCGAAAAAGAACTGGAAATGGTTACATGGACTTGCTATAATATTATGCGAAGAATATACATATCGCTATGAAAAAATTCATAAAACAGAAAGTATCATACGATCTTTGATTTGTCCGAAATTAGAAAATGGTACATTCACAAATCCGCCACAGGCGATGCCAGACTATTGTAAAGTAGAAAATGATCCAGTTCAGGCATACAGAAATTATTACAATAAAGAAAAAACTCATATATTAAAATGGAAAAAAAGAAATATCCCATATTTTATAGAAATTAAATCATAATTTTTTTTAATTATGATTAATAAATGACTAAATATAGATGTACTTGTTATGGTAATGGTCTTAAAAACTCAAGCATGGATGTAAGTAATTGCGCTGCTTGTAGAGCTATTTGTTTATCACAAGGTTACGGGCAATCAGATTGTGTTGACAAAGATAGTTTAACTTTAGGTGTAAATACAGCTTTATTCTGGACAATGCTGGTTCTTCAAATCTTATCTTTTGTTTTAATCACGTGGTTTGCTATGAATATTATGCGTAAATGTAAAGGAAATCCAAAATGGCTCAATCCTGTCATTATTACACTAATTGTTCTATATCTTTTGGGTGGATGGTTTCCTTTTGTTGGGCTTATTATTTTCATAATATTATTAGTAATATTATTAGTATATAATAATAAATGCCGATAGATAATTCATTTTTTTTTATTTAAATAGTTTATTTAAATAAATATGTCGAATTTGAATAAAAATTTCAAGATATTTACAAATGATATATATTGGATAGATCAATTATATGCAAATAAAAATCGAATCAAATCTATTTGTGATTGTAAACAAAAAGATCCAGATCCACCCATTGATACTCAAATACCAATCAATAATCTAGAATTATTAAGCAATACGATTCTCACTCTAAATAAAGGACTGTACTGTGTCACAAATAATTCTCAGTTAGATATACAAGTTACCATTAATAACATACAAATAGATTTAATAAGTGGTTCTAAATTTACATTTGCTATAGACGATAATGATAAAATTATGGAATTATAAAAAAAAAATTATGTATTTTATAAATGTATAGATCTTGTTCTTATTGTAACCATCCAACTAATTTAAACATAGGTCAATTACCTATCAATAATCTAAAACAAATTAAAGAATTCAGCGATGAATGCTATCAAACATCCGTGAATTTTATACCAGATTACAGTCCTGACAATATGAGAAGTAGTCCTGGTGGACAATTCTGTAAGGATCAAGTCAACCAAATGCTTGTTCAAGTAGGTAAAAATCCAATTCAATATACTTATATTCATCCTCCTGTAGTAAATATAAGCAATCCTAAAATTTTTACAAAAGCTTTACATCAAACAAACTATAATGCAGAAGAAGCATTGAATTTATGTTTAGCAAACACCACCAAAAATTATAGGGCAAATATGTGTCACAACGCTTATGAAATGTATAAAACTGTATATGAAAATTGAATTTTAAATTTTAAATATTAAAATAAAATGCAATATTTAAAATTTTCTAAGATGGACGATTTCTCCTACGCTATTACGTGTATCAATAATATATCTAAAATTCAACAAATAATTGATAACCAAATTTGGGATATTAAAAAAATTGGAAATACATTATTCATAAAAATTAAACTAGAAAAACCTGACACTGACGAAAAAAAAGAGATCAAAACAAGATCTCTAAAAAACATAAATTTTAATGTAATGAATAACGCGGAAAATCTATTCTATGATGCTAAATCAACAGCTGACATCGTATTACTAAATAATCTAGAAATGCTAGGCTATCAATTTATTTACTCAAAAGATAGTGACACCTTTTTTAGATCAAGACCAGAACTCCCCCCGCGTTCAATCTTTGGCAAACCAAACATCACATAGATTTGGAAACTTTTCCTTTAGCATATTTTTCATAGCAATCGCATATTCTCTAATCTCTAATTGAGAATGTTCGTGATCTCGCAATTCAATGAAATTCAATACAGCTTGCGCAGATGCGGTCCAAATGACATGTGTATATTGATTCAATGGCAACAAAATACGAGCTTGTTCCTTCGCTACACCCAATTTCAGCAACTCTTCATATGCATTAATATTTTTCTCCATATTTTCACGAAAAATATGAGAAGCCTTTTCCTGCTCATCGATTTCACCAGCAGAGCATTGTTTTGAAGATTTTGACTGCCCTCTCCACACATTTGGATAGTAATATTCTTCAACGGGCTTGTATCTTCCAGAAATTTCGTTCCAGGCGTGATCTTTACAAGAAGAATTAGATGTTGTTTCTATTCCAATTACGTGTTTATACATTTGTCGAAGTACAAATTCAGGTGCCTTAATTCTAAAACGAAACATTACATGTCTAAACGGAGACATATGATTATGTTTGAATAGATACTTCATCAATTTGATATCACGTTCCTCCAATTTGTCTTTTTCAACTCCATAGGAAACGCGTGCGGCGTTTACAATAGTTTTTTCATCACCAAAAGTTTCCAATAATTCCAATTGGCCTTTATCTAAAATTTGTTGCTTCATTTTAATCTAATAATTTTTTCATTTAAAAATCAATTTCGAAATTTGAAAATAATTTTTATAATAAATGGACGAATATCTAAATAATAAATTTGGATGGTCTTTGGGAAATAAAAAAGGTTTGTATGTTTGGCCTTATTCATCCTGTACAGGTCATACAACTGATAAAGGTAATTATGTTCCAACAGATTTAGAAGAATCATATAAAATTTGTAAAACTTATTGTGAAAAAAAAGATGACTTAGGAAATAAAGAATACGCGGATTACTACAAACAAATTAATGACAATGTTGGAGAGTACAGTACGTGTTCTCAGCAATGTGATAAGATATACGAGTTTTTAAAAGAGGATACTAAAGAAAATTTTGTTTATTCGAATGAAAGTAGTAATAATAATTACAATAATGTGTTAAATATAGTTTTATTATCTTTAGTTATTCTTACAGTTTTATTTTTTTTGATTTTGTCATTTCAATTTTAAAATGATTTTTAATTAAGTATAAATTTAATTAAAAATGATTGATACAAAAATATTAAATTTTTGTTTGTATCTCACACCCGATATTATTCATAACGAAGATCTGACTAAAATATGTTATGAACTATTGGAAAAGAATAAAAAGAGTTTTAACGATCAAGAATACGGACATATCATAAATTTAAATAAAATCATTTCTATGGAATTTGATGAAATTACTTTGGATGGTAATACTCCAGTGTATATAGAAGCAAATGTTGATGTAGTAAAACCCGAAAAAGATATGATTATCGAAGTAGAAATACAAAAAATGATTGATTTTGGTATTTTTGCTCAAAATTATGACATAAATTTTTGGATTTCTAAAGAAAATACAGATTCGTATGAATTTGATCCTAGTATAAATAAATATAAAAATATAGACGGAAATAAATTGAATATAGGTGATAAAATTAAAATAAAGATTAATTTAATTCGGTATGAAAACAAGAATTATAGTTGTATAGGCGAATTTAAAGATGAGTAAATATAAATAAATGATATTATCACAAAAAAGTACAAATTTGGCAATATTATTTAGAGAACAGTTTGTAACATTTTTAGAAGAATTATATGAGCAATTCCCAGAAGAGGCTGATCTTGTTATTGTGAAAATTTTCATAAAAGATCAAATTCCTTTGATTACGATTATGGATTATATCGTAAAATGGTTAATACCATGTGTAGACAAAATTAAAAAAAAAGATGAAGATTTCTTTCTAAATAACGATGATATGTTTTCTAAATTACCAAACGCTAAAGTTCTACATATTAAAACATTATGGCAATCAGGAAAATTAACCAATGAAGATAAAGACATTATATGGGATTGGTTTAATGTGTTTAGTAATATATGTACTAAATACCAAAATTCTTTGGAAAATTAGAAATCTTTCAAGAATATAGATAAATTGAGACCTACAATACATGCAGTTAAAACTAATGCTAGTATTATTTTACAAGTTAATTTGTAATCATTTTGTTTCATTTTTATATTATAAGTTATAATTTGAAAAACAATTATAACTAATTCGAAAATAAATATTCATTAATATTTTTCGCAATCTTTATACCCAATATTTTTTTTTCCCCTTTTATATTTTTAATTGTTTGAATTCTTTCATCTTTATCCAAATCCTGTAATTCATTAATAAAGTTTTTCATAGATTCATATTTAATCGCCAATATCTCAGAACTCTTCTCAGAAATACCAGGTATCGCGCTCATTTGTAATTTAAATACCATTTTCGGATTGATATTCTTTTGTTTTTTCGTTTTAACAGAATTAAATAAATGTTCGTCATGATTTGTTTTCTTTTCGAGAAATGAAATTCCTTGTTTGTCAAATTTTAATTTTAAATTTTTTAGAAAATCAATTGTTTCAGAAATATTCCCAGAATGAAAAATGTTAATATTATCTCTCATATAACAATTAATTATACTAGAATAGATTGTATACTTATTTACTTTGTTGAATCTAAACGATTTATTGTTTTTCGTAACATTTCCTTCGATTATATACAAGATTTGATGTTTCGAAAAATTTGCTAACAATCTAGATTTCTGTTCGCGATATCTACCATCTTTGATAGACGCAGCTAAATCTTCTACGGTTTTTCGTTCAATGACCAAAACAATCTCATCTTTTATTTTAAAAACAAAATCACCCAAATCCAAATTTGTATATTCAATATTTTCATCTTCTTCCAAAAGATCTTTAATTTTAGTTTCTCTCTGGTCTATGATTAACTTTGTCATATATTATTTGTTTTTATTTATTTAAACTTATAAGTATGCATTTCTTTAATATTTGAGAAAAAGATTCTTAAACTTAGAGCATCTTTTTGTTTTTGTTTAATTTGATCAATCTTATCTAAACTATCATAATCTCTTTCAAGTATTTCAATATATTTTTTTACATTTTGTACAGTGGGGTTTGATGGGGGTATTTTAGAATCTTTCCATAAAGATAAATATTCGCCATTGTTTTCTATCGCAGATGTTATTTTTCTTCCTATAGAATGATCTGGATTCCAATTGAATGAATTACAAATACCAATCCAATTTGCTAAATCTCTGTAATCTTCTGTATTTATTACCATAATATTTTCAATATTAAAAGTAAAAGTAAAATTTAATTTAGGTAATTTTAAATTAGAACAATCGAATGTATTAAATGTTTTTGATAATATACAAGAAATTATTGACATATTAATATTATTATCAGTTCTATATAAAAGGTTCTCTAATTCTATTTTATCTCCTATTTTTTGTAATTCTACTTGCCCTATTTTTGGATCTAACCAAGGAACTTTTGCTATTTTTGTTATCCATAGAGTACTATATTTTTCTTTACCAGCAGCTGTCATTGTCGAAATACCATTTGTTGGAAACCATAATCCTTTTATTTTAGAATTAGCACCTGTTGAAAGATAAAATGTTTGACAACCGGTAGGTCCATTTTTAAAGTCAAATAATACTTTTACAAATTTTCTACCACCTATTTCTAAAACTTGATTATCTAAAATACTCATTGTTAAATCAATATTACTTGATTTTTTTTGTTCTGGCCCAGATTTTATAGCAAGAAGCCTATCAATTATAACTGACGACTTAAAATTAGCCCTTATACCATTTTCTTTAGCAATAGCCTGTAATTCTTTACGACTAAGAAGGTTATAGTCTTCGCGATTACCCATTTTGAATTTTCTAGAATTCATAGAAACTCCGCATTTTTTATTTTTCCATTTACATGATCCTATTTTTTGTAATTCTACTTGCCCTA
>PVMS01021656.1_pt1 | contig 27418 bp, 25 predicted proteins | sample 1853461 | NCBI WGS metagenome assembly PVMS01 (sample SAMN08582032, study PRJNA380276) | Marine sediment metagenome, whole genome shotgun sequencing project. | isolation source: ocean sediment barecode stripped | collected 2017
AGTGCTCGCAACTCGACGTATTCAACCCCCGCCCTTTGCAATGCCACAGTCGGTCGCTCACCTGTGCGTGCAACGCGTTTAGGACGAATCGTGCTGTAAAACTCATTCTCAATCTGTAACTGATTGACGTTGAGCTGTAGATATTCACCATTATTCTTCACACCCAGCCGCAAATACTCTTCATTCGGCGTAACGATGGCTGTCGATAAATCCCGCACATACTCATCCAGACTGTTGGCCGACACCTGTAATGATGCCTGATTGGTGTTCTGATACCCCAGATCACTCATGCGTAGCGAAGTCGCCCATTTGCCATAGCGAGTAGTGGAATCCAGTGCATCCAGATCTGTATCCACACCGTCAAGGAAACTGGAACACACCGCTGGCGACGCACCAAACAAGTAAAGCAACAGCCAATCAAGCCGACGAACATTGCGCACGAGCGCCATGTAGCTTTCCGATTTAAGCGTGCTCACTTCAAGCTTGCTCTGCTCGATGTCGGCCCAAACGCCCCAGAACTGATCGGGCACCGAATAGTTGAAATGGATACCTGAAATCGCTTGCATATATCGACCATAGCGATGCCCCAGGCCATTTCGGTAGATGGTCTTCATTCGACCGACATTGGAACTACCGTAGTGAGCCACTGGAATATCATCTTGTGAGCGCAACCGACAGGGCATGCTCAATGGCCAGAGCAGTTCATCGCCAATTGCACCATAAGTAAACTGATGTATATCGCAGAGAAATTGCATTGCTGCCCAGGTGCTGATTTCGGGCGGAGTCACAAACTCGAGGAGCGCTTCGGAGTAGTCGGTTGTGACAAATTTATTCGTCAGCGCGGAGCCGAGCATTGACGGGTGCGGTGTCTGGGCAACCAAACCATCCCGGGTGATGCGGAGGCTCTCTTTTTCAAGACCACGCCCACCGCCCGCCAGCACCTTGCTACCACCATGCTGCGCCAGGCTGGCGAGCCGTCGCTCCAGAACCACGCTCATAGCACTATCCCACAATGCCCCTGAGTAACAACCGGGCACAGGCAGGTATAAACTTGTTCAGAATCTGTAAAAGTCATCGAAAAAAATTATCAAGCGAAGTCATTGGTGGTCATTAATTAATGTCAGTTTGATACATCGACACATAGCCAGTATAGCTATCGAGAGTTTGTGATGTCGCAAACCGAATTGAACCGACCACGTGGTCCGCTGTCAAACCTATATGCATAATCGTTCACAACACGCACTTACTGCGATCACACTGATCATCGCCCTGCTGTCAGCAACGAATGCGTGGGCCATGCGCTGTGGCAACCAACTAGTTAACAAAGGCGATTCGCAGGCTAGTGTACTGAAATATTGCGGCGAACCCGTGCAGAAAAGTGAGCGATACGTCCTGCGCTCCGGAACCTATCCGAGCCAAAAATCGGGCATCAACATCAATGATGAGTCCCTGATCAGTAATGATCGACGCTACATTTATGGGCGCAGCGAGGTACTGCTCGAGGAATGGATTTACAATTTTGGGCCCAGCAAGTTTATGCGACTTGTCCGTTTTGCCAATGGTATCGTCGAAGACGTCCAGACCCTGGAATACGGGTATCGCGAGGATGACTGATGACGGGTTCCATCGGCACCAAATGATACGAATCAGCTACGTGAGCGACCCCTTCGCCAACTGGCAACCTTGAGCTACGCCACACCTGCCTTTCCGGTATGCGCGTATGCGACCGCTGTATACCGGTGTTAGAATGCCCGCCCATTTTCGTCAGGGAGGTCAACAGCCTCTCTAAAACACAAGCAACAAACAGAACATAACAGAGGAATTCTCAATCATGTCCCGTGCTCCCATCAGAGTCGCCATCACCGGCGCTGCCGGTCAGATAGGCTACCAACTCGCTTTCCGTATTGCTTCCGGCCAGATGCTGGGCGCCGATCAACCCGTTATCCTGCAATTACTGGAAATTCCACCCGCACTGGATGCCCTCAAGGGCGTAGCCATGGAACTGGACGACTGTGCATTTCCGACGCTTGCCGGGGTGGTGGCTACCGACCAGCCTGATGTTGCATTTAAGGATACCGACTACGCTCTGCTGGTGGGCGCCAAACCTCGCGGACCGGGCATGGAAAGAGCTGACCTGCTGATAGGCAATGCGCAGATTTTCTCGGGCCAGGGCAAAGCATTGAACAACCATGCGAGCAAAAATATAAAAATTCTTGTGGTTGGCAACCCCGCCAATACCAACGCACTGATTGCTCAACAAAACGCGCCCGACCTGAACCCCGCGAACTTCACGGCGATGACGCGACTCGATCACAATCGGGCGATGGCACAGCTGGCAAACAACACCGGCAAACATACTACTGATGTGAAAGGCATGATCATCTGGGGAAATCATTCAGCGACCCAGTACCCTGATATCACGCATTGCACAGTTGCCGGTCAATCGGCTAAGGACGCGGCCAACGGCGACTGGCTGAACAACGAATTCATACCGGTCGTACAGCAACGTGGCGCGGCCATCATCAAGGCGCGTGGCCTGTCCAGCGCAGCATCAGCCGCATCAGCTGCGATTGATCACATGCGTGACTGGGCACTGGGCACCCCGGATGGTGAATGGACCAGCATGGCTGTGCCATCAGACGGCAGCTACGGCATTGAGCCCGGCGTGATCTACTCCTATCCGGTCACCTGCAAGGATGGCAAATACGAGATCGTACAGGGTCTGGACATCAGCGACTTCAGCCGCGGGCTGATGGATGCGACCAACACTGAACTGCGTGAGGAACGTGCAGCGGTCGAAAAACTGTTGTAACCGACTCAAAGCGACAATGAAAAGCCCGGGAGCGAACGCTACCGGGCTTTTTTCTGCGGATTATCTGGAGTCAGAAGCGATACCCGAGAGAAACACCTACTGTCGTAGGATTGATTTCCGCGACACCAATCTTGACTCCGTTTGCTTTTACGTCAGGTTCGATGTCGATGTAGCGCAGATCTAAGTTGATGAACAGGTTGTCATTGATCATGTAATCAAGTCCAGCCTGCAGCGCATAGCCAAATGAATCATCAATATCGATATCAACGCCATCCCACTGACCATAGGTTTTAGTTGAAAAGAATTTGGTGTAATTCAAGCCAGCACCAACATACGGAATGATTTTACCGGCAGAGTTAAAATGCCATTGCAGACTCAGCGTAGGTGGCAGATGTTTGGTATTAACCCCAGCCACTCCATCCACCGTGATGTCGTGTTCAAATGGCAGCGATGCCAGCAGCTCAAGACTTAGGGCCGGTGTAAAGAAATAACCACCCGTGAAACTTAACTGCGTTGCATCATCAACCTTCAGATCGCCGGCAGCAGTAGTCCCATTAGTCTGTTCAGGATTGATGTTGGTCATACCAATAGTCGTACGCCAGTCACCCGCTTCATAAGCAGACGCCGGCACCGATGCGAGTGCCAAACCTACTCCAATAGCAAGGCTGACTAATATTTCTTTCCTCATTTTATGTGCCTCCTACATCTAATAATTGCGCCATTTGCGTTCGGCTTCATGCCGGATGTGCTTATGTCGCGACAGAGCTATTCTTTTACGAGTGGCGCAGCCTTTGTATAAGGCGATTTGCGTAGCTGTCAGCGGAAACTACGTATTGGTCGGCACTTTCGCCGGTTCTGCATCGGTTATAGTTATTTCTCCGCTCGCAGCCACCAAGCATTCTGCGGGGTCCTGTAAACAAATAGAGCAGAGATAGTTAAAGGAATAAGCGTTGTGACATCGTTTCTTTACGCACTGATCTGGTTGCTGGCATTTCTTGCGGTGCCGGTTACGGTCGCCTACCGACGCATCGATCTCGGCTCAGCAACACTCGCCATCGGCGGGGCCTTGTTTGTGTATTCGATATTTGGTCCCGGTTCCTGGCTGTGGTTTCTGCTCCTCTGGCTGGGCTTCGCGCTGCTTGCCGTATTCAACTTCCGGGATTTCAGACGTGAGCGAATAACGGCACGATTGTTCGATATCTACAAGACAATGGTGCCGTCGATTTCAGACACGGAACGCGAGGCATTGGAGGCCGGTACGGTATCGTGGGACAGAGAACTGTTCACCGGCCTGCCCAACTGGGAGCGGCTACTGAGCCTGCCCGCGCCCACACTTACCGATGCAGAACAAGCCTTTCTCAATGGCCCTGTTGAAACTCTCTGTGAAATGGTGGACGACTGGCAGATCGCGCGTGACGGTGACCTGCCCCCAGAAGTCTGGGCATACATGCGCAAGGAACGCTTCTTCGCGATGATTATTCCCGAGGAATACGGTGGCCTGGGCTTTTCCGCAATTGCAAACGCAGCCGTCCTTGCCAAGCTTTGTGGTCGCTCGGTCGTGACGGCCACGACGGTTGCTGTACCCAACTCACTGGGTCCCGGCGAACTGCTGCTTCACTACGGGACGGAAGAGCAAAAGCAGCACTGGCTGCCGGCACTGGCGCGCGGCGATGAGATTCCCTGTTTCGCCCTGACAAGCCCGCGAGCCGGGTCCGATGCGGGCTCTATTTCCGACACCGGCGTGGTCAGCAAAGGCACTTGGGAGGGCAAGGAAATTACCGGTATCCGCCTGAACTGGGATAAACGCTATATAACGTTGGCGCCGGTCGCCACGGTGCTTGGCCTGGCATTCAAACTGTACGATCCCGATCACCTGATTGGCGAACAGGACGAATACGGCATCACCGCCGCTTTGATCCCAACCGATACGTCAGGGGTGCAAATTGGCCGTCGCCACCTGCCATTGAACACACCGTTCCAGAACGGGCCGACCCAGGGCAAGGACGTATTTGTGCCGCTTGATTTCATCATTGGCGGCGTGGAACGAGCGGGTCAGGGCTGGCGAATGTTAATGGAACAACTGGCGGCAGGCAGAGGTATTTCGCTGCCATCCGAATCGCAGGGCGGCGCCCAGGCAGCGATTTATGCAACAGCCGCTTATGGCCGGATCCGCAAGCAGTTCAATCTGCCGATCGCACGCTTTGAAGGCGTAGAAGAAGTCATCGCCCGCATGGCTGGGTACACCTATATCATTAATGCAGGCGTCAGTTGCACCGTCAGCGCGATTGCCAATGGTGAGATACCTGCCGTTCCATCCGCCATCATGAAATACCACTGCACGGAACTCGGCCGCATGGTCAGCAACGATGCCATGGATGTGCAGGGCGGCAAGGCCATCATGGCCGGACCAAAGAACTATCTCGGCCGCACCTACGATTCGATTCCAATCAGCATCACGGTCGAGGGTGCGAACATCCTGACGCGCAGCCTGATTATTTTCGGGCAGGGTGCAATACGCTGTCACCCATTCGTGTTGAAAGAAATGGAAGCAGCCAACAATCCGGACTTCGAACAAGGGCTGCGTGATTTTGACTCGTTGCTGTTCAGGCACATCGGTGCAACCTTAAGCAATGCAGCGCGATCATTCGTCATGGCGATGACTCACGCACGCTATACAGACCCACCCATCGACGGGCCAACCTCACGGTATTACCAACACATCAATCGTTATAGCGCCGCTTTTGCACTGGCATCGGACACCGCAATGCTGGTGATTGGCGGCGAACTGAAACGGAAGGAGACGTTGAGCGCGCGACTCGGCGACGTGTTTAGTTATATCTACCTTGCAAGTGTGGTGCTGAAACATCATCGCGACCAGGGATCGCCGGTCGATGATCTGCCCCTGGTGGAATGGAGTTGCCGCACACTCCTCTACCATGCACAGGAACAACTGCATGGATTTTTGCTCAATTTTCCTAATCGTATAGCCGCCAATGTGTTACGCCTGTTGATATTTCCACGTGGTCGCACTTACTTTGCGCCATCGGACGAACTGGGACGGCAGGTAGTTGAGTTGCTAATCAGGCCCACCGAGGTACGCGAGCGCCTGAGTGCGGGCATTTACAAAACCCAGGAACCCGGCAATCCGCTGGGCATGCTGCAGGTTGCATTGGAAACGGTCGAGGCTAACGAGCACCTGCACCACAAATTACGTGAAGCGGTGCGCAGTGAACTCGTATCGGGAGATACCGATGTCGAAGTCATTGAGGGTGCGCGAAAAGCCGGACTATTAAACGACGAGGAAGCAGACCGACTGCTGGAACAGGATGCCCAAATCATGGAACTGATTCACGTAGACGATTTTGCTCCAGAGGAACTAACCCGCTTTAGCGACCGCAAGGGCGCGCCCCAGACCAAGACCAGGCCTAAAAAAGCTCGTAAGAAGGCCACTCGAAAGAAGTCGGGCAAAAGCTGATCTGGAGCCGGTCCGCCATGACAGCACGGCTGTTAAGGGTTACCATCGCGGCACTTAATTTACCGTGGAGTTACTGATGAAGCACCGCAATACATTGCTGCTGGCCGCTGCGGCCATCCTGCTGCAAGCCTGCAGTGGCGGCAGCGATCAGGCATCGACTAATCGTGTCTACATCGTGAGCCCCGCCAACGGCAGCACCGTAACCTCACCGGTCACGATTGAATTCGGTATCGAAGGCTTCACGCTGGCACCGGCTGGCACCAGTGACGTGGGTACCGGCCACCATCACCTGATGGTAGATACACCACTGCCGCCACTGGATCAGCCAATTCCGGCTTCGGATAAGCACCTGCATTTCGGCAAGGCGCAGGCCTCTACGGTGTTGGAGCTGCAACCAGGAGAGCATACGCTGCAGCTGCTCCTCGGGGACGGCAACCACATACCGCATAGCACGGCGCTAATATCGGATCCGATCATCATTACGGTCACTGCAGAAGCAGTAGAATAAAGATCCAATAGCAGGGTATAGAGGCAATGGTCAGCTATCGCTGACCCGATAGCACTACCCAACAACGATACTGACACAAACACAATGAGCAATACCCCAATAGGAATCAGCGGAATTGCCGTCCACATACCACCCTTTCGCGTCAATTTACAGGACTGGTGCGAGTGGACCGGGGAAGACTGGAACAAGATTCGCGATGTAGTAGGTACTGGCTTCAGGCTGGTAGGGCCACAACAAAGCGTATACACCATGGCCGCCAACGCGATTCTGCGCCTGATCGAACGCTACGACATCAACCCTGCTGAAGTTCGCTTTCTTGCTCTGGGTACCGAATCCAGCACCGATAATTCGGCAGGTGCAGTCATTGCCAAGGGCATGGTTGACACGGCGTTACAGAAGCAGGGAAAACCACCGCTGTCACGCAACTGCGAAGTTCCCGAATTTAAACACGCGTGCCTCGGCGGAATCTATGCCATTAAAAATGCCGTGCGCTTTCTCAACACCGATGGCCAGGGTTCCAAGGCTATTGTTGTCTGTTCCGATATCGCACTGTATGGCATGGGTAGCAGCGGTGAACCCACCCAGGGTGCGGGTGCGGTTGCCATGCTGCTGGAAGAAAATCCAAGTATTGCATCAATAGATTTATACGAGGCCGGCAGTGCCTCAGATTATCGTGGCGTCGACTTTCGCAAACCCATCCAGTACCGGAATGGCAGCGGCCAGACACTTGCGAGCAGCAATATACCGGTATTTAACGGTCGCTATTCAGCATCTTGCTACATCGATGAAATGCAGCGGGCGCTTGAAGACATGTACACACGCAGGAAAATTACAGCGACTGATTACTCGCACATAGTTGAAGCGGTATTCATGCATCGACCGTTCCGACGCATGCCCGAAAATGGCTGGGGCATGGCCTGGCTATTCAGTCTGGCGACCGATTCGTCAACGGGGCACGCAACCCTGCGCAGTTTGTGCGATTCTGCAGGCACCGATTTCGAGGCATTGCTGCACGAAATTCAGCAGCCGCCCGAAGTGACCGAGTTTGCTGTACACGAACGCATCCGCGACGAAGTGTTCCCCCTGATGAGCAAGATCCTGCGCAGTTCCCGGGATGGTGACGAGTGGCAACAGTATGTGGGCAATAAAATATCGCTGGGTGCCGGCGTGATGGAGGAACTCGGCAACCTGTACACGGGTGCTTTGCCTGCCTGGTTCGCAGCAGGTCTGGAAGAAGCAGCACGCGAAGATATAGCCTTGGCCGGCAAGGAAATTCTGCTGCTGGGTTATGGCAGTGGCGATGCTGCGGAAGCCATCCCTGTACACATCGTGCCGGGCTGGGAGGCACACGTGCAACAAATCAACATGCAGGAAGTGATGGCCAACGCCATAGACCTCAACCACGATCAGTATGTCTCTCTGCGCGAGGGCCGCAGTGATGCCCATCCGGGCTATGCACCAAAGGATGAGTTTGTCATCGATCGAATTGGAACCACCAACGAGGAGGGCTTTCAGGACAGCGGTATCGAGTACTACCGTTTTATTAACTAGCGAGCAACAACACTCAGACCATCATCACTCCAAGCGATGGAGTTAATGCCAAAGCCCAAACGCTGTGCGTGCATTCCGAACTGCTCAAGCTGTGCGGAATCTGCAGCAAATGCCAAACCAAAATCACCCCCGCCCGCACCCGAAGGTTTGTAAACCACACCACTTCCGTTTGTGAGTGCGTGCAGTTCCCGATGAGGTTCTGACCAAATCCCCAATGAGGCCGCATCATCCAGCTGCTGCAGTGTTTCGGCAAAACAGCTGATGTCCTCCATTAATGCTGCAACGTTACCACTTCGCCAGGCTTCCGCGGCAGATGCTGCCGCTGCACACAAAGATTGGAATACCCGGCTGTAAGTATCCGGCGAACCTAATCTGAATTCGTCCAGTTGTTTGAGTTTCACCGTTGTCGAGGCCGCCTTGCCGGTCCAGATTGGCAAGACGTGCAATCCTGTGGGCCAGTCAAGTTTTTGCACATCCGGCAGCTCACCGGGAGACATTACAATGAGGCCGCCATGCCAGCTGGTCGCGACATCAATTCCGCTGCCCTGCGAGCCCTGGAAACACCGATGTATCTGCAGGGCCAGCTCCATAGTCGGTTCTTCACCCGTAAAGGTCTGCAAGGCAGCTGCCAGCGCCACCGCGATTGCGGCACTGGAACCAATCCCCTTCTTCAGCGGTTCGCTGCTTGCTGCACCAGATGACTGATAGAAATCCCGCGTACAGATACTGAGTTCGATTGTGCTTAGCGCGTTATTAAACAACCCGCGCTCGCTTATAACACCGAAAGCAGCATCGACAATCGCGCCATGAGATCCCGGATCATCGATCCATGCGAGTTCATCACCGCCATCGGATACGAACCTATAGCGCTTGCCGTTATTAAGTACACATAGTTCGCTGTACTCACCGATCGCCTGGCAAATTTCAACGGTCACCCGAAGATCGGTTGCAGCTGACACGGCAGGCGCGTTCTCCAGCACCGCATATTCGCCTGTTAGCACAAGTTTTCCGGGCGCACTTGCTGTCACGATGGCAGTCATGATTCGGTCTGCGCACCATAGCCAAGATTGCTGTCAAGCACGTCCACGACTCCTGGCAGCTCAGCGAGTGCTTCGTGCACCTGACTGGCTGCTTCGGGCAAACACACCGCTTTAAGTTGCGGCCCCGCATCTATAGTAAAAAACACCGGCACCCCGGCTTTACGCAGTTCCCGTATCCGCTGCATACAAGCAACCGTAGCGCCAGACCAATAAACCAGTGCCGGCACCGAACTCATAGCGACCGCATGCATTTTCAGGCAACTGTGCTCTGAAATTTCGGCCAGCGACTCGAAATCACGTCTTTCTACCCTATCAAGTGCAGCAGTAAGATCAGCCGGATGCGTATCGACCCAAGCCTGGTAACAGGGCGATGTTTTACGACTCGACTCCATGCCACCGGTTGAACTAACGTCTTTCGGCTGGCGCGTAGTGACAGCGACAATGACAGACAGAGGCCAGTCGTCTGGTGCAGCTACCGAGCGACACTTCATCCCCGTCACGTCCGCAGTCTTTTCCAATAGTACGATGCCGGCATGCAACGAACGTGGGGCAGACCCGGACCCAATTCGCGCAATCAAATCCAGTTCATCGGCACTGATATCTGCTTGCAGTGCTGCAGCAGCTGCCGTTACCAGTGCAGCGTAACCGGATGCGGAAGATGCGAGACCCGCCCCGGTCGGAAAATCATTGGCCGAAGTAACCCGTGCACGATGTTCTACCCCTGCACGCAAGCGCAGCATATCGAGGCATCTTGTCACCCGGCTGAGCGCCCCCGCATCGAGCGCGCCATTGATAACCAGCTCATCCCTTTCCAGATCGGCCGCAAAGCTTACGGTCGTACGCGTCGCGAGTCCGCCGAGCGTCAGGGATAATGAACCGACGGCAGGCAGGTTGGTGGCAACGTCCTGCTTGCCCCAGTATTTGATTAGCGCCACATTCGGATGCGCAATTGCTGTCGCCTGCATAAGATGGATTCCGTGCTTCCTGGGGACTGATTATAGAACGAGCCACGCCGCAATTTGGCCTGAAGCACAACAGCCATTATGCTTCCCCTCCCTGCTTCATTTAATACCAGCGATGAGCTTTGCGAACCTAACAAAAGAATGGTTACAGCGGGTCGAGCTGAAACTCGATCAGGTACTGCCGCCAGCCGATACACCACCGCTGCATCTGCATGCGGCCATGCGCTATTCAGTACTTGGCGGCGGCAAACGTATCCGGCCAATGCTTATTTATGCAACTGGCATGTCGCTCGGAATCGCTCCAGAAGCGCTGGATGGACCTGCGGCGGCCATAGAACTAATGCACGCATTCTCGTTGGTCCATGATGACCTGCCAGCAATGGACGACGACAAACTGCGCCGAGGCAAACCAACCACCCATATCAAATTTGACGAGGCTACCGCAATCCTGGCGGCCGATGCGCTACAACCACTGGCATTCCAGGTGCTCGCGACAGACACGTTCATGAGATGTTCGCCTGATGCGCGTTTGCAGCTGATCAGCCTGCTGGCCGAAGCCTGTGGCTCAACCGGCATGACCGGCGGACAATCCATAGACCTCGGCGCTGAAGGACAGCAACTCAACGAAACTGAACTGGAAAATATGTATCAACTAAAAACCGGTCGTCTGCTGCATGCGAGCGTGCTTTCTGCTGCGTATTGCGCGCATGCAGATGACACGGTAATACAAGCCCTTGATCGGTTTGTCGATAGCCTTGGTCTGGCCTTCCAGATACGTGATGACGTTCTGGATATCGAGGGCGAAACCCAGACTATCGGCAAGCAACAAGGCGCAGACCTGCAGCGCTCCAAGGCGACCTGGCCTGCATTGTTCGGTTTGGATGCCGCCAAGCATAAAACAGCCGAATTACTGCATGCGTCGCTTGCAGAAATTGATAGCTTCGGACCGTCTGCCGAACCATTGCGACAGGTCGCCCGCTAAATTGTCCAGCGCGATCTCTGAGCAATATGCACGGCTGTACTGCGCGTCATAAACGCCTGCTTTTCCAATCTAGGCTATAGTAAGCGCTGACTTTTTCGGCCATCCCTGCCATGTATACAAGTTTTTTCGGTCTGCACGAGGAACCATTCTCGATTACACCGAATCCGCGCTACCTCTACATGAGTGAGCGCCATACGGAAGCGCTCGCCCACCTTATATATGGCATCAAAGATCGGGGTGGTTTCATTCAGCTCACGGGCGAGGTCGGCACCGGCAAAACCACGTTGATTCGCAGCCTGTTACAGCGCCTGCCGGAAAATGCCGATGTTGCTCTTATTCTGAATCCACAGTTAAGTGCCACAGAATTTCTGGCGGCAATACTCGAAGAACTGGGTGTTTCACTACCCGATAACCCGGACAGCCTGAAAGCATTGACCAATGCATTAAACCAATTCCTGCTGAAAAACCACAGTAATGGCAGACGCACAATCCTGATCGTTGATGAAGCACAAAATTTTGCCATTGATGTGCTGGAACAAATCAGGCTGCTAACCAACCTGGAGACTACCCGCCAGAAACTGCTGCAAATTACACTTATAGGCCAGCCCGAATTACGCTCGATGCTCGCCCGCACCGATTTACGCCAACTCGCTCAGCGGATCACCGGCCGTTATCACTTACAACCGCTGAGTCAGGCCGATACCGAGGAGTATGTGCACCACCGATTACGCGTTGCGGGTTCAACCAACGGTATCTTCCCGGTGAGTTCTTGCCGGGAGCTCTATCGGTTATCCGGCGGTGTACCAAGAATTATTAATGTGATCGCCGACAGGGCGATGCTCGGCGCCTACACACAAGATGAACATGAAATCAGCACCCGACTTGTCCGGCGAGCCGCCGGAGAAGTCTACGGAGAGGATCCGGGCCTGCGCCGCAACAAGCAGTCATGGCTGTATGTTGCGGCATTCGCAACGGTAGCCATCCTGCTGATCGGAACGGCGGCATTTACAGCAAAGCGTTTCATAGCCTCCACTACGCAAGCGCCTGCACTCGCTGTGAGCGATCCTGCTGTCAGTGAGCCTGGCATCAGCGATCTGGCGGTGACCCAACTGGATAATGTGCCTCCTGCACCCACCGTCGAGGACTCGGCGGCACCATCTAACCTTACTCGTCTTGAAGAACTTATACAGAAAAATGAGGCAATAACGGACACGCGCAATGCGTTCGCCAATTTATTTGAACTCTGGGAAGTCACTTTTGATATGGACAGCAGCCGAGCCTGCGAGCAGGCTCAACAGCATCAATTGTTTTGTCTGTTTCAGCGTGGTTCGCTGGCACAGATTCAGCAGCTGAATCGCCCCGTCATCCTGACCCTGCAGGACACGGCAGGGTCAACCCACCAGATCGTGCTGGTCGCACTCAGCGACACAACCGCCAGCATGCGTCTGGCCGGCACCACATACGAGGTGCCGCTCACTGATATCAATGCGTTGTGGTATGGCGAATATATGCTGCTGTGGAGGCCACAGATTGGCACGGTCAAATCATTCTACCCAGGCATGCGCGACCCGGATGTAACCTGGCTGCGAGAGAGCCTTACTGAAATTCAGGGTGAGGCAATCGACCCTATAGGTTCCGATTATTTTGATGAGAATCTTGAAGCACATGTGCGCGATTACCAGGTCGCTCGACGGCTTAATGTGGATGGCCTGGTCGGCCAGCATACACAGATCGTTATTAATTCTGACCTGGGCGTCAGCTCACCCAGACTGGTGAGGGCAAACTGACCATGTCTTTTATTCTCGATGCGTTACGTAAATCCGAAAACGAGCGGCAGCGCAGACAAACGCCTGGCTTAGCTAGCGTGCCGACGAATAGCATGCGGAAAGGTTCAAGCGTGTGGGTGCCACTGGTCGCTCTGCTGGTAGGTATTAACCTCAGCCTGATTCTCGTGATGTGGGTATTGAGCGACCCAAGTCCATCTCCGAACCCAACTGCGGCACTATCTGCTGCCGGAGTAAATGGTGCTGAAAGTGCGCCTTCAATCAACAACAGTCCCTCGAGCCGTCGTCCGCCTGAGGAACTGTCTTCTGCAACCGATAGTGCGGCGGCGTTGACAGACATTCCACCTCCGATCTATACGAATAGTGACCATGATAATTTACCTACCCTGGCCGAACTGATGTTCAATAACTCCATCAGTCTTCCGCCACTGCACCTGGACATTCATGTTTATAGCACAGAGCCGGCAGAGCGGTTCGTATTCATAAACTTGTCACGCTACAACGAAGGTGAAAAACTTAGCGAAGGTCCGGCAGTCGTTTCTATCAACAAATTGGGCGTGGTCTTACGTCATCAGGGCCAGGAGTTTCTGGTTACTCGCGAATAACTCACCGCATGCCTGCAGGCATTATTTATCTTGATGGTCCGCGCACGCAGCGCTGCTTACAGGCAGGTTTGCAGCAACTGATTAGCGAGCGCGACTACCTGAATCGAATCAACGTGTTTCCGGTTGCTGACGGTGACACCGGCAACAATCTCGCGCAAACGGCCAACGCCGGTTTGATAGCAATCGCAGAGAACCCGCATGCGGGTGCTGGTGCAACACTGGTTGAGCTTGCCGACGGTATGCTCGATGGGGCACAGGGAAATTCGGGCGTGATACTGACGCAATTTTTTCAGGGCCTGGCTGAAGCACTTCGGTCGGTGGTCAGAGTCGATACGTCACAATTTACCGATGCCATGGGCAAGGCAGCAGTCGCTACCCGTGCGGCACTGGAATCGCCCTGCGAGGGCACTATTCTCTCAGTCATCGATGCGGCAAGTACCGCTTGCACACGTACGGATACGAATAATTTTGCAGAAATAATGTCACTTATGCTTAATGCTGCCGAAACGGCGTTAAGCAATACCCCCAGCCAACTCCCGGTATTGCGTAAGGCGGGTGTAGTCGATGCCGGCGGGCGCGGCTTTTGCGCCTTCCTGCAGGGCTGCAAACACTACCTGCTTAGCGGTTCCCTGCGTAGTGAGCCCGTTGTAACGACTCTTGAACATACGGACGCTTTCGGCCACGAGGAGTATGAAAGCAATCCACGTTACCGTTACTGCACCGAATGTCTGATCGCCGGCAAGAACATTACGCCAGATACTGTCCGGCACCAACTTACCGAACTTGGCGACAGTATCGTCATTGCCGGTTCGAGCACACGCCTGCGCATTCATATTCATACCGACGATCCGGAGCACGTGTTCGGCATAGCTGAAAAATACGGCGAACTGATCAAGACCAAAGCAGACGATATGGCCGTGCAGGCGCGCTCACTCCAGAGAAGTGACCGTGATGTAGCTATCGTGACTGACTCCGGAGCTGATATTCCGGAGGCGCAAATAAATGAACTGGGCATTCACATGGTGCCGCTACGAGTCGTGTTTGGTGATGAGAGCCATCTCGATAAAATTGGCCTGAGCCCGGAAGAGTTTCGTGAATTACTCAATTCGAGTCCGCATCAGCCTGGCACATCACAGCCCACGCCAGGTGATTTTCGTCGCATGTTTGATTTTTTGTCAGCACACTTTGGCGAAGTCGTTTCGATCAACCTGAGCGACGGACTGAGCGGCACCTATCAGGGCGCACGTGCTGCGGCTGCACGGTGCACCGGAAGTGGCCGCATTACCGTGCTGGATTCGGGCACGGTATCGGTCGGACAAGGTCTGGTGGTAACCCGCGCAGCTAAGCTGGCTGCTGAGGGTATGAGTGGTGCCAAACTCCACCAACAAATTAAGCAGGAAATCAGCGGTATCCGTTCATTTGCACTGGTCACTGACCTCAGTAATGCCGTACGCAGCGGCCGGGTGAAACCGGCGGTCAAGCGGTTAGCTGACTGGTTACGGTTGACACCCATACTGGCGGAAACTGACGACGGACGTATAGCCACAACGGGTTTTATCCCTGGCAGATACAGGCTGATTCCCCGCTTCGCACGACGAATCGCAGCTACCGTGGGCACCGACTACCGCTGGGAAATCGCTATCTGTCACGGCCCAGACGACCAACCGCGCGCCGATCAATTGTGCCAGGAGTTGCTAACGCTGCTGCCTGAAAGCCATATTGCCTGGACCACGGTTACCGGAGCTGCGCTTGGAGTACACGCAGGCATGGAGGCCATCATCGTGGGGATGCGCCCGGTTGGGAAAACTGCGGCGAACTGATTAACCCACAACAGCCTCAATCAACTCTGGCTGATCGTTAATCGGGTTATTGACCTTCCGGCTAACCGGCCACGCTTGCAATTCAATCTCTGAACCGGCGGCCAGCACGCGTTCGAGATCAACACTGCTTGCCTCGGTATTTAACCAGGTTTCGTGCTGTTCCGACGACACGATAACCGGCATACGCTGGTGTAATTCCGCCATGAACTCATTGGCGACCGTCGTAATGATCGTGCACGTACGCAACAGCGTATCGTCTGCATCACGCCATTCCTCCCAAAGACCGGCAAAGGCCAGCAGCGCACCACCACTGCCACTAATAAACCAGGGCTGTTTACCATGCGTCGCTTTCTGCCACTCATAAAAACCATCGGCAGGAATAAGACAACGGCGGCGCTTTAATGCCTGGCGGTAAGACGGTTTCTCGGCAACCGTCTCGGCACGGGCGTTGATCATCCGGTTACCTACCGCCGGATCCTTGGCCCAGAATGGCACCAGCCCCCAGCGGAATTGATCGGCCATCAGTTTGCCGCCCTCAAACCGAACACTGAACACTTGTTGTCCGGGGGCTACGTTGAATCGTGGTTTTAGTGCTGGTGTATTGTTCAGGCCAAAAGCCGCAGTGACAACCTCAGAGGACGAGAAAAAGGCGAACCGGCCACACATGTTATCGCTGCCCAGACATTATTCCCGGATACCGATACCCCGGGATATCAGGTAAGAACATGTGCAAAATGCTAATACAACAAATACCAGGATGATGATATAGGCGGTCGTAATATTGATATCGGACACGCCCAGCATGCCGTAACGAAAACCGTTGACCATATAGAGGATAGGGTTGAAGGCAGACACATTGGCCCAAAAATCGGGCAGTAATGCAGTCGTGTAAAACACACCACCGAGATAGGTCAATGGACCCAGAACGAAAGCAGGGATTATCGCCACATCATCGAATTTGCGCGCAAAAATCGCGTTGATCATCCCGCCGAGAGAAAACACGATAGCGGTCAGTATCAGTATGCTGATAGCGATGAACGGATGCTGTACTTGAAGATCAGTAAAAAACAACGCGACAACTGTTACCACCGCGCCTACCGCCAGCCCCCGCATAACTCCACCGGCAACATGACCGAGAATAATGACGTAACTGCGCATCGGCGCCACCAGCATTTCCTGCAAATGCCCCTGAAATTTCGCCGCGAAAAATGAGGAGACAACGTTGCCGTAGGAATTGGTAATTACCGACATTATGATCAGGCCGGGAGCCATGAATTGCATGTAATCGAAACCCGACATCTCCCCGATGCGACGACCGATGAGATTGCCGAAAATAATAAAATAAAGCGTCATCGTGATGACGGGCGGCATGAGAGTCTGTATCCATATCCGCATGATACGAATGACTTCCTTGCGGGCGACGGTATAGAGGGCGATAAGCTGGCGCTTAAGATCCATGTCAAACTCTCAGCTCAGGATTGGCGAGTTGCTCGGTTCGTTCCTTGTCACGACGATCCACCAAGCGCATGAAGAGTTCCTCAAGTCGATTCGTCTTGTTGCGCATACTGGTAACGGCAATGCCCGCCTGGCTGAGAGCAGCAAACAGTTGATTAAGATTCTGGTCGGTGAATACCTCTACCTCTATTTCGTGCTCGTTGACTACTCTGTAGTCAAACCCCTTCACAAGGATTCCTGGTCGCAGTTCATCGGTCAGGCTCAGCACAAACACCTCTTGATGCAACTTACGCAGCACCGCCGACATCCGATCGTGCTCAACGATCTCACCCGCATCAATAATGGCAACATGTCGACATAAGTTTTCAGCTTCTTCCAGATAGTGCGTGGTCAGGATGATTGTGGTGCCCTGTTCATTTAAACGTCGCAGAAATTCCCACATCGAACGACGAATCTCGATATCAACACCCGCGGTCGGCTCGTCAAGGATAAGCAACCGAGGCTCGTGAACCAGTGCACGGGCAATCATCAACCGACGTTTCATACCACCAGACAGGTTGCGCGCAGTTTCGTCGCGCCGGTCCCATAACTGGAGTTCGCGCAAACAAATCTCCGTTCGCTGCTTCGCCTGCTTGCGTGGCAGGCCGTAAAATCCCGCCACGTTGACTACGCAGTTGTACACCGTATCCCACTGGTTAAGATTGATTTCCTGCGGCACAACCCCAATACACGCCTTGGCTGCTGCCAGTTCCGTATCGATGTCATGCCCAAAGACACTGACGGTACCGCCCGTCTTGTTAACCAGGGAAGTGACTATGCCAATCGCTGTGGTCTTGCCAGCGCCGTTCGGGCCCAGCAGCGCGAAGAAATCACCCTCCACCACATTCAGATCAATCCCTTTAAGCGCAACCACGCCATTGGCGTAAGTTTTGGTCAGGTTTTGGAGGGAAAGCGCGTGCATGCCCACGGATTGTGCATGGCTAGACAGCGCAAGGCCACACCGTCAGCTAAACACGCCCATTGCTGTCCCCGCCATGCTTATAAATAACGCGGTTCACTACTGGCCGACCGTACTTGCCATTGCTGCGCAACCGAGAGCTGGATAACCGACATTCGGGAAGCGATCTGCTGACTTCCATTGCCATTGCGGATCAAATGAATCAGGTCCGTCCAAAAGCGCGGGTGTTGCGCCAATCGAACTCGCAGCGAATCGGCCGCCTCATGCGAACACTGACTGATACGGCAAAAACTTAAGGCGGAAAGTGCCCGACATCGTTCGTCATCAATACCGACAAACAAGGCGGTCATTAACCTGTCCCGACGGGCCGTTTGCCAGATACACGTCAACAGGCGGTTGGCGAACCCCTGCAATTCTGCCCGCCAGACCCTGCCCAGGGCTGCATTCTGGAGTCGGCGTTCCGGGGCGTCTCGAATTTCTGCTAGCCCAGGGAAAGGGCTAAATTCTGCGAGCAGCAGCGGAGAGCTAGCAACCAGATCTCTCTCCTCCCTATTGAGCTGGCATAGCCCTTCCAATACACCACCATCCAGCCCGAGCACCCCGGGCGCACCGCGAATAGCAGGGTGTGTCAAAAGGCGCAGGAATTCGCGATTGATATCGGCAATTTCCTCACTTATTTCCGTAACAGGGCTTTTCAGGGACATTTGGGGACTCCCGGCATGGTCGAGGCGAATTACTATATATGTTAATTAATTCCCATAAAAGGAAATTAATGTATATTTATGGTCTATTTATACCATTTATGGCAAAACGAAGGAGAATGGAAGTGCGAGTAACAGACAATCGCTACGCTGGAGAAATATCCAGATTCAACCTGGCGGTGCGCATGATCGGTCATGAAGCCCGAACCGGTACGATCCGCGCCTGTACAGGGTTTTCGGAGGACAGAATCCGGAAAATTTACGCAACCTACTTCAAGCAGACCGGCACATCGACTGTGCGTCGTCGCCGCGGTAAGTCGCCGACCCAGATAGCACCCTTCTTAAGCTCTGCTCTGCACCAATCCGAGGCAACCATCCTCGCCTGCCTGTTCCTGTATTGCGGCCTGGTGCACCTGGAAAATAGTCAGGGCGACATGAAGGGGCTACGACTCGATCCCGTTGGCTTAGGCGAACGCATGTGCGATGCGTTCGAGACCTATCGCTCGGTACACCCGAAGCCTGGGCTATGTTTCGAAAAAGCATGGGGCCTGTACAACGCACTCGTGCGGGAGAAGGAATTGTTCTTTGCCCGCTGCGATGACTGTGGCGGACCCTATATTCAGGATCGCTATGCGCTGGATTACCGACATTGTCCATTTTGCGATATTAAGCAGACCGTCCAACAACTGTCCTAAATAATGCTATGCAGGTAGGCTGTGCCGTCAGACTCAGCCCATTACTATCGAGTCTGTAAGGCACCGATGACTCTGAATACTTTTTTTTCGGGCGGCCGCATTGAGCGTTCCGCAAATCTACGCAACGATCCGGCCGCACTGACGGCTGCCTGGTGCAGTCCCGAAACGCGTTTTGTCGCTGTATGGCAATCACGCTGCATGGTCGACACTGATACGGCAATAAAATTGCAACTCGATGAACTGGGCGAGCATTGGCAACAGCCCAACAATATAGCCAATGGGATATACCTCGGACTGCACGATGCACGACACATATTCGCAGTTGCGCTGCCCGATACATTGCCCCCGGATGGACCTTCCGCCGAAGTCTTCGACAATTTTCGTGGCCTGATGGGCGGCCTTAGTTCAGACGATGCCGCGCTGCTCGCTTATGCCAAGGGCATGGTTGAATGGCAACAGCGACATCGCTTCTGTGGTGAGTGTGGCTCCCGGAATACCTCTGTAGAAGGCGGTTTCGTCATGCAATGCTCTGACACCGCATGTGCAACGCGTAGCTTCCCACGCCTTGATCCAGCAATTATTGTATTGGTTACCCAGGAAGACCGCTGTCTGCTTGGTCGACAAAGCAGTTGGCCGGAAGGCCGCTACTCCACGATTGCAGGTTTTGTCGAACCAGGCGAGTCGCTGGAGGACGCAGTGCGCCGCGAGGTGCATGAAGAAACCAACATCGGGGTTGGCAACACGCGTTATCTAGGCTCGCAACCATGGCCATTTCCCAATGCAATCATGCTGGGCTTCCATGCAGATGCTGTCAGCACTGATATACGCCTGAATGACGGAGAGCTCGCAGACGCGCGCTGGTTCCGTCGTGAAGACCTCGCTAACGGCACTGCGGCGCTGCCACCACCTCAATCAATCGCGTTTCGATTAATCGAAAAATGGTTCGATCAGGGAGATAGTGGTGCGCTTGCTGAATTCAAACTCAGTACGGACTTCACTCGGAAGCCGGATGATCAATCGGGATCCTGAACGTGTGTCTCCTCAGTATTGCCTATCAGCTTCATCCGGATTATCCGCTTGTGTTTGTGGGGAACCGTGATGAATACCATGCCCGTCCAACGCAAGCTGCAGATTGGTGGGTGGACGCGCCCGATGTATTGGGCGGTCGTGATCTGGAAGCGGGTGGTACCTGGTTAGCGATAAACAGGGCCGGACACTTCGGCGTTGTGACCAATCGGCCCGACCTGCCACAACCCGATCAGGGCCCCCGCTCCCGTGGCGAACTGGTGACCGGCTGGGTACGTGACGCAAACACCTTTACTGAACTGCCCGATTATCATGTGCATTATGGCGGCTTTAGCCTGCTGCTGGCAGATCGACAAGCGTTGCGACTTATGTCAGGCGGATGCGGCGCGGGCAATTTTTTGACGCGCACACTCGTAAGCGGAGTTACCGGTCTCAGCAATACCCCGCCTGATCAACCCTGGCCGAAACTCGTCTGGCTGAATCAGCAACTGTCAGATCAACTGGCCGGTGACCCGCCGGATATTGAGTCATTAATGGCCCTGTTGATGCGGACTGACCCCGTGCCGGACAGCGCCAGCCAGGGGGTCGAGTCGCAGCCCTTCGTCCTCGGCAAGGAATACGGGACGCGCTGTTCGACCGTTATTACCATTAGTCATGAAGGTGCGTGCACATTTCACGAGCGGCGCTTTGGCCCGTCCGGGGTGCCCGCAGGGGAATCCACCTACCGCTTTAGCCTGGAAGGCTAAGCAAGTCCAATTGCATAAATGGGTACCCATAGGCTTGACGTCTGGATAAATAGTGATAATATGCGCAAACTATTAATATTATGTGCATATTATTTACATAGAAAACCATCATGCCGACCGCACCCGACATCCGTGACAAACGCCAGCAGGCGATCCTTGAGATCCTTGCAGCACGGCCTGTGGCACGGCAGTCCGAATTCGTGGACCTGCTGCTTCAAGATGGCATCGAGGCCACCCAGTCCAGCGTCAGCCGCGACCTGCGCGAACTCGGCATAGCCAAACTCGATAGCGGTTATGGCCGGATGGAACCCGTTGGTAACCAAACGGCAGCGATGCTCGTTCCAGCAGACTTCGTGCGCGATGTACTGACGGCGGGCACTTCACTCACGGTGATCAAAACAGCCACCGGCGCAGCACAGCGGGTCGCTTTGTATCTTGATCGCAGCAACTGGCCGGAAATCGTTGGCACCGTCTCGGGCGATGACACAATTTTTGTGGCCACCCGCAACGGCATAGAACAAAAAAAATTACTGGGTAGGATTAGAGCTAGCCTGCAATCCTGAACGTCGCCGTGAAGCGGGCGCTTTTCCCCGAAACGCGACATACACCAACTGATTCAACAAATTTTAAAGACGTACTGAAATTATGGAAGACAATTCACCCATTATTCTCGCTTACTCCGGCGGACTTGATACCTCGTTCTGCGTACCCTGGCTGCGCGAAACTTATCAGCGCCCGGTAGTCACAGTCTGCATCAATACCGGCGGACTTGATGCAGCGGCCGCGCAGAACCTGGAAGATCGTGCGCTGGCGCTCGGCGCACAGGAACATATCCTGATCGAGGCGCGGCAGCAGTTTTTTGACCGGGTACTGCGTTTCCTGATTGCCGGGAACGTGCGTCGTGGTCAGCTTTACCCGCTGTGCGTTGGTGCGGAGCGCGGCATACAGGCAACGTTGCTGGCCGAACTGGCCGGTGAACGAGGCTCAACCACGGTCGCACATGGCTGCACTGCTGCGGGCAACGACCAGGTGCGGTTCGAAGTTGCATTGCGCACGGTGCAACCGGGACTGGAAGTCCTGGCGCCCGTGCGTGACCAGGCCTTCGAACGCAACACCCAGATCAAATATCTGCAGGACAACAATTTCCCGATGCCGCCCTCCGGTGGGGACTACTCGATTAATCGCGGGCTCTGGGGCGTGTCCATCGGTGGTAAAGAAACTCTGGATTCACTCGACACTATTCCTGAGTCAGCATGGGTGTTATCGGCTGGTGCATTCGACGAACCGCTTGCCCCCACCACACTGATGGTCTCGTTCAAACAGGGAATCCCGGTAGCACTGGATGGTAAACAACTCGATCCGGTCACTCTGATAGAGCAACTGGAGTCCATTGCGGGCGCATACGGAATCGGTCGTGGCATTCATCTGGGCGATACCGTGCTAGGGACGAAAGGTCGTGTGGCTTTTGAGGCACCCGCTGCCGAAGTACTACTGAATGCACACCGTGAACTCGAGAAGCTGACGCTCAGTGCTTTGCAGACACGGGTGAAAGACAGCATCGCGGGCATGTACGGAGATTTCGTACACGAAGGCAAACAACTTGACCCAGCCTGCCGCGATATCGAAGCGCTGCTCGTGTCGGCACAAAAGCAGGTAACGGGTGACGTAAAAATACTTCTGCGCCCCGGTAATGCTTTCGTTGCCGGTGTCGACTCACCCTACTCGCTGATGGCGGCATCCAAGGGCGTCTATGGCGAGGCAGCAGGTGAATGGACGCCTCAGGACGCGCTGGGTTTTTCACGCATCCTTGCCCTGCCCGGCATGTTGCAATCCCGGGCCAAGGCAAACGGCGACAAGACAACCAAGGACTAGATGATGAAAACGGTTATAGCCGACAAGATTGCATCCGTTGCACAACATCTCGCACTCAAGCGTGAGTTGCGGGTCTCCACAGAGATTCCCTGCGAGGAAGGCGTGCTCGTGGCCGTCGAAATCCTGAACAACAAGGCGACCTACAACAAACTGGAATTAACCAGTGGCCGTATGGCGCAGGTCAAACGCGGCGACATCATCGTAGGCGCACTGGGCCATCGGAAAGCCTTGTTTGGCTATTCCGGTCACTTGCCCAAACAACTGGCACCGGGTGATGAAATCCAGGTGCTAAATATTGGTGGTGTGCTGGGCATCTGTGATTCGGTCAACACCAACTTCGGCCAGCCCTTTAACGCCAAAGTACTGGGCACGGTGCTGGATTTTCCGGTCCTGGGCGAACGTACGAGCGTACCGGCCCGGGTAGGTGGCGAACAGTTGCAGACCGACGTACCACTGAATACACATGGCGTGCATGTTGTTGCACTGGCTGGCACCTGTATGGATTCCGGCAAAACAGCGGCAGCTTGCGCAATCATCAGCCGACTGCGCCATCTGGGTCATTCGGTTGCAGCGTTCAAGGCAACAGGAGTAGCGCTGCGGCGGGATATTCTCGCCATGGAAGATGCAGGTGCATCTGCAACGGCAATCTTCAGTGATTACGGAGTCGTTGCAACAACCGAGAAAAACGGCCCGGCAGTCACGCGCACCATGCTTAATGCACTGGCTACCAGCAGCCCCGCTCCCGAAATCATTGTGTTCGAACTGGGTGACGGAATACTGGGTTCCTATGGCGTCGAGGCCATCCTCAAGGATGCAGACATCGGTAACGCCCTGTCCTGCCTCGTGCTGTGTGCCAATGACCCGGTGGGTGCAACCGGCGGTGTGGATATACTGCGTTCCGAATTCAACCTCAAGACCGACCTGGTGACGGGCCCGGCAACAGACAACGCGGTCGGTTGTGACATTATTAAAAACCGGCTGAACGTCGATGCCGTGAACGCCATCACCAACGCCGTCGAACTCGGTGATGCGGTGGCCGACATACTCAAACTGGAACAATCATGAGTAACACTAAAATCCCAACGATTGTGCTGGGCGGCACCGGCTATGTAGCCGGTGAATTGTTACGCCTGATTGCCAGCCACCCGCAACTGGAGCTGGCGGCAGCGGTATCCGAAAGTCAGGCAGGCAGTGCGATCAAATCCGTATTTCCGCATTTACAGAATGCCTTCGGCGACCAGACCTATATCACACTGGATGAGGTCGGCCCCCACCTGAAGGGTCGGATCGCCCTGTTCTCAGCAGCACCGCACGGTGCCAGCGCAGCAATGATCGCAGACCTGCTCAAACAGGCGCAACAGAATGAGTGTTTGATGACCGTGGTGGATGTATCAGCAGATTTTCGTTATTCGACTGCAGCAGCCTATGAAGCGGTGTATGGCAACGCCCATGGCGCGCCTGCTTTGCTGGATCAATTTCACAGCGCACTACCCGAACATAGCGATAGCGATGTACCGCATATAGGTCATCCCGGCTGTTTCGCCACAGCGATGCTGTTGGGTACTGTGCCACTGCTGGAGTTAGGGCTGGTGGACACAGATATCCACGCCTTTGGTATTACCGGCAGCACCGGCTCAGGTCGTGCGCCAATAGCCACTACGCATCACCCGCTACGGCATGCCAATCTCTACGCCTACAAACCGCTTGCACATCGGCATGCGCCTGAAGTGGAGGCTATTTGTGCGGCAGTCACGGGGACTCAGCCTTCGCTACATTTTATTCCGCACTCCGGGCCGTTTGCGCGCGGCATACACATGACGTTAACCGCCAAGCTGACTGAAAAATTAAGCACGGCCGAATTAAGTGCCAAATTTTCTGACTACTACGCCGACAAATCCTTTGTCGAGATCACCAACACTACACCGCGCATTAAAGATGTCGTCGGCAGCAACTACGCGCATATCGGTGTCGCGGTCGATGATTCCGTTGCCGCCGTATTTATCGTCATCGACAATCTGGTCAAAGGGGCGGCTGGCGGCGCAATCCAGTGGATGAACCGGCGGCTGGGGTTCGATGAAACTGCGGGCCTGACCGCGCCTGGTCCGGGATGGCTCTGAGTCATGACGAACCAGTCCTACAACGCACGCGTCGCTGAACAGCAACACCTGCTACAGGTCTATGGCCAGTTCGATTTCGAACCTGTTTTGGCAGAAGGGGTGCACATCACCTGCCGTGACGGCACTCGGTTGCTGGATCTTTACGGCGGACACGCTGTCGCATCGCTGGGATACGCACATCCCGATGTACTGCAGGCCCTTGAGCGGCAAGCTAAACAACTGTTCTTTCAGAGCAACGCGGTCGCACTTGAAGTGCGGGCAACGGCAGCTGACAAGCTGGCAGCAGTTTCTCCTGCAAACCTGAACCGGATTTTTTTGGTTAACAGCGGCGCGGAGGCAAATGAGAACGCTTTGCGTATCGCTTTCAAGAAAACCGGCCGTAACAAGGTGCTGGCTGTCGAGCATGGTTTCCATGGTCGCACGGCCGCAGCCGGTGCCGTAACCTGGAACGCTGCTGAAAAATGGTATGCGTTTCCACGCACACCTTTCGATGTCGCTTTCATTCCACGCGACGACAGCGATGCCGCCGCGAAGATGATTGATAGCGATACGGCGGCAGTCATTATTGAACTGGTGCAGGGAATCGCAGGCGCCTACGACCTGAATCCGACATTTGTCGCAGCCATTGCTGATGCGTGTCACAAAACGGGTGCATTACTTATAGTCGACGAAGTACAAACCGGCGTCGGCCGCACCAGCGAATACTTTGCAACCGATTTGTACGGACTGCAGCCCGACCTCCTCACCACGGCAAAAGCACTGGGTAGCGGGTTCCCCTGCGGGGCGGTCATGCTGACCGATGAACTGGCTGCAAGCATGAATAAGGGCGACCTGGGTACAACCTTTGGCGGCGGACCGCTGGCCTGCACGATGATTCAAACCGTACTTGATGTAATCAAGCGTGATGATCTGCTTGCCAATGTGCGAAAACTTTCTGCCCGGCTTCAGACGGAATGTCTAACCGGACCGATTAACAAAGTATCTGGCAAAGGCTTTTTACTGGGGCTGCACTGTCCGGGTGGCGCATGCTCCGTCCGTGATGCGCTGCTGGAGCAAGGCATACTCGTCGGCATGAGTGACGACCCTGATGTTCTTCGGCTGCTTCCTCCGCTGGTGCTCAACGATGCTCATGTAGATGAGCTCATTAATGCACTTGCAGGCATCCGTTGAGACACTATTGGTAACGCTGCTGAAAAGTACTACGACTTAAGCTATTTGTTAAGGAAACGATGATGAAAGAATTTCACGATCTTGCCGATTTTCAGGTAGGCGAAGTGGACGCCCTGTTGGAACTGGCGGCCCGACTGGAAACCAACCCTGAACCCCAGGCACTGGCCGGGAAAGTATTGGCGCTGTTATTTTTAAGCCCCTCGCTGCGCACGCTTGCCTCGTTTCAAGCCGCAATGACGCGACTGGGCGGTGGTTCATTCGTCATTTCTCCTGACATGTCGATACACGGACTGGAAACCCGTCCCGCCATAGTGATGGATGGCATCGCTGCCGAGCATATACGCGAAGCCGTGCCGGTTATCGCTTCCTATGGCGATGCGATAGGTATACGCGCCTTTGCCGAACGGGAAAGTCTGGAGGATGACCTGGCGGATAAGGAGTTCAAAACTTTGTGTGTGCTTTGCGATGTTCCGAAAATCAACATGGAATCTGCAATCAATCATCCGTGCCAGAGTCTTGCAGACTGGAAAACCATGGATGATCTCGGAGTCCCCCGACAGGGTGGTAAATTCGTGTTGAGCTGGGCCTATCATCCACGCGCACTGCCATTGGCGGTGCCCTCAGCAACGGTCCATATGGCGGCAATGCGAGGCATGGATGTTACGGTACTGCGCCCCGAAGGGTTCGCATTACCCGAACCCATTATGAACAAAGCTCGTCAGGCAGCGGCAACTTCGGGTGGGTCGGTAAGCGAAACCACTGACCGTCTTGAAGCATTGGAAGGGGCGCACGTGATTTACGCGAAATCATGGAGCTCAACACAGCACTACGGTGATCGCCTGGCAGATGAGGAGTTGCGACGCGGGCTCGAGGACTGGTGTGTGGATGATCCCTGGTTTGAGACTGCTCAAACAGACTGCCACTTTATGCATTGTCTGCCGGTACGGCGTGGCGTTGTGGTAAGCGATCGCGTACTGGACGGACCACGCAGCGTAGTCATCCAGGAAGCACGTAACCGCATGTACGCACAAATGGCGGTACTGCATCAGATGCTTAAATGATAACGAGCCTTAGATAGTTGAATCTACAATGACATTGAATACACGAGACCGCGATATAGTAGTAGCCGCGCTTAAACA
>PVMS01107597.1_pt1 | contig 27396 bp, 27 predicted proteins | sample 1853461 | NCBI WGS metagenome assembly PVMS01 (sample SAMN08582032, study PRJNA380276) | Marine sediment metagenome, whole genome shotgun sequencing project. | isolation source: ocean sediment barecode stripped | collected 2017
GAATGTTGAACCCGCACTCCGGATTGGAGCAAACCCATGCCTTGAAGCGAATTGGTGCCCCGTCCCTGCCGTAATCGGACAGGGGGAGCAGGACGCCGGCGTCGCATTTCAGGCACTTCGTGAACTGCTTTTCGCTCTCCACGCTCTCCCCACCTCCCAACGGGGCGCGGGTCGCCCGTCCGCCCCGCGGTAAGGTAGAACAACTCGGAACGTCCGGATTTCGACGACATTCCGTAGATCACCGGTCCCGTGATCGCACGGGCGCCGAAACCGGTCTCAGATGGCGGAAACCCGATTTCGACCGCCTCGATCACCCCGGCGTAGTCCCGGGCCGGGAACCGCAGGAGGCCGAACTTCGGCCACCCGAAGGTCACGGTGAGATCCGCTTCGACACAGGCCCCGGGGACGAGCCCCGAGTCGAGGTCCGCGCCACTCGGTCCGTCTACCGCCACGACGGGCAGAGACAGCTCGTTGAGACGATCGATGAGGCGGGCCGCGTGCTCACGTGGCGGACCTTTCAGACCCGTACCCAGAATCCCGTCGAGAATGACTCCGTCCCCGGGAGGGGAATCGAATAGCCGATCGCCGGACTCCAGCGGGATCTCCCAACCTTTGAGAACGTCGGGATCCGGGATCTCGGTGGTTGCCAGGAAGGCTCGAACGGGTCGTCCCCATGCTTTCAGGGTGCGGAGAGCGACCAGAGCATCAGCGCCGTTGTGACCACGCCCTGCGACTGCCGAGACCGGCCCATCCGGCCAGTACGCCCTCACCCTGTGGGCTAGCTCCCGCCCGGCGCATTCGATCAGGGCCCGTTCCACCGTCACACCTCGTTCTACCGTGTGCCGATCGAACGCCGCCATCTCAGCGGCAGTGGGAACCCAGACCTGTCGAGCGGCGGCCCGCCAGGCCCCCGGTCGAAGAATCACGAACGAACCTGCACCGGGCGAACGACGCGCCCCGGTAGACGGCCGGCAGACACGGCTACTTGAAGGACTGAGAGATGATCTTGCCGAAGCTGATCTCGCCGTTGTCGATCCGAATGTTGAAACCGCACTCCGGATTGGAGCAAACCCATGCCTTGAAGCGAATTGGTGCCCCGTCCCTGCCGTAATCGGACAGGGGGAGAAGGACGCCGGCGTCGCATTTCAGGCACTTCGTGAACTGCTTTTCGCTCTCCACGCTCTCACCACCTCCCAACGGGGCGCGGGTCGCTCGTGCGCCCCGCGGTCAGGTAGAATAACTTGGGACGCCGGGATCTCGACGACATTCCGCAGATCACCGAGTGGATCAGACGCCCCACGGGTACTCGGCCTCGAACACCTGCTCGAAAGAGTAGAGCCCGTCGAAGTCCTCTCTACGGTCCGTCTCCTGCTTCGTCAGCACGCCATGGTCTACCAGCAGGAACACGATCTCGCCGATATCGGCAGTGGAATGAATCCCCCAGTGCTCGAGAACCGTTCGTGCGAGCAGGCCGAACTGATCCATCGCGAGCTGGCGCGCCGACTCCGCCAGCTCCTCCCCCGTCACGTGCCGCGGCGACTCCAGGATATGCAGCCGTTTATGCAGCGCATCGAGAACGAAGTAGTACGCATTCGGGGCGTACCTCGGATGTCGGCGGCAGATCTGGCCCACGATTTCCTGAACTGGAGGTTCCATTGCACCTCACTCCCCTGCCCCGACGACGTTTCTGCAGGCTCCCCGGGTCAGCAGATTCCGGGGGTGTGCCGCGCACATGATTGTGCCCGGAATGTAGAAATCGCTCGAAAACCGCGTCAAGTCTCGAACGGAACCCACACCTGACCGTCACGGACCGAGGACGCCGCCCGCCCGCTCGTGGCCTCGCCCAGAGCGGAGAGCAAAGCCCCGGCTTCCACCTCCGGGATGCTGACGTCGAGCTCCGCACCGTCTTCATGTCGCTCAGCGACTCTTCGAGCCCCGAACGCATCCAGGGTCGTGGCGATGACGCCGGTATCCGGCCAGTCGTAGCGGATCCGAACGATGCACCCCGGGCGAACGGTATACAACTCCAGTGCCGAGACCGCCGCGGCTGCCGCCCCTCCATAGGCTCGTGCCAGCCCCCCGGTTCCCAGCTTCGTTCCGCCGAACCAGCGAGTGACAACGACGACGACATTCGAGACTCCACCCGCGTCGATCGCCGCGAGTATCGGCCGGCCACCCGTTCCCGCGGGCTCGCCATCGTCGTCCCAGCGCTTCTCGCCCTTCGAACTGCGGAACCCCCATACGTGGTGCGTCGCGTCGTGGTATCTGGCTCGCTCACCGTCCCTCAGCGCGCGGGCATCAGATTCCGATTCCGCCGGCGCGGCCAGGGCCAGAAAACGTGACCCGCGCTCGCGAAGCTCAGCGCGCGCCGGCCCGGCCGGAATCCGGATCGCGTCGGGAGGTCTCGACGAGGGGCGAGGCACGCTCACCGCAGGTTCCCCTGGTCAATCTCCGAGGACAACAGAGCAAACCGCGCGACAGGTCAGACGCTCGCCTCGACGTCAACAAAGCTCTGCGGATCGGCGACGAGTGGAAACGCTGATGTCATCTCCCGGACCTCGGCCAGCACCTCGTCGAGTACCGCCTCGTCTCCCGCCGAGCAAAGCACGCGGTGCATTCGACTCGCGATCCACCGCATCTCGTCCGGACCCATTCCGCGAGTCGTGAGGGCCGGAGTGCCGATCCGCACGCCCGACGTGACGAACGGGGACCGGGTCTCGAACGGAACCGTGTTCTTGTTGACCGTGATTCCCGCCCGACCCAGAAGGCCCGACGCATCCTTGCCCGACAGATCCGTATTCCGGAGGTCGACGAGCATCAGGTGAGTGTCCGTGCCTCCCGCCACCAGACGGTACCCGTGTTCTTCCAGTGCCTCGGCCAGCACGCGCGCATTCTCCACGATCCGTCGAGCGTAGAACCGGAACGACGGCGCCGATGCTTCGTGAAGAGCCACGGCCTTGGCGGCAATCACATGCATCAGCGGTCCGCCCTGCATCCCCGGGAACACGGCCTTGTCGATCGCTTTCGCATGCTCCTCGGTGCAGAGGATGAGCCCACCTCGCGGTCCACGTAGCGTCTTGTGCGTGGTGGTCGTGATCACGTCCGCCCACGGGACCGGCGATGGGTGCTCCTTCGCCGCGACGAGACCGGCGATGTGCGCCATGTCGACGAGCAGTCGAGCCCCCACCTCGCGCGCGATCTCGGCGAAACGCTCAAACGGCAGCGTCCGCGGATAGGCACTGGCCCCGGCCACGATCAGCGCGGGACGCTCACGACGCGCCAGCTCGGACAGCGCGTCGAAGTCCACCCGTTCATCCTCCTCGCGCACCCCATACGGAAGGAACCGATACAGTTGACCGCTGAAGTTCACGGGAGAGCCGTGGGTCAGGTGACCGCCATGGCTCAGATCCATCCCCAGCACAGTGTCACCGGGCTCGATCAGCGCGAAGTAGGCGGCCATGTTCGCCTGCGCCCCGCTGTGGGGCTGCACGTTGGCATGATCCGCTCCGAACAGCGCGGTCGCCCGGGAGCGAGCCAGGTCCTCCGCCTGGTCCACGAACTCGCACCCCCCATAATACCGCCTGCCGGGGTATCCTTCGGCGTACTTGTTGGTGAGGATCGAGCCCATCGCTTCGAGCACCGCGCCGGAAACGAAGTTCTCGCTCGCGATCAGCTCCAGCCCCTCCCGCTGGCGTCTGGTCTCCCGGCGGAGGATCTCCTGGATCTCCGGATCAGTGCACGAGAGGTGTTCACAGGGAGGCGACACATCCGAGCCGACCCCCGTCCCCCCGCTCCTGTCGTCGATCATCTCACCCCTCATACGTAGGTTCGGTGCAGCTTCGCCACCTGGCCGACGCGCTGAATCGCGACTTCGTCCGCCGCTTCCGCGTTCGTCAGCTTCGCGTCTTCCGCTATCTCGAAGATGTGCAGCAGGGTGCGATAGATCTCGCCGGCCTTCCGCTTCGAGCGCTCCAGCGACCAGCCCGCCAGCTCGGAGTAGACGTTGATCAGCCCACCGGCGTTGATCACGTAATCCGGAGCGTACAGGATTCCGCGGTCCTGGAGCATTTTCGCGTGGTGCTGCCGCTTGAGCTGGTTGTTCGCGGCGCCCGCGACGATATCGACCTTCAGCCGGGGAATCGTCTTATCGTTGAGAATTGCACCGAGCGCACAGGGCGCGAACACATCGGCGTCGACGTCGTATACCTCGTCGGCCCCGACGGACTCGCAACCGAGCTCCTCGACACACCGCTCGACCCGGGATTCGTCAATGTCCGCGATGAACACTTTCGCTCCCTCATCCCGGAGGTCCTGCGCCAGGAAGTAGCCCACGTGCCCCGCGCCCTGGATGACGACCGAGCGATCCTCCAGCGAGTCCGTGCCATAGAGCTTCAGGGCACACGCCTTGATCCCGCGATACGTGCCGTAGGCGGTCACGGGAGATGGATCACCGGACTTGCCGGCCATTCCCACCACGTGGCCCGTCTCCATGTGGATATAGTCCATGTCTTCGACCGACGTCCCGACATCCTCCGCCGTGATATACCGTCCGCCGAGCGACTCCACGGCACGGCCGTGCGCGCGCATGATCATCTCTCGATGGGTGGTCTTGTTATCGCCGATGATCACTGACTTCCCGCCGCCGAGATTCAGCCCGGCCACAGCTGCTTTGTAGGTCATCCCGCGCGCAAGACGCAGGACGTCCACCACGGCATCCGAATCGGACGCATAATTCCAGAACCGTGTGCCGCCCAGCGCCGGGCCAAGCGACGTGTCATGAATCGCTATGATTCCACGATATCCACAGGATGGCTCATAGAAGAACACGACCTGCTCGTGGTCATGCTCTCCCATGAGTTCGAAGATCTCGGGCATCACATCCCGGGCTTTCTCCACTTGTGCGGCACTTCCGTTGTCGCTCACTCGTCGCTTCCTCGCTCCAGGTACAGTTCTCTGGAAATGATCACTCTATGAATTTCGCTCGTCCCCTCGTAAATCTCCGTCACCTTCGCATCGCGGAACAGCCGCTCCACCGGATACTCGCGACTGTACCCGTATCCGCCATACACCTGCACGGCCTGCCTCGTCACCCACATCGCCGTCTCGCTGGCGAACAGCTTTGCCATGCTCGACAGCTTCCGCTTCCGCTGCTCGTTCGCCCCGTACGCCTGGGCGGCTCGATACAGCAGTCCACGCGCCGCCTCGAGCCGCGTAGCCATGTCCGCGAGCTTGAACTGCATGCCCTGGAAGTCCTTGATCGGACGGCCGAATTGCTCCCGCTCAGCGGCGTAGTCGCGGGCGAAGTCGAGTGCCGCCTCCGCGATCCCGATCGCCTGGGCTGCGATGCCCAGCCGACCTCCCTCCAGTGCTTCCAGCGCGTAGTGAAACCCTCGACCCGGCTCTCCGATCAGATGCTCCGGCCCGAGCCGAAGGTCCTCGAGCGACACGCCCACCGTCTCGGAACCGCGCAGGCCCAGCTTCCGTTCCTTCTTCCCGGGCACCCAGCCTTCGAGCTCGGTCGGCACGATGAACGCTCCGATGCCTCGCGTTCCCTTCCGGTCCGCCGGGTCGTCCGTCCGCACCATCAGGAGCACCACGTCGGCCGAAGCCCCGTTCGTCACCCACAGCTTGGATCCGTTGACCCGCCAGCCCTCTCCATCGCGCACGGCCTGTGCCTGCAGGGCAGCTGCATCGCTGCCGGAGCCGGCTTCGGAGAGTGCGAACGCCCCGAGCATCTCGCCCCTGGCCATCGGCTTCAGCCAGCGTTCTTTCTGCTCCGCCGTACCGTGCCGCAACAGCGTCTGCGTCGGAAGCGAGTTGTGCACGCTCATCGACACCGCCACCGAAGGATCGCCCCAGGAGATTTCCTCCAGTGCGAACAGGTACGTCAGCATGTCGAGTCCCAGGCCGTCATACTCTTCCGGGATCAACATGCCGAGGAATCCGAGCTCCCCGAGGCGATCTACGGGTGTTCGGTCGAAACTCTCTTCATGCTCGTCACGCCGTGCAGCGCCCGGGCGAAGCACGTCGCGCGCAAACTCCCGGGCGAGACCGCAGATCTGCTTCTGTTCCTCGCTGAGTCCGGTGCCGCCGAAGGCTCTACGCATCGCGATAATCGTAAAAGCCGCGCCCGCTCTTCCTGCCGAGCCGTCCGGCGGCGACATACTTAGCCAGCAACGGACAGGGCCGGTACTTGTCATCGCCGAGATCCCGGTGCAGCACCTGCATGATGAACAGGCACGTGTCCAGCCCGATCAGGTCGGCAAGCGCCAGCGGACCCATCGGGTGGTTCATTCCGAGCTTCATCACCGAGTCGATCGACTCCGGCTCGGCCACCCCCTCCATGAGGCAGTATACCGCCTCGTTGATCATCGGCATGAGAATCCGGTTCGACACGAACCCCGGGAAGTCGTTCACTTCGACCGGGGTTTTCCCGAGTCGGCGACACAGATCGAGCGTGAATGTCACGGTTTCATCATCGGTGTCGAGACCGCGGATGACCTCGACGAGCTGCATCACTGGAACCGGGTTCATGAAGTGCATGCCCAGGAATCGACCGGGCGACGGAACGCCAGCCGCGATCTCGGTGATCGAGATCGACGACGTATTCGAGGCGAGAACTGCGTCTTCCGCGCAGACATCGCCCAGCCGGGAGAAGATCTCGAGCTTCAGCTCCCTGCTCTCGGGGACCGCTTCGACCACAACCTCGGCCGACTCCGCCGCCGCTAGCTCCGTCGCCGTTCCGATCCGGTCCAGGGCCTCGCGTGCTTCGGCTGCCTCGAGCCGGTTCTTGGCGATCTGCCTGGACAGGTTTTTCTCGATTCTCGCCCGTGCCGCAGCCAGCGCATCGGAGGATTCGTCAATCAGCGTGACCTCGATGCCTGAGAGCGACAGTACGTGGGCGATTCCATTTCCCATCGTGCCGGCGCCCACGACGGCGGCGGTTCGGACCTGATTCGCATTCTTCATGTCAATCTCATCCCGGGAAGCGGGTGAAGTGCGAGCACGGACGGAGCCCTCCGCATCCGGGGGGTGCGGACTGCCCACGCGATCCCGGCGAGGGTCACGAGCGTAAGCGCCAGACCTCCCTCCGGGCCATATGATCCGCCTGTCCAGATCTCCGGACCTGTGACGGTGGCCCGGATACCCGGCGAGCCGAGAACGAGACCGCTTACGGGGAGATCGGCCGCCAGACTCATGGTCCCGTTCCACCCCAGGTGGACCCCCGTAACCAGCCAGATACTGAACGTCCTCCAGTACATGATTCCGAGCAAGATCCCGGCCAGCGCGGTGTTCAGAAGAGCGAGTCTCCCGACTCCCGGATTCGCGGCATGGGCAATACCGAAACTGATCGCACTGAGCCCGATGCCTGCCACCGGTCCGAGCGCCTCCGACACCACCTGGAGCGCGTATCCACGGAACAGAAGTTCCTCCAGAAACGCGGCAAGCCCCAGAATCAAGGCCGTTTTCGATATCACGCCGAGCAACACGGCCGGAGCGACCGGCACGAACTCCCAGCGGAGTGCGCCCGTGATCGCGAGAACGCCGAGTGCTCCCGCGACGAGCAGGCAGCCGGTGGCCAGTCCGCGGGCCGAATCGACGACAAATTCCGCCGGAACGAGTCCGAGCGCCGCGAGCGATCTCGACTCCACAGCGGACATCATGACCCAGCTCGCTGCCAGCACCGCCGGAAGTCCCACGACCAGACCGCGTACGACGATTCCGGGCACGTCCGTCGGACGGCCGGCCAGCCAGAGTGTCATCCGTCCGAAAACGGCTGCGCTGGCGAACACGAGCGACACGAACAGCAGCACTCGCCATCCCCAGCGAATTCGGCCGTCCGACCCCGAGATCACGCCCTTGCGCCTGCCGCCCCGCAGCTCGCCAGGCGACGAAGACAGCGGAGTCGCCTCAGCCGATCCAGCGGCGAACGCGACCTCCGAACCCTGCTCCGATCACGGTCACGAGCGCAACCTTGAGCAGGTCGCCGACAACAAATGGTGCCAGTCCCACCGCGACCGCCGCCTCACGCCCGGAAATCGCCGCGAGCCAGGCGAGTCCGCCCAGGTGGATGGCCGCGAGGCCGACGATCGCACCCAGCGCGATACCGGCAGCGCCACGGAACCGATTCGCGAAGGTTCCGGCCAGCCATGCGGCAACCGGAAACGCCAGGAGGTAGCCGCCGGTCGGACCGAACAGGTACGCAAAGCCTCCGCCCGCCGCGAACACCGGGAGACCTGCCATCCCCGCAGCCAGGTATACCGACTGGCTGCCCAGGCCACCTCTCGCGCCGAGCAACGCTCCCGCCAGGAGGACGGCCACTGGCTGAAGGGTGAACGGGACCGGAACGCCCGGAAGCGGCACGGCGATCCTTGCCGCCACCGCCGTCAGGGCCGCGGCCGTCGCCACCGCCAGCACTCGTCGTCCGAGGCCGGCCGCCGCAGCATCCGTGTTCGTTCTCGTCAGCACCTGTGAGACCTGTCGATTCATGCTCGCTCCACGCTCATGGCCACCGCGTTGCCGCCCCCGAGACAGAGGGTGGCCATACCCTTGTCGATGTCGAGGTCGCGCATGGCGTATAACAGTGTTGTCAGGATCTTCGCGCCCGAGGCCCCGATCGGGTGTCCAAGCGCGATCGCCCCGCCCCGCACATTGATCCGGTCCATATCCATTCCGAGCTCGCGTGCGTCGGCCAGCGCCTGCACCGCGAACGCCTCGTTCACCTCGAACAGACCGTAGTCATCGATCGACGTGCCTTCCTTCTCCATCAGATTCCGGACTGCTGCAATCGGTGCAAAGAAGAGGTCGCGGGGGGCCGTCGCGCCGACTGAATATGCGACGACCCGTCCGAGAATGTCCAGCCCGTGGACAGCCGCGTATGCCTCCGAGGTTACGACGGTTGCGGCCGCGCCGTCGTTGAGCCCCGGTGCGTTTCCAGCCGTGACCGATGGTTCTGTGACTTCCGGCGGGGCGTCTCCGGCGAACGCCGGCCTGAGCTTCGCCATGGCTTCCAGCGACGTGTCACGGCGCGGCGTCTCGTCCGTGTCGAAAACCGTCACCTGTCCCTTGCGGCCCTTGATCTCCACCGGCACGATCTCGGCCGCGAACGCTCCCGAATCGATCGCCTCGATCGCCTTTCGATGGCTCTCCACCGCATAAGCGTCCTGGTCTTCCCTCGAGACTCCCGCTTTCATGGCCGTGTACTCAGCGTGACCACCCATGTGACAGTTCCCGAAGGAGCACCACAGACCATCGTGGATCAGCGCGTCCACCAGCGGCCGGTCACCGAATTTCACACCGTCCCGGTATCCTCTCACCAGGTACGGTACGTTCGACATCGACTCCATGCCGCCTGCCACGGCGACCGTGCCGTCGCCTGCCCGGATCGCCTGGGTTGCGAGCATTACGGCCTTGAGGCCGGACCCGCAGACCTTGTTGATCGTCATGGCGGGAATCGTCGGAGAAAGTCCCGAATCGATCGCCGCCTGGCGCGCAGGGGCCTGCCCGATGCCAGCCTGGATGACATTGCCCATGATGACGTCCTCGATCGCTTCGGGCTCCACGCCCGAGCGCTCGACCGCCGCCGCGATCGCCTTCGCCCCGAGCTGCGGCGCGGTAAGCGAGGACAGTCCACCAAGAAACCGCCCCGTCGGCAGACGGGCGGCTCCAACGATTACGGCCTTCCGGTCGGCGTCACTCATTTCAGCCACTCCTGGCAGCCTTGCCCACGGCGCGTGTCGGTCAGTCCGACGATCTTCCACTCATAGCCCGTACGTGCTATTTGGAAGACATTTACGCCACAATGGCTCAACTGTCCCTTTAGGTAAAACACATACGGCGTGACCACGGTCGCGAGGTTGTCATCAATTCGGATGTCCGCCTCGCCAATCCGTTCGTCGAAGTCCCCTGGAGACGCCCCGCCGACGGCGACGGCGAAACCGTTAAGGTCTCCGAACTTCACCACGGGCACTCCATCCGGCCGCTGGTGCGAGCTTGCCATTTTCTCCAGGTCAGGGTGGAATGCGGCCCGGACGGCTGCACTGTCCGCCGCGCGCATGGCGTCGAACAACCCGTTCACCACCGACATGACCTGCGCCTCCGGGTCCGGCCGGTCCGCCTGGGCCCAGGCCCGCGGGGCCACCAGAAGGAGCAGCGCCCCGATCATCATCAACCTCCCCATCATGCTTCCTCCTCCTGTGGATCAAGAGCATTCACTGGATCATCCACTACATCGATCAACTCTGCGCGTCCTGGTCGGTCACTCGCCGCTGCCGTGCCCCAGGCGACTGACGGATCGTGCTCGAACCCGAGCAGCCAGCCATCCGCCACGGCTCGCCCGATCCAGTGCCGCTTCGACTCGAGGGTGGTCAGGGGCTCGATGTCGTACCCCATGATCCACGGCAGGGGCAGATGTGCGACCGTCGGGACGAGATCCGCCAGGTAGAGGAGTCGCCGGTCGCCGACAGTTACGAGAACAGACTGATGGAACGGCGTATGCCCGGGTGTGCGGACCACCTCCACGCCCGACACGATCGTCTCCCGTTCGGCGTCCAGCCACCGGATTCGTCCATCCACCTCCAGAGGCATGAAGTTGTCGGCCACATAACTGGCCTGAACCCGCTCATTATCGAGCTGGGCATACTCCCATTCACCCCTCTGAATCGCGTACACGGCATTCGGGAACGCCGGTTCGATCCGGCCGTCGGGGCGCTGGACCGTGTTTCCCCCGGCATGGTCGAAGTGCAGGTGCGTGTTCACGACGATGTCGACTTGCTGCGGTTCGACTCCGAGATCCCGGAGGGAATCCTCCAGCCGGGTCGGCTCACCCGAGTTGGACACACCGTATATGTCGAGGAACCTGGCGTCTTCCTTGTTGCCGAGACCCGTGTCCACGAGCACCGTCGCGGACGGCGTCTCGATCAGCAGACACCGCATCGCCAGCTGGATCCGGTTCCGCTCGTCGGCGACCGTTCGTCGGCTCCACAGGGTCCGGGGAACGACTCCGAACATCGCTCCGCCATCCAGCCATAGCGATCCCGCCATGACGGTCCGAACCCGAATGTCACCCGACTCAATCCCGGGCATCCCCACCCCCTCCCTGTCTAGCGCTCTCCCGAGGCCTGTGGCCGTTGAGAACCGGCGAACGGGCGGCCTGCCAGCCAAGATTCGAGATCAGACCAGGTCTCGATACCACCCCGGCTCGCCTCATCGAGCATCCGGGCCAGTATCGTCGCCGTCGCTCGTGCGTCGCCCCCTGCGCGATGCCGTCCATCAATCTCGACGCCGTAGTAGCGGGCCAGAGAATCCAGTCCCCTTCTTCGCAGGCCGGGCACAGCCCTTCGTGCCAGCTTCATCGTGCAAAGGCGCTCACCCGTCGGCACCTCCGAACTCGACATTCGGAGCTCCTCCGACACGAAGCGCCAGTCGAAGCCGACATTGTGGGCCACGAACACCCGCCCCGACAGCTCCTCCCGAACTCGATCAGCGATCTCTCCAAACCGTGGCGCCGGCTCGACCAGCTCATTGTCGATTCCGGTCAGACCGGTGATCCAGCGCGGGATACTGAGCCCGGGATTCACGAGGGTTTCGAAACCGCCCGTGATCCGACCGTTCCTCATTCGAACGCTGGCGAATTCCACGATTCTGTCGCCCCTGGCCGGCGAACCGCCCGTCGTTTCGACGTCAACGACCGCGAACTCGATCTCCGCCAGCCGGCGGTCCGTCCGGGGTTCAGGCGCCGCAGCGGGGCTCCATACCCCCGTCCGATCGACCTGCACCCGACGATCGCCGCCCAGCAGATCGAACACGAGCCTCGACGCCAGGCCGGCAGGTGCCATCCGCAATCCGAATACTTCCCGCGCGAGCTCCTCGGTCGCGATCGGCGCCCGCGCGATCGTGTCGAGGGCTCGCTGAACCAGTGTGGATTGGTGCTCGAAACCAATCCCCGGATCGCTCAACCGACCAGCTCGCGCTCAACGGGAAGGGTCATGCACCGTGGTCCGCCTCCACCGCGCACCAGTTCCGCACCCTCGAACGTGAGGACGAATCGTTCGTCCTCTTCCAGCTCTTCGTCACCGGTGAGGAAGTCAACGCCCGTCACGATTCGATACCCCGCTTCCCGGTGCAGCGCTTCCAGCGTGTGCTCATTCCTCGCATAGGCGAGAACCTGGCCTGGCCCGACCGCTACGAAATTGCAGCCGCTCGCCCACTGCTCGCGCTCCTGCATGGTGCGCCTGGAGCCGCCGCAGAACACGGGCTGCAGGGGCAGCGAGACATCCCGCAGCGCCGTGAACAGATCCGGAGCCTCCACGACTCCTGCCCTGCCCTTGCGGACGTGGAGCACGGGAAGCCGGGTGGGTCCGAAGAAGAACGGCGGAAACACGCAGCACAGATCCCGGTCGAGCACCGTGAAGATCATGTCCAGGTGAATCGAAGATCGGTGAGGCGGCATCAGCACGATCAGCAGGTCCGTGACTTCTCCATCATGGAACAGCGTTTCGGCGAGTTGATCGATTCCGGCCGCCGTTGTGCGCTCCGACATCCCCACCGCGAGCAGGTCGCGCCGGAGAACATGAATGTCCCCTCCTTCGAGTCGGACATTCAGACGGCGTTCCTCCGACCCGTCGTACAGCAGGCCCGAGTTACTGAGCGCGGGGTGGTATTCGAACAGTGCGTGCGACAGCACCTCTTCGCTCCACCGGACCTCGTGCCGCATCGAACCGATCATCACCCGGTTGCCGATAACAGCAGCTGAGTCGCGAGTGAAAAACAGGTTCGGCAACGGTGGAAGCGCGTAGCCCGACTCGTTCACCAGTTCCGCCAGTGCTCCGCCACGACTCTCCTCTCCCTCGATGTACAACCTGGTCAACTCGCCGGCCGAGAGATCCGTCGCCCGCTCGCGGATCGCGTCCCCGGAGTTGTTCACCACGTAGGACCGGGCCTCCGGAATCGCGAGGACCTCCGTGAGCAGGTCCGATACCTCCAGCACCTCCGCGAAGCGTGACAGAATCGCCACGAACCGCGAGTGCTCCCGTCGCGCGATCTCGAGATCGAGAATATCGTCGAACAGATAGTCGGCCCGGTTGCTCGGAGTCACGACCGTCAGCTCCGGCCCCGGTGAATGGCAGATCACTTTTCTGAGCCGGCCGACTTCGCTCGTGATGCACAGCTCCGTGGCGGCAGGGCTCATGCGCCCGATCCACCCGCGCTGGCCCCGGTCACGATCGTGTAGCTGAGTCCTTCGAGCTCCACCGCGATGTCCATTACGCGGACCGCCACGCCCGGTCCCGGATCGAGCTTGGTCGAAGTGAAGGTCAGGATCCCGGTCACTCCTGCGTTTGCCAGACGTTGTGCCAGCTGACGCGCCGGAGCGTCCGGGACCGCCAGGATGGCCATCTCCACGCCCCGCGTGTCGATCTCCCGCTCCAGATCCGCCAGGGGAAGAATCGGAACGCCGCGCACGCTGCGCCCTACCTTTTCCGGGTCGACATCGAACGCGGCCACGACTTCGAAACCCCGGCGGGAGAGACCTTCGTAGCCCAGCACCGCGGAGCCGAGCCGGCCCGCGCCCACGACACATACGCGCCACTGTCTGCGGAGTCCGAGAATCCGCACCAGCGCATTGCGCAGGTCGGTGACCGGGTACCCGCGGCCTCGCTGCCCGAACGAGCCGAACTGGCTGAGGTCTTTCCTGACCTGCGCCGCCGTCGTGCCGGTCTCGTCAGCCAGCTCCTGGCTCGAGACGACCGGGCATCCGTCGGCTGACAGCCAGCGGAGGTGCCGGAGGTAGCCCGAAAGCCGCCGTACGGTCGAATCAGAAATTCTTCGAGTATTCATAGCCCTTGTGACAGGAGTCACGAGTACAATATCCGTCCGCCCTCGCCGCCTCAACTCCCCGGGTCGTCGCCCACCGACCGAAGTTGTTCCGCGAGCCGGAGGAACAGCCCCGGATCGAACGTCTCCGGACGGGCCGTCGGATCAGCGCCTACCCTGGCGAGCACCGCTTCGGCGGCTGCCGCCGACAGGCCGTATTCCGGAGCATCCCGGAGAATCGTGCGGATCTGTTTTCGACGGCGCGAGAACGCCGCTCGCGTAAGATCGCGAAGCGCCTTGAGTTCATGCTCTTCCGGACAGTCGGCGGCCGGTTCGATCACGACTGCGACCGAGTCCACGGCCGGGACCGGTCGGAACGCTCGCCGGCCGACGCGAAACGCGAGGCGGGCTTCCGCCCGGGCCCTGACACCGACGCTCAGGGCGCCATACTCGCGCGTTCCGGGATCGGCTACGATGCGACGGCCCACTTCCTCCTGAACCAGGACGACGAGCCTGCTCGGGAGCGGTCGGAATTCCAGGAAGCGGAACAGAAGTGGCGAGGTGATCGAGTACGGCACGTTGGAAATCACGCGAAGCGCCGAGCTCCCCGCAACAAGCTCCGCCAGGTCGACCTTCAGCGCGTCGGCGTGAACGATGCACACGTCGTCGCGTGTGCCCCAACGCTCCATCAGAAGCTCGACCAGGCGATCGTCCTTCTCGACCAGTACGAGCCGGGCAACCTCCCCGACCATGCGCTCGCTCAACTCTCCATGGCCGGGCCCGATCTCGAGAACCGTGTCATCGGGGCCGGCTCCTAGCGCCTCGACGAGTTTGCGCCTGAGATTGGGGTCAACGAGGAAGTTCTGGCTCAGGGAGCGCTTGGCGCGGACCATTCGCCCGTCCCGCGCCGTAGTCATTTCACGACCACCGCGGTTCGATCATCGACAGCTTCCCCCTCCGGAACGCAGGCGAGCTCGAACAGACGATCGAGGATTCCGCCAGCGCTGGCAGTCGAAGCCTCGAGCACAACGCGCGTGAGGATGTCATCGGACCACATCTGACCCGTGCTCAGACATTCGCTCAGGCCGTCCGTGAACTGCAGCAGCGTGTCCATGCCGGACTTCCAGGACAGCTCCCGGCTCCTGTATCGATCGAACTCCGCGATCCCCAGAGGAGGATTGAGCGCCTCGAGTCGGACCGTGTCCCCTTCCCGGATCCTCCAGGCGTGCGGGTGCCCGGCATTCGCGTAGCGGAGCGAGCCGCGGGCAGGGTCAAGTACGACGTAGCACACGGTCATGTACATCTCGGTCGACTCGAGCTTGCGCACCAGCTCGCGATGAATCCCGGACAACGCCTCCGCCGGGTCATCATGCTCACGCGCCACGAGGGATGCGGCGCTCATGGTGAGCGCCATGATCAGACCGGCGGAGTATCCGTGCGAGCTCACATCCCCGAGCATCACGCCGAGTCGGTCACCCGGTAACCGGAGAATGTGGTAGAAGTCCCCGCCGACCGAGTCAGCCGGGTCGCAGCGTGCGGCGATATCGGCCAGATCGCGGAAGTCGGCCGGCTCAGGAAGCAACTTGAGTTGCAGATCGTGGGCGAGGGCGAGCTCGACGAGCATTCGTTCGCGCTCGACGCCTTCGTTCAGCAGCCGACGGTTCTCGAGCGCCGCGGCGAGGTGACTTGCCACGGCCGACGCCAGCCGCTCATCGCGCGGTCGGAACGGGGCACGGCCTGGTGCTCCGCGCAACTTCAGCATCCCGACAGCACCGGCAGTCCCGTGCAGAGCCGTGTGTCGAAGGGGCACCAGGAGCCAGGGAGTGTCCGGTTCTCCTCCGCCCCGTCGATCGAGTCCTGCATCAGCCCGTCGTTCCCTGTACGCGCGGGCCAGCGGCGATGGATCCGAATTCACGTCGGGAATGGTACCGGCCCCATCTGCGCGGGATGGCCCATCGGGGCTGGCCTGTGCGAGGCGGGACAGGCTCATCCCATCCGTGCCAGCCACCCAGACTTCCGCTTTCGCCGCGCCGAGAACCGCCGCCGTAGAACTGAGCAGTTTCGCGGCAGCCCGCTCGAGTCCAACCATCGAGCCGAGGGTCTCGCTCACGGAGGTGAGCAACTCCACTTCTTCGAACCGCGTCTCGAGTTCCCGCGCGAAGAACTCGAGCTCCGCTTCGGAGGAAAGCAGCGGAGCGAGCGACTCGCGCAGAAGCTCGCCCGCTCGCAGTCCCTCGTCTCCGGCCACGACCTCGTACTCCACCTGGACCCGGCCTCCGTCGGACATCGGCCACGTTTCCGACTTTACGCTCGATGCGGGACTCGAGCCCTGCACTTCGACCGCCGGTGTATCCGGATCATCCTCCGCGTCCATGCCGACCGGCCGGGTGCGCTCGAAGCCGTCGAACAGGATCGTCTCGCCGTCGGCCCGTTCCACCGTCAGCCGCACCCTCGTGCCCGTCAGCCGCGCGAATGCCGTGAGCAACGCCGTGACGCGTTCCCCTCTCGGAGCTGGGGTCATACCTCGATCGGACATGGCTCCACTCTCCATCTCGGCAGCTGCCGCTCAGCCGTGGAGAGTCAATGTGACGGAGTTGCCGGTCTCGTTGAACCGGACTTCGTCCGCCAGGCAGCGAAGCAGGAAGAGTCCTCGACCGTGACTCCGGCCGCGGTTCTCAGGTATCGTGGGATCCTGGATGGAATCCGGGTCGAATCCGGCCCCCTCATCAGTAATCGTGACCACGGCTTCTCCTGGCCTCAACTCGGCCCGCACCCGGACGCGTTTCTCCGGATCCTGTCTGTTCCCGTACAGGATCGCGTTCGCCAGCGCTTCCCCAAGCGCCACCCGCAGGTTCAACGTCGCACGGGAGCCCGAGAAGGCGAGCCGCTCACACGCCTCCACCACCTCTGACACGGCCTCCCGCAGATTCTCGACCGTAGAGGGAAATTCCAGGCCGAGGTCACCCGTCAGGCCTGTACGATAAGCGCGCGTACCACCACGCCCCGATCTGTGCCGCTGCCAGCGCAGTCCGAGTTCCTCCGGATTCAGGGGAAGAAACAGATAGTCGCCGCAGCCCGCCGCAAGCGCCGGAAGGAGTCGATCGAAAGACTCGTTGTCCACGAGGGAAATGATCTCACACTCGAGACCGAACACCGACCTGGCTTCCCGCACCGAGGGCTCGTCGCGCGCGAGATCGAGGAACACCAGATCGGGAGCACTGTCGGGCCATTCGCTCCTCGCGGTGGCGATCCCGGGCTCAGCCCCCAACCGTCGAAGCTGCTCGACCAGTTCCTCCGTCACGGCCGAGCGCGCGGAACAGACCAGAACCCGCGATGCAGCCGCGGAAGTCATCGACTCAGAAGTCTGCGAGAGCTGCGGCCCGCGTATCGGCGATCTGGAACAGCGTATCCAGCTTCGTCAGCTCGAACAGTGTGCGGAGATCCTCATTCAGGCCTGCGAGCCGGAGCATCCCGCCGGCCTCGCGGATTTTCTTCGACAGACTCACGAGCACTCCCAGGCCCGACGAATCGATGTAGCTCGAACTGGAAAAGTCGATGAGAAACTTCCTGTCGCCCCGCTCGAGTCGATCGAGGACGTTGGCTTTCAGCTCCTGTCGGTTCCCGACGATCAACTCTCCATCGACCGTCACGATCGTGATTTCACCGTCGTCGCGTATCGAAAAACTCATGCGTATTCTCCCCGCTCCATTATTCCTGTTCCCGCGTCCACCCGAATTCAGCCGGCAAGGAGCGCGGTGATGTACGCCACATCGACAATGTCCTCGACCGTCGCCCCTCGCGAAAGATCGTTCAACGGAGACGACAGTCCCTGCAGTATCGGTCCCAGCGCGCGAGCTCGACCCAGACGTTGCACGAGTTTGTATGCAATGTTGCCCGCATCGAGGTTCGGAAACACGAGGATGTTGGCCCGTCCCTCGACCGGCGAGCCGGGAGCCTTCCGCCGCGCGATCTCGGGGACGAGAGCGGCGTCCGCCTGCAGCGCTCCGTCCGCCACCACATCCGGCCGACGCTGGCGAAACAATTCGAGTCCGGCGTTTACCCGCTCGACCGGAGCCCCACCCGCCGACCCGTGCGTCGCATACGACAGAAAAGCTACGCGCGGTACGTCGTCGACCACCAGTTCGCGTGCCCGACAGGCAGAATCAGCGATTTCGGCCAGCTGTTCCGGCTCCGGCTCCGGCACGACGGCGGCATCGGTGAACGTCAGAACACGCTCAGGCTCACCGTCCACCGGGGGAATCACCATGTAGAACGCGCTGGACACGGTACGAATTCCATCGCTCGGCCCCAGAATGGTCAGACCGCCCCGCACCACGGAAGCCGTGGTCGCCTCCGCTCCCGCGACCACGCCATCCAGCGCTCCTGCGGCAAGCAGGGCAATCGCGAAGCGGAGCGCATCTCCCTCACCGGGCGCGGCGAGATCCGGACAGGCCGAGAGCGCTGTCCGTCGTGGCTCGCGGTCCGAGGTCGAGATTGTCCCCGGTACATCCGCACTGTGCCGTCGGTGGGTCGCTGATTCGATATCGTCCACGATGCAGACGGGGTGAATGCGCCTCGCGGAAGCCAGTACTTCGAGGGCAGCAGCGGTTCGCGGTTCGGCGGCCTCCGGAAATCCGATCCTGACCCCGGCCGGCACGCGATCCGGCAGCGATGCGAGCCAGCTCAACGGCCGGCTACACCCGGCCCGTAGTGCTCTACGAGATGCTCGAGCACGATCGGCGGAACGAATGCGGATACATCGCCGCCCAGGCTCGCAACTTCTCTGACCAGCGACGAGCTGAGAAACGTGTAACTCGTGGCCGGCGCCATGAAGATCACTTCGATCTCCGGCCACAAGCTGCGGTTCATCAGGGCCATCTGGAACTCATACTCGACATCGCTTACCGCCCTGAGTCCCCGGACGATGAGCCGGGCGCCCCTTGCCCGGGCGAAGTCCACGAGCAGCCCCGAAAACTGGACGACCTCCACGCTGGGCTCGTCCGCATATACTTCGGAGATGATCTCGACCCGTTTGTGGAGCGGACAGGCAGGCTCCTTCGCCTGCGTCGTGCGCTCTGCCACGGCGATCAAGACTCCATCCGCCAGCTTCAAGGCGCGGCGGATGATGTCGTCATGGCCCAGCGTAAGCGGGTCGAAGGAACCGGGGTAGATCGCTATGCGACGTTTACCGTTCACTGGCGTCGCCTCCCTTCGGGACGGAATGAAACGAGAGAATCGTGTCTCCATAACGACGCTCCCAGATCGGACACGACCCGATCGCATCGTCGATGCCATGCTCGACGCACAACAGTCCAGCGAAAGGCCTGCGCAGAAACTCATCCACGAGCCTGGCCGCGATAGCCCGTCCGTACGGCGGGTCCGCCAGCGCCACATCGAATCGGGGCTCGTCGCCGAGCCGCGACAGCAGATTGAACACTTCGCCTCTGTGCAGACGCGCCCGTGCCGAGAGTTCGAGCGTGTCGATATTGCCGCGCAGGACCTCGAAGCACCGCCGATCTTCTTCCACGAAGTGAACCCTGGATGCGCCTCGCGACAATGCCTCGATGCCGAGTGCTCCGGAACCGGCGAACAGGTCGATCACGGTCGCTCCCCTGACCCGATCGCCGAGAGCGCTGAACCAGGCCTCCCTGACCCGCTCGCCCGTGGGCCGCACCTGTCGCCCGGGCGGTACATCGATCCGCCTCCCGCCGAGGTCGCCGGCCACGATCCGCAGACTCATTCGCTCGCCGCCCGGAAGTCGAGCATGCGTGCCTGTAGCCGCGTCCTGCCGTTCCAGCGGTTTTCCTCGAAATGAAACAGCACGTCGAACTGGCCTCCCGCAGCCGCTTCCGGTCGCCTCGACCCCAGTCCGAATCCGATCGCTTCGAGGCTGTCCTCCTCGTCAACCAGCATACAACGAAGATGGACTCCCTCCGGGCCCACGCCCCGGGTTTCCCGAAGCTCGACCGCCCGCGCCAGGAAAACCGGAGCCGGATTTCCGGTGCCGAACGGGCTCGCCCGATTCAGCCAGGTCAGCAGAGACTGGTCTGCCGCCCCGATCGACAGCTCGACATCGATCTGGATCCCTTCCTGCCCGGCCCCATCTCCAAGCTCCCGGGACGCGATCTCCTGCAGACCGGCGGCAAATTGCTCGATGCGGTCGCGCCGGATCGACAGACCCGCGGCCATCCGATGCCCCCCGAAGCGCTCGAGGTGTTCGGACAGCTGCTCGAGCGCGGAGTGGAGGGAAAAGCCACCGATTGAGCGTCCGGAACCCCGCCCGATGTCTCCATCGAATGAGACCACCACCGCCGGGCGCTGCGTAGCATCGACGATTCTCGATGCGACAATTCCGATCACCCCCGGGTGCCAGTCGTCCCCCCACACGACCACGACGCTGTCCCGAGCTGGATCGAATCGGCTCGCGATCTGCGCCTCGACTTCGGCATACACGCGCTGATCGGCCTGGCGGCGTTCGGCGTTGCGCCGCTCGAGGTAACCGGCGAGTCGCTCCGCTTCACGCGGATCCGAGGTCATCAGAAGCTTTACGCCCGAGTCCGCGGACCCCATGCGACCGACTGAGTTGAGGCGCGGTCCAAGCCGGAAAGAAACGTGGTCGGTGCCGACCGAGCCTCCCTCCGGCGTACCGACTCTCGCCAGCAGAGCTCGGATCCCGGGCTTCCGGCTCACGGCCAGCGCTCGCAATCCGGCTCGCACGAGGATGCGGTTTTCCCCCTGCAGAGGCATCTGGTCCGCCACGGTTCCCAGGGCCACGAGGTCGAGGTGCTGATTCGCCTCGCTCGCCGAGATACCCGCCCGATCGAACAATGCCTGGGTCAGCTTGAATGCGACACCGACCCCGGCCAGTGCGGGAAACGGATATCGGCTGTCGGCGCGCATCGGGTTCACGACCGCGACTGCCGAGGGGAGTCTCTGGCCCGGACGGTGGTGGTCAGTGACGATTACATCGCGCCCCTGGCGACCCGCACGTGCCACGGGTTCCAGCGCCGTGACCCCGCAGTCTGCCGTCACGATCAGTGAAGCTCCGATGCGTCCGGCCCTCTCGAGTCCGGCCTCCGACAGATCGTATCCGTCTCTCGTGCGGTGCGGTACGAAGGTCTCGACAATCCCGCCGAGTCTTCGAAAGGCGTGGGTAAGGAGCGCCGCGGCCGACATGCCATCGGCATCGTAGTCACCGTGCAGGAGAATCCGTTCTCCACTGGAGACCGCGTGTTCAATGCGATGGACCGCCGCGTCCATGTCCGGCATGAGGAATGGATCGTGAAGGTCGTCGAGGCTGGGGGAGAGAAACGCCCGGATGTCGGATTCCGATTCGAGTCCTCGACCCAGCAGCAGGCGAGCGAATTCCGGGGGAATCCCGAGCCGCCTGGTCAGGAGCGCCAGACTGTCGTCAGGTACCGGCTCCGGGAGGACCCAGCGCCGGCGCGCCGAAACCCTGTCGCTCATTCGCGCGAGACGAGCGGTTCGGCGAGCTCGCCGATCAGCGGTCGGCGTGCAGAATGACTCCGCATGTCTCGCATACGATCAGGGCCTTCCCCCCCTTGATCTCGGCCTGGCGCTGCAGGGGAATCGACGTGAAGCAATTTCCGCACACGCCGTCAACTATCGGAGCCAGCGCCTTGGAGGTCCGCCCGGCCCGGACTCGATCGTATACTGAGCGCACCGAGCCATCGATCCTCAACGCTCGATTTTCTCTGCGGTCCCGCTGCACCGCCAGTGAGTTCGTCAGCTCGGTGCTCAGACGCATGATCTCGGACAACCGCTCGTCGGCCGCCTGCTGCTCGAGCTCGAGCGCCTCAGTTGCTGACTGGTGCTCGGCGCGAACCCGCTCCTGGTCCTGCATGGCCTCGAGCATGGCCGTCTCCGCCGAGTCCAGGTTCTGCCGGGCCGCGTCCATCTCCACGCGCGCAGCCAGGGCCGCACGTTGCTTCGCCACTTCCAGTGCTCGCTGCTGGAGCCGCTTCAGAGTGGCCCGGCCGGCTTGCACCGTCCGTTCGGACTGCCGCAGCGAGCGATCCGCCTCCTCCACCCGAACCACGATCTCCGACTCTCGCCTCCGCGCTACTTCGAGCCCTTCCTCGAGGAGCTGCGATTCTTCTTCCATCGCGATCAGTTCAGCCCGACTCCTCGCGATCTCTCCATCCATCTCCTGCAGCGACAGAAGTTCGTCCACTACCTGACTTTCCATCCCGCTCTCCGTCCTCGAGTTCTCTGTTCTCGCCGGCCGTGTCGACTGCCATTCACCGCACGGTCTGCGTACCGGGCCTCGCGAGGTTCCGCACGAAGCTCAGGGAAACTCCCGCCTCCCGAAGCAGCTTCGCGATTCCCGCCTTCTCCACGAGCAGGCTTCGAGCCTGCTCTTCGTCCGCCAGTTCCAGCTCACGATCGATCTGGCGGAGCCGGTCCAGCTGATCCCGATTCAACAAACGCCGCAGTGCTCCGTCGTATACGTCTCCCGGGTGCATGAGCTCGGTAGAATCGTCCACCAGCCGCTCCAGCAACTCCGCGTCCGAGCCACCAAGCGCTGAGGCGAGCAACCCCGAATCCCGTTCCGGCCCCGCCGCCTGGAGCGCTACATAGATGGAGCGATACCCCGGTTCCCGAAAGTGACTCGCGTCGAGCCCCCGCTCCATCGATCGCTCGACGAGGGTCGGATCCCGCAGGATCAACAGCAGAAGTCCGCGCTCGGCGGCGACATCCGCTTCCGACCCGAACGTCTGCATCGGGTCCGGATCCCTGCCCTGCGCTCCCGATTCCGTTTCCCCGGAGTGCCGCCAGCTCCGCGGGACAGCTTCCCGCGCCTGTTCTCGAGCCACCTCGCTGACCAGCGTGTCGCGCCGGACACCCGTGCGTTCGGCCGCCCTCCCGAGATACAGGTCTCTGAGGGCCGGGTCCTTCACCGATCGTAACGTGCTGAGAAGGCCGTCGACCGCACGTCGACGGCCCTCAATGCTCTCCAGATAGCCCTGCCTTTCCAGGATCTGGAGCTTTCGCTCTAGGACGTCAACCGCGTCATCGAGCAATTCGCCGAGCGCTTCGGGACCGGTTTGCTGGAGCAGCGAGTCCGGATCTTCGCCGGCCGGAAGGCTGACGACCATCGGATGAACGCCCGCCGCCAGCAGCGTATCCCCGGCCCGGAACGTGGCCTTGAGGCCGGCGGCGTCGCTGTCATACAGCAGAAACACCTTTCTACCATACCGCCCCAGCAATTCCGCCTGTTCGTGTGTCAGAGAGGTTCCCAACGGTGCGACGGCCGTCCGGAACCCGCCCCGGTGGAGGGCCATGACGTCCATGTATCCCTCGCACAGCAGAGATGCATCCTTCCGGCGGATTTCGTGGCGTGCCCATCCGAGGCCGTACAGGGTTCTCCCTTTGTGGAAGATCGGGCTTTCCGGCGAGTTGATGTACTTGGGGATTCCGTCCGCGTCCGATTTCAGGATCCGCCCACCGAAGGCGATTGCCCGGTCTCTCAGGTCGTGGATCGGGAAGATGAGGCGACCCCGGAACCTGTCGTACGGCTCCTCGGCGCTCTCGCTGGTCGCGAGCAGGCCCGTTTCGAGCAGGGGCTCGTCGTCGATCCCCCTCGCCTTCGCCGCCTCGCGCAGTGCTCGCCACTGGTCGGGCGCCCATCCGAGGCCGAAGCGCTCGATCTCCTCGTCCTCGAAGCCGCGCTCCGCCAGATAGCGCCGCGCGGCACGGCCTTCCGACTCATCGTGCAAGCGGTCCCGGAACCACTCTTCCGCGAACGCCACGACCTCGCGCAGCGGCCCCCATGGGTCTTCGCGAACCTCGCGGTCTTCCGGGACTTCGATTCCACTTCGGGTGGCTACGTGCCGCACGGCGGAGGGAAAGTCGAGTCCGAGGTGCTTCATAAAAAAAGCGAAGACGTCTCCGCCCTCGCCGCAAACGAAACACTTGAACAGGCCACGCGCGGGATCCACCGAAAAGTTCGGGCCCTCGCCTCCATGAAGGGGACAGGGCCCGCGCCAGGTGCGTCCCGAACGCTTGAGCGACGTGAATTCGCCGAGGAGCTCGACGATTTCCGCTCGCTCGCGGATCTCCTCGACCAGTGCGTCCCTTACCATCTACTGCCTTGCGTCAGTCTCCACCTCCTAGAAACTCGACTACGGTAACTCCGGATCCCCCTTCCTCGAAACCTCCGGGTCGGAGACTGGCGACGCGGCGATCGCCCCCCAGCAGACGGGCAACTTCGTTTCGTAAGGCGAACGTACCCTTCCCGGGAATGATCCGGAGTGCCGGAAGATCGGACACGAACGCCGCATCGACGGCCTGGAACAGAGAAGGCTCGATCTCATCCACGCGCAGCCCCCGGAGATCGACTTCCGGGTGCGCGACGGTCTCGGGCAGCCTCCGGTCGAAAGCATGATCTTCACGCTCGTGTCGTCCGCGGACCCGTCTGTCCGGCTGCCCCCGCGGCACCGGATCGATATCGGATACAGGGACTTCGACGCGCATGCCACCGACATCCAGAACTGCCCGGTCCCCTCGTAGTTCGACAACGACCCCCTCGAGTCCGAGCGACCTCGAGCGGACCCGCAGACCCGTCTCGGCCACGTTCGGGCCGGCGGCCCGCCCCTCACTCTCGCCTGCCGGATCCGAGGGCATCCTCGAGTCTCGAAACAGCTGTTCGACGCGAGACCTGACGTCGGCCGCAACCGCCCCGGCCGCCGCGCTGGAATCCGGCCGCGCTGCAACCCCGGCGGCCCCCCGGTATTCCACGCGAAGTCGCTCGATTTCCTCCGCGACCTCCCGCCTGGCCTGCTTCAGATACCGCTCGGCCCGCGCCTTCCCCTCACGTTCCAGCTGCTTTTCCCTTCGCGCGGCCTGCTCCTCGGCCCCGGCGAGGCGTTCCTCCCGCTCCCGGGCTCGCTTCGTGTCGAGGCGGGCCTCGGCCGTAAGCCCGGCGAGTTCCGCCTCCCGTTTCTCGAGCTCGGCCAGCAACCCCTCGACACGCCGGTCTTCTTCCCCGACCCTCGACCTGGCGTCCTCCAGAACGTCCTCCGGCAAACCGAGTCGGGCGGCGATCTCCAGCGCGTAGCTGCGTCCGGGGAGATCCCGAACAAGGCGAAATGTCGGTCTCAAGGCCCGCGTGTCGAACTGGAGAGATGCGTTCACGATCTGCGGATCCTCAGTCGCGAGCGCCTTCAGGGCACCGAGGTGCGTCGTCGCTACCGTAAGACATGCCTGGCCGGCGAGGCGCTGCAGCACCGCGGAGGCGAGCGCAGCGCCTTCCGCCGGATCCGTGCTCGACCCGATCTCGTCGAGCAGCACGAGGGAGTGCATATCGGCTTCCGCCAGCGTCTGACGTACACTCTCGACCTGCGCACTGAAGGTAGACAGTGACGCAGAGATCGACTGCTCGTCCCCGATCACCGTGAACAGGTCCCGATACACCGGAAGGCGCGTTCCCGGACCGGCGGGCGGAACGACACCGGCCTGCGCCAGGAGAGATGTCAGCCCGACCGTCTTCAGAAGCACGGTCTTACCGCCAGCGTTCGGGCCGCTGACCAGAAGCACGGTCTCCCCGCGGGCCAGTTCGAGGTCGAACGGCTCCGAAGCACCTTCTCCGGACACGAGAAGCGGGTGGTGCACGCGCACGAGGCGAAGAGCGACCGCCGCGTCCTCATCCGAGTCGGGATCGATGAACGCCGGCCGAGTACCACCGTGACCGAGCGACCACCTGGCCCGGGCGTAGAGAGAATCCGCCTCGGCCAACGCCTCCAGGCCCTCTACCAGCTCGACGGCCCGGGGCCGGGCCGCAGCCGTGAGCCGCCCGAGGATGCGCGCGATTTCCCGCAACTCTTCGCGCTCCAGCTCGGCGAGCCGGTTCATCGGCTGGATCGCCTCGGGGGGCTCGACGAACACCGTCCTGTGCGTGGCCGACTCATCGTGCACGATCCCGCCGACCTCCGACATCCCCTCCCGGCGGATCGGAATGCAGTACCGCCCTGATCGGATCGTCACCGAGCCATCCGGCACCTGGACTCGATCCGGCAGGGACCTGGCAAATGTCTCCAGCCTGCGCACGATCGAAGAGCGGGAGGAGCGGAGTCCGCGCCGGATCCGACGCAGGTCGGGGGACGCGGAGTCCGCGAGACCGCCAGCGGAGTCGAACGCCTCCAGCAGACGCTTCTCCAGCGACTCGGCCTTGAGCATTCGGGCGCCGATTTCGGCGAGTCCCGGCAACTCGTCTGGAATCCGCCGCAGAGCGGCCCTCGCATGTCTGCAGGAGGACAACAGGCGCGCAACGCCTGTCAGTTCGCTCGCGTCCAGCACGGACCCTTCTACCGCAAGGCGCTTCAGCGCACTGCTCACGTCCGGTATCGGGGGGGGCACCCAGTCGAACTTGAGCAGGAGGCCGATCATCTCGTCGGCGATCCGCAACGCGGCCTCGGCCGCGCCAGGCGAGCGCTCCGGGACCAGGCGGCGGACATGCGATGCTCCCGCCGCCGACGAGGCAAAGGTCGCGATCCCGTTCAGTACCTCCGGCCATTCGAGCCGAAGCAGTGCCTGCGGTCCACGCGCCCGCCCCTGTACCTCTCCAGCTCCTGCGCTCCCGTGCTCCGGTTGACCCGGAGCAGCACGATCCGGGATCAACCCGGCGGCCACCGCATCCGCCTGCCACCGAGCACGTGGAAATGCAGGTGCATCACACTCTGCCCAGCTCGCTCGCCTACGTTGGTCACGATCCGGAACCCGTCCTGTTCCAGTCCTTCGGCGCGCGCCACGACCGCCGCGGCTCGCAGCAACTCGCCCGCGAGCTCGACATCGGTCTCGAGGTCAGCGGCGCTCTCCACGTGCACACGAGGGATCACGAGGACGTGAACCGGGGCCTGCGGCTGGATGTCCCGGAACGCGACCCAGCGATCGTCCTCGGCTACGATATCCGCGGGAATCTCGCCCACGGCGATCCGACAGAAGATGCAGTCGGAGGTCATGTCGCTTCTCCCTTGTGTGCCCGGGGCGGCACCCCGGCGTGAACCGAATCTGCGCCGTCCTTTCGTGGCCGCGCCAGACCACGTGGAGGCAGTCGATCGGCCGGCCCCTTTCCTCTCGTCCGGCGATCGCGCACTCTATAGCGTTTCCCGACGGCGCTCATTCCCCTGGAGGCGAACGCATGACACAGGCGGGTGCGACGGGACCGATCGGAGGTGTCGATCCCGCAGACATCCCTGGAGAGGGAATGGTCTTTCGACTCCGTCTCTCCAGTGTCGAAGTTGAACGCGACCGCGGCTCGCACGCACGCGTCATCGTGGAGCTCGAGCTTCCCGACCGGGTCGAACGAGGCGAGGCGGACGGAGTCGGCACCGAGACCGTCGAGCTGCGCCGGGCCGCCGCGGCGACTTTGAACGCGATCCATGCCGCGATCGGCAAGACCCGGTTCAGTCTGCTGGGAATCAAGCGCATGCATGCGTTCGACGCCGATGTCATCCTGGTGGTTCTGCAGGAGCATGAGGGCGAAGCGCGGAAACGGTTCGTCGGCGCAGTCCCGGTGCGGAAGACCCTGGTCCATGGAGCCGCCGCGGCGGTGCTCGACGCGAC
>PVMS01131142.1_pt1 | contig 27391 bp, 24 predicted proteins | sample 1853461 | NCBI WGS metagenome assembly PVMS01 (sample SAMN08582032, study PRJNA380276) | Marine sediment metagenome, whole genome shotgun sequencing project. | isolation source: ocean sediment barecode stripped | collected 2017
AATAGCCCAATTAACTTCTTGTCGGTACTGTAAACCCTAAGCGGAACCTGAAGCTGAACATCACGTAAAGTTTCTACGTCCGGAAGGTCGGTCGCCAGCAGCCAGTAGGCAACGCCAATAGCTGCCAATCCCAGAATGGCTGAAGAGACAAACAATATCGCTAACCAACGAAAGGCTTTCTTCACTCGCATTTCCTGCTATTCTATTTGCTCAGACTCAGGACTGTCTGATTTGACGGATATCCTTGGCAACGACTAGATTATAGTGGTTGGACATCAGGATATGATAGTAACAGGCGGGCAGGGAAGCAGCCGAATCTTTCTGAATGCACATTCATTTTGTATTTGGATTCTTCCCTTCTTTTTTTAATCAATATCTGTAAACTTGAGTTCGTGTTTTGGCGACTTTTTTTTGAAAGAATTTGAAAAAATAAACAATTGACCATTGAGTTACGATTCAAATTCTGTTAAAACAAAGTCTAGGAAGTGCTAGTAAGCCATTGTCGAACAAAGGATTGGGGGCAATTTGAAACTATTGGGCACCAAATTACCACCTATAATTGGGTTGGATATCGGAGCATCGAGCATTCGCTTGTTGCAACTCTCGCGTAGTGGCAACAGCTACTGTGTTGATCATTTCGCCATTGAGCCGCTACCACAGGGTGTCATCGTCGAAAAGTCGGTACAGGATGTTGAAGCCATTTCTGATGCGATCAAGTCTGCGGTCAGGAAATCTGGCTCCAGTTCTAAGTATTGCGCCGTTGCAGTTTCCGGCTCTGCCGTATTTACCAAGACGGTAAGCCTGCCTGCAAACCTTGCCGATGCGGACATCGAAAGCCAGGTGCAGATCGAGGCCAATCAGTACATTCCATATCCCCTGGATGAAATCAGCCTGGACTTCGAAGTGTTAGGGCCATCAGCCCGAAACGCTGACATGGTTGATATTCTCCTGGCCGCGAGCAAGAACGAAAATGTTGAAAGTCGGCAGGACGCACTCGAGTCACTCGGTCTGAAGGCCAGAGTTGTGGACGTCGAGGCGTTTGCCATCGCCAACGCATTTGAGTTGATTCGTGAGCGTGAAGGAATCCGCAGTACGGAAAGTGTCGGGATTTTCGACATTGGCTACGATCTGTCTACTCTGCTGATCTTGCGCAACGGACGCGTCGTTTATACACGCGACCATCCATTCGGCGCGCATCAGTTGCAGGAAGAGATCATGCGTCGGTATGACATGAAGGCCGAACAAGCAGATTTCTATAAACGTGGCGAACCGGGACCGGAAGATTTTGAGGATGCAGTACTTGAGCCGTTTATGCTCAATGTTGTACATCAAATCAGCCGGGCCTTGCAGTTTTATAGCTCCAGCAGCGAATTTTCAAATATTCGAACCATCTATCTTTCTGGCGACATGGCGACCCTCAAGGGTCTGACAGATGTCGTCGAACAGGAGCTTGGTGTAAAAACCAACGTGGCGGATCCGGTTGCCGGACTTCAGTTGGCACCGTCGGTCTCCGTGTCCGTGCTAAATAAAAACGCTCCCAATTTGATGGTGTCGATGGGGCTGGCATTGAGGGGGTTTGACTAATGGCCAGAATCAATCTTCTACCATGGAGAGAGGAAGCGCGCAGAGAGCGTCAGCGCCAATTCCTTTATTCATTGGTTGGGACACTGGTATTGGGTGCCGTGCTGGTGCTGATTGTCGGTTTGTTTTTCGACCAGAAAATCAGTACCCAGGAAGCCCGAAACCAGCAGATACAATCTGAGATCAACCGTTTGCAGCAGCGAATTAATCGAATTGCGGAGTTGGAGAAGACCCGTAATCGGTTACTTTCACGCAAGCAGATAATCGAGCAACTGCAGGCCAGCCGCTCCATGACAGTGGAACTGCTGGATAAGCTGGCAAGATCAATTCCGGTTGGTATCACGCTTACTAACGTTCGACAGCAGGGCCCGCTTGTGACATTGATCGGCACCAGCCAATCCAATGCCAGGGTGTCGGCCTATCTGCATAGTCTCGATGAGATGGATTTGTTTGTGAATCCGGAGCTTGAGTATGTGCGGGCGGCTGCAGCACCGACATCACGAACAGAATCCTATGAATATGCCATCCGGGTTGGGCTCTATCGTAAGAGCCAGGCCGAATCGGGTGGCGGTTCTGGTGCATCAGCGGGGGCAAACTGATGTTAAATGAACTAAGAGATCTGGACTTTAATGATATCGGTAGTGCACCGACTTCAGTCCGCTACTTTATCCTCAGTCTGCTGTTGGTCATTATTCTGGCAATCGGCTACTTCATGCTGGTCAAGAATAAGATTGAGCAGCTTGAACGGGTTGAGAAGCAGGAGCTGACACTACGATCCGACTTTGAATACAAACAGCAGAAGGCTGCGAATCTCGAGGCTTATGAAGCCCAGCTGGCAGAAATGCAGGAATTGCTCGAAACCATGTTCCGGCAGTTACCTGGCAAGACCGAAATGGACAAATTGCTAGTTGATATTTCGCAAACTGCCCTTGGTGCCGGTATTGATGTACAGCTGTTCCAGCCAAATGCAGAAGCACTGCATGACTTCTATGCTGAACGTCCAATTTCGGTTCGTATGCTGGGTGACTATCATCAATTTGGTGAATTCGTCAGCGGTGTTGCATCCTTGCCACGTGTGGTTATTTTGACGATGCATGATATTTCACTGCGTCGGGCAACCATACGCGATGTGGGCGTAAGAGCCGATGACGGACGACTGATTCTGGAAGGTATCGTCAAAACCTATCGATACATTGATGAAGACGAGGCTGTATCACAGGCCCAGGGGGCAACCCCATGAACCGTCAATTGAATCTGATATTGAAGTCTTTCATCGCGATACTCGTTTTGGTTGCGCTGCAATCCTGTGCGGTTGACCAAGACAACCTCAATCGTTACATCGCCGAGGTGAAAGCCCGGCCCGCGGCACCCATACCTCCGATACCACCGGTTCGAACCTATACACCATACGAGTACGATGGTTTGGCAGGTCGGGACCCGTTCCGAAGGTCAACCAGTGAAGGCAGCGACGAAATGGTTGCCGGAGCTACGGGTAGTGGACCGCGACCTGATCTGCAAAGAACACGGGAATATCTGGAACGATTCGAACTGGATACGCTCATGATGGTTGGTACTTTTTCCAAGGAAGTATCTGAGTGGGTGTTGATCCGAGATCCGGATGGAGTTGTACACCGCGTTGCGGTAGGCAATTTCATGGGTAAGAACCACGGCAAAGTTAATTTGATTGAGCCAGACGAAGTGGAGTTGAGCGAGTTTATTTCCGACGGAATTGGCGGCTGGCTGGTCAGGGAAGCTTCAATGGCCTTGGGCGGAAGCTAGGAAGCATCGGGTAATGAACCTTGAGAGGCAGTGCCATGAAAAGCGACAAGGAATGGCTTTCAATTGAGCCAAAAATTTGTGAAAGAGGGCGCAGCATGCGTAATTTGAGAAAAGGATTTCTGACTGGTCTCGGCCTGGTATTGGCATTATCGCCAATGGCAGGTGTGTTTGCCGCGACCGAAGTGACGAAAATTAACTTTGCCAGCACATCTGATGGTGGTGTGGAAATTTCGCTTTCGACTACCGGCGACACACCTGAAGTCAGTGTCTTTGGTACCGATAGTCCAGCACGCATTGTGCTTGACCTTGCGAATACTACTAATACGGCGGGGTCAGAAACGGTTTCGGTCGGCATGGGTACAGTACAGAAGTATTCTGCTATTACTGCCGGTGGTCGAACCAGGCTGGTTGTTGATCTCAATAGCTCCACCAGTTATGACTACACAACCAATGCCGGTGAAGTAGTACTGACGATATCCGGAAAGGGCGGTTCCAGTCGAGCAGCATCAACCGGTGCCGACAGAGTCGGTCGTTATGGGGTTAATGGTGTGGATTTCCGCCGCGGTGAAGACGGTCAGGGACGAGTCATCGTTTCAATGGACCGGCCCGGTGCGAATATGACGATTGAAGAGAGTGCGAACAGCATTATTGTTGATCTTTATGATGCGACCATGCCCGAAAGTCTGAACCAACGGCTGGATGTGATTGATTTTGCTACACCGGTTCAGTTGATAGATACAAGACCGATCAGCAATGGTGTTCGTATCGTCTTGTCGATTTCAGGTAGCTATGAGCATCTGGCTTATGAATCCGGTGAAGACCTCATTATCGAAGTCAAGAAACAGGTATCATCGATCAAAGAAGATGCAGAAGAGGTTAAATTCTTCGAAGAGAAGGTTTATGAGGGCACCAAGGTGACCTTTAACTTCCAGGACATCCCCGTACGCTCAGTACTGCAGCTTATTGCGGATGTTTCCGACCTGAATATCGTTGTAGCCGATAGTGTTGGTGGCAACCTGACCCTGAGACTGACCAATGTGCCATGGGATCAGGCTCTGGATATCGTAATGGATGCCCGTAATCTGGATATGCGCAAGAACGGTAACGTGATCTGGATCGGACCGACTGCGGAAATTGCTGCTCGCGAGCAGCAACTTTTAAAAGCCCAGCAGGATCGTCGAATTCTTGAGCCTCTGCAGACTGTGTTGTTGCCGATGTCCTATTCCAAGGCAGCCGACATGAAAGTGCTGATTGAAGAATCAACCAACTCGGTAGATTCTGAGTATGGCCTGTTATCCGAACGTGGCTCCGTGACCGTTGATGAGCGCACCAATACGCTGCTGATCACCGATACCGCAGAACGTATTCTCGAGATCCAGAAGCTACTGACCGAACTGGACTACGCTGTCCGCCAGGTTCAGATCGAGTCACGAATCGTTATTGCCAGTTCTGAGTTTGCACATGAACTGGGTGTTCGTTTTGGTGCGACCTTTCTGCACGAAGGCAGCAATATCGGTGTGATCGCCGCAGACGGCAGAATTGCAGATATTGCTGCCTTCGTGCAGAAAGGTCGCACCAAAACGAACACCCATGCCAGCTCGATTGGCTTGTCCTTCCTGACCGGTGGAAATTTGCTCGTCGATCTCGAATTGTCTGCTCTGGAAGCAGAGGGCGAGGGCGAGGTCATTTCAACCCCACGTGTCATCACCGCCAATCAGGCTGAGGCCTTTGTAAGACAGGGTGTTGAGATTCCTTATGAGAATTCGACTTCATCAGGTGCTACCGCTGTGAGCTTCAAGTCTGCTGTACTGGAACTGAAAGCCACACCGTTGATTACACCGGACAATCGAATTCAACTGGACCTGGAAATCAAGCAGGATACGGTAGGTGAAATATTCCAGACTGCCCGCGGTGGTTCGGTACCTTCAATCGATACACGCGAGCTGAATACCCAGGTTCTGATTGCCAATGGTGACACGGTGGTGCTGGGTGGAATTTTCCAGGACGAGAAATCCTCCAACGAGGAAAAGGTTCCCTGGCTGGGTGACATCCCTTATCTTGGTGCCTTGTTCCGTCGTCGAGCCAACGAAACAAAGAAACGTGAGTTGCTGGTCTTTGTCACACCGACAATTGTAGAAGATCGTCCAGTCTTCTAATCAGTACCACATAATGATTAGACCAAACGCCCGGTTTTTACCGGGCGTTTTTTTACGATACATTGGGACTTATGAAATCAACTGACGGTCAAATTTTGCATCGTGGTGATACTGCCTTGTTGGTCAGTGTGCCACACAGCGGTCTGACACTGCCGGACTCCATGCGTCAACGCATGACAGAAGTAGCCCGTGGCCTGGTTGATACAGACTGGTACGTTGATCGTCTTTATGATTGGGCACCACAACACGGTGCCAGCATGATCGTGGCGGAATATTCTCGTTATGTGGTTGATCTTAACCGACCACCTGATGACGCACCTTTGTATGGAAAGGCTGCAAGCAAGCTACTTACCGGACTGGTTCCCTTGACGACGTTTGCCGGTGAATCGATCTACACAGGTGGCCGGGAGCCTGACAATGCTGAGATTCAGCAGCGTGTTGCAGACTTCTGGAACCCCTATCACCGGGTATTATGTGACGAACTGAAGCGAATCCAGTCTCGGCATGGTCACGCTATATTACTGGATGCCCATTCGATTCAAAGCCAACTCCCCCTGCTTTTTGAGGGACAACTTGCTGATCTGAATCTGGGATTTAACCAGGGGTCCAGTGCCGCGAAAGAACTGCTGACTATCGCTGTCGACTCACTCCGGGTTCCGGGGTATTCGATGGTCGTGGATGGAAGGTTTAAAGGTGGCTATATCACCCGGAATTATGGAGCACCTGGCGAAGGAATCCATGCTTTGCAGCTGGAAATGTCACAGGCATGCTATATGCTTGAAGACTCCGCACAATGGTGTGACAAAAAAGCCACTGCCATGCAGTCTGTATTGATGAACCTTATTCAGGCACTTATTGCCTGGTCACCTTGATGCCAGAACGCGAAATTCATTGTCAAGCCGCCCTGACACCTGATGGTTGGATATCCCCGGCAAAAATATCGATTAATGAGTCCGGGCTCATCAGTAATGTGCAAAAGCTGGATCAGCTCGAGCCACACCAGGTATTGAGAGGACCGCTTTTACCCGGGATGCCAAATCTGCACAGCCATGCGTTTCAGCGACAGATGGCAGGCTTGACTGAAACTGGCGCTGGTTCAGCAGATAGTTTCTGGACCTGGCGTGAAGTCATGTACGGCCTGGCAGAGCGGATATCACCTGAGCAAATGCGAAGCATTGCAGCCTTTTTGCAAGCAGAAATGCTGGAAGCTGGTTATACCTCCTGTGCTGAATTTCACTACGTACACCACCAACCCGGAGGCCAGCCCTACGACGACCTGGCAGAAATGAGTCGGGCACTGACCGAAGCTGCAGAATCATCCGGTATGGCACTAACCCTGTTACCAGTATTGTATTGCCGCAGCGGTTTTTCCAATGACGAAGTTTCTGAAACGCAGAAGCGATTCTTCAATACACCGGATCGCTATCTGCGCCTGCTTGAGTGTTGTGAGCAACTAATCTCAGGTCACTCACTGCACAAACTGGGTATTGCCCCACATTCATTACGCGCTGTAGCGGGAGAGCAGCTTGAGCAGGTTCTTGTCTGTCTTTCCGAGATGGAAAAACCGGTCCATATTCACATTGCTGAACAGCCGGGGGAAGTTGAAGAATGCCAATCTGTACTGGGTCGTAACCCGGTTGACTGGCTGATGGATAATTTTGAAATTGATTCACGGTGGTGCCTTGTTCATGCGACTCATATGGGTAAGGATGAAATGAGACGGGCCGCTGCCAGCGGAGTGACTGCGGGTTTGTGTCCTGTCACGGAAGCAGATCTGGGTGATGGGCTTTTCCCTGCAGAATCCTGGCTTAATGCCGGTGGGAAATTTGGTATTGGGAGTGACAGTAACTTGCGTGTAAGTGTGGCCGAGGAGTTACGTCTCCTGGAGTTTGGCTGTCGTCTTCGAACACTGAACAGAAATGTACTTGCTGAGGAAGGGAGGAGTTGTGGGAGCAGCCTTTACCAGCACGCACTTGAAGGTGGTGCGCAGGCTGTTTTGCAGAATGTCGGAAAAATTGAACCAGCTTATCGAGCGGATTTGCTGGAACTCGACTCTTCACACCCGCTACTGGAAAATCGGGTTGATGATGACATCATTGATACCTGGCTGTTTGCCGGCGGTAACGGAATGCTACGTTCAGTCTGGGTGGCTGGTGAACTTCAGGTGGAGCAGGGACGACATGTATTGAGGCCCACACTTGAAGCATCTTTTCGACAAACCATGAAGGAACTGGTATGACCAATCCTGAATTACCATTTTCTGCGTCGTGTGAAAGGAACAGGAATCCAATTCTGGATGCACTCAAACAGGTGTTGCCTGAAAAGGGAACCGTTCTGGAAATTGGTTCTGCAACCGGGCAGCACGTTGTATATTTTGCCGAAAATCTGCCCGGGTTGTTCTGGCAACCATCGGATAGATCCGAATACCTTCCTGGGCTGGCCCAACGTCTGCAGGTGGAAGGTGGGGCCAATATCGCTGAGCCTATGGAACTGGATGTATTGGCAGAATGGCCGGATGGGCCATTTGCTGCCATCTACTCATCCAATACCGCACATATCATGAATTGGCAGGCTGTTTGTGCCATGTTTGCCGGTGTTGCCAGGCGACTTGATCCCGGCAGTGTGTTTTGTCTTTACGGTCCGTTTAATGAAAAAGGAGCTTTCACCGCCCCTGGAAATGAAGCTTTTGATGGTCGCCTGCGAGAAGAAAACCCGGAAATGGGAATACGGGACCTGGAAGCACTTGAATCTCTGGGTATGGGACATCAATTGCGTATATTGGCTCGTTTTCAGCTACCGGCCAATAACCAGTTGCTGGTATTTGCAAAAGATCCGGCGGAAATTTGAATACCAAGGTGAGGAGATTTGAATTATCAGACCAGTTGTTGGTGGAGGAGTTGGCCACGGTTTGCCTTGAGTCCATCGTTTAAGCTTTAGACGCTAACCCGATGGCTGAGCAGACCTCGCTCATGGTTCGACAGCCAGTCCTGTTCAAAATCCACAACCACCAGGGTACAGGGTGACAGGTGTTGAAAATCATCATAGTGCCTTGGATGAATCACATTATGGGCCAGTTGATCACAACCCGGATTGTGGCCGATTATCAGAACCCTATCGACTTCTGAAAAAGCTGAATCAAGCAGGTGTTCCAGGGTGGAAACCGGGGCATTGTAAATCTGGGGAACGAAATGTGTGATGCTTTCCAGGACAGGTTGCAAAGCGAGCAAGGGTGCGAGTGTCTCACGTGTTCGCTGCGCGGGTGAACACAGTATGCGTTGGGGTGGTTCCAGTTTATCTAGCATCCAGCTGGCGACTTTTTGTGCCTGCAACGTTCCGACGGCCAGTAGATTTCGTGGAAAATCCTCTATGTCGGGTGACCATGGTCCGGCTTCGGCATGACGTAAAATCCTCAATTGCTGCATGATCTTGAACCCGTTCGTGAAGAGAAGATCATTTTAACCTGCTGAACTCCTGGCTTTAAACCAGTCATTCTGATTATGATTCCCTGATGCGACTGATAATCCTTCTTTCATGGTTTTGTTCATTTCCGGTTTTGGCCCAGTCCTTATTGCCTGACACTTCGGACTTGTACAACATCTGGCGCGATCGTGTTGTGCAGGTACAGGTTATTGATCAACAAGCCCAGTCCAAGGCGGGAATAGGATCCGGATTTTTTGCGGGTAAACCGGGCTGGGTGGTGACGAATTATCATGTTATTGCAGACCTGGCCAACCAACCCGGGCGTTACCGCGCCCAGTACCTTGCTGAAAATGGAGCGGAAGGGCATCTTGAACTGCTTTCAGTGGATGTGGTTCATGACCTGGCAATACTGCGTGCAGAAAACCTCGAACCACCGCCTTTGCAACTGGCAATGACCGCACCTCCCAAGGGAACAAGACTTTACTCTCTGGGTTATCCCTATGATATTGGTCTGACCATTGTAGAAGGTACTTACAATGGCATGCTGGAACGATCATTATATAAAAAACTGCATTTCACCGGTTCTATCAATCCGGGTATGTCCGGTGGTCCCACGTTGAATCAGGCTGGCGAGGTCGTGGGTATCAATGTTTCCACGGCAGGAAACCAGGTCAGCTTCCTGGTCCCTGTACAGTTTGCAGACAAATTGACCCAAAACACGCAAAACGAGCCTGCTGGTTCTGAACTGCTGAATGCGACCATAACACTACAGTTGTTGAAGAATCAGGAATCCATAAGTTCCAGCTTGCTTGAGAATAATGTGCCGGAAACTTCGCTGAATCACTACATGGTACCCGGGGCATTGGCGCCCTGGGTAAGTTGTTGGGGTAATAGCCAGGAAGATCGGCCCGACGAACTCGCCCTGGTGTACTACCGATGCCAGACACAGGACGATATTTTCCTCTCACGTTCACTAAACACCGGTGTTATTCAATACCAGCACGATCTTCTATCCACTGACCATCTTCATCCTATGCGGTTTTATCACCAATTGGAAAATCGGGGTCACTATCCGCAGCTGCGGCTTGAGGGGGACAAGCAGACCGTCACCAATTATCAATGCCAGTCGGATTTTATTGAGCACGCTGGTATCAATTTTCAGGCCACGTTTTGTGTTCGGCGATATCGGGATTTTGAAGGTTTGTATGACGCTTACCTGTCACTGACCAGTTTGGTCGATAACAATCAGGCATTGCAGTCAACCATGATTTTGGCCGGGTTCAGCTGGTCCAATATCAGGAAACTGTCCTCCAGGTTTATTGAAACCATGCGTTTGGACAATCCCGGATCATGATGGAAACAAATACAGCAGCCGTGGAATCGGCGGGTGTAATCGAGGTACTCGACCGCTCGGGCAGGCCTGTGCAGAGACTGAGTATTGGTCATGAGAAAGTACGTTTGGGACGAGCCTACGATAACGACCTGATCGTTGGTGACCCCTACGTATGCCCTCACCATCTTGAACTATGCTTTGAAGACGGACAATTACTGGTCATTGATCTTGATACCGTCAATGGAACTTACCTGGGAAGCCGGAAAGATAGAATTCAATCCACCCACCTATCTGAGGGAGCGACCATTCATTTTGGACATAGTCGCCTGCGCTTCCACACAAGTGGAAGCAAAGTACCGACAACCTGGAGGGACACGGCTCGACACGGATTATTGGCTCAGATGGGCAAACCATGGATGCTGGTGCTTGGTGGGTTGTTGGCAATTGCCTCGCTGCTTGCAGATGATTTGCTGGACAGTTCGGCCCACCCAAAAGCTCTAACAATGGCTAGTGATCTGCTCTACCCCCTGATCGCTATATTAACCTGGGCAGGTTTCTGGTCATTGCTTAGCCGGGTGGTAACACATCGTTCAAATTTTCACGTACATTTGGCCATCACATTTATTGCGGTTGCAGGTTTGTTCGGTACAGCCCAATTCGTTTCCCTGCTGGGATTTGCCATGGGATGGAGTCAATCAGCACCCTGGCTGGAGGTGTTGGGTCTTGCATCGGTTGCTTTCATCGCAATCTATGCCCACCTGCGTTATGCGCTACATGGTGAAATTGCCCGACAGGCTGTCGTTTCCGCACTGGCTTCGATCATAATTTTTGGAACACCTGCTGCAGGAAAGTTGATCGAGCTAAATGAGTTTAGCAGTTTGCCTTATCTTGACCCTCTACTGAGGCCACCTGGCTTTCAACTGATTGAAGGGAAAACGCTCGATGCATTTTTCCAGGACGCAGAGCGATTACATCTGCTGGCCGACGAAGCAGCGAGCAAGCGTTAGAATTGAGCACCACAAAAAAAGCCGGGCCTCAAACGGGCCCGGCTGGTATCTGCCGACAGATATCTAATTATGTTTCAGGCTTTGGCGATTTGCCGCCGGGCCTGCTCGGGTGTTTTTCCGAGGGCATTAGCGAGTTCTTCAGCCAGAAAATCCAGTGACTGGTTAAGGTGCGCCCTGTCAGAAGCACGCAAAGTGCCTTCAGATTCAAGTCGGCTCAGACCTTTATAGACTTCTGCATAACCAAACGGGTCACCACGTTCCATGGCTTCCTGGTTGGCATTGGCACGAGCTTTCCATTGGGTGCTAACTTTGCCATTCCATTTCTTGAGGTGCTCCAGCAGCTTTTTTGCCTCAGTAGCATCGATAGGGTTTCGAATGGTTTTGGCCAGATCTTGCTGGCGTAGCATCAAAGTCAGACCATCACGTTTGAAATAGAGTTCTGCAAACGTGGTTTCCTTTTCTCCGGAAAAACTTCTCTTGCTGATTGACTGAACTTCGCCGATGCCGTGATGGGGGTGATGGATGCTATCTCCTTGATTAACGGTAATAAGCCTTCTCCTGAGGGTGGTTGGGTGGGGTGTTTAATTACATAGGTAAATCAGTATGTTACACGATTTTTGGGCTAATTTCAAATTCGATGTACTGATTATCCCCTGCCTCGGGTTTAATTTTCACCCAGGGACAGACACTTTAAGTGCTGAGGACAGGACACCAGGTGATCATTCACCAGTCCCGCCGCCTGCATAAAAGCATAGCAAGTGGTTTCTCCGACAAACTTGAATCCGTTTTTTTTCAGGGCCTTGCTCATTATGGCGGAGCCAGGAGTACTGGAAGGAAGATCTGACATCCTGCGCCAGCGGTTTTGCACAGGTTTGCCATCCACAAATGACCACAGCAATTCATCCAGGGTGTTTCCGGATTCCCACATACCAAGAATACGGCGGGCATTATTGATGGTGGCTTCGATTTTTCCTCTATGCCTCACTATGCCGGGGTTGGTCACCAATTGTTCAATCCGTTGCTGGTCAAATCCCGCAACACGCTGTGGGTCAAATCCAGCAAACGCTTCCCGGTAACCTTCTCGCTTCCTCAGGATGGTCAACCAGCTAAGACCTGCCTGCGCCCCTTCCAGGGTCAGCATTTCGAAGAGCTTGGCGTCATCGTGAACCGGTCGACCCCATTCTGAATCATGATAGGCCACATTCAGGGGGTCCGTGTCCGCCCAGGCGCATCGTGTCGATTGACCTGTCATTGTGTTGTACCTGTTCTGACCAGGGATACCCAGTCTGAAGGATCGATGTTTCCTCCGGATATCACTACTCCAACCTTTCTGCCTGAAAAGTGTTCGGGGTGCTGTCGGATTGCCGCGATGACAATGGCAGAAGATGGCTCAATCAGCATATGGGTATGATTCCAGAACTCTCCCATTGCAGAGCGGATGGCATCTTCATCAACCGTTAGTACTTTGCTTATACCGTTCCGGATAATAGCGAAATTGCGTACACCTACTACTGATCTGAGACCGTCCGCAATGGTAACCGCCTGAACCGTTTCTACTCGCTTGCCCTGTTGCATACTGGTTGCTGTGTCATCCGCGCCCTCGGGTTCCGCTGCGTATAATTCGATGCTCTTACCTGCCGCTGCAAGTATGGTTCCACTGATCAGGCCACCACCACCTACCGGTGCAATCAGAACATCCAGATCAGGGTGCGAATGAAGCAGTTCCAGGGCGGCTGTTCCCTGTCCGCAGATGATGTCCGGGTGGTCATAAGGAGGAATGGGGGTATGACCCGCAGCCACCAGTCTTTCCAGGCCCTCTTCACGGCCCTTCTGGGTTGGCTGGCAAAAATCGATGATCCCACCATAACGCTTGACCGCTGCGATTTTAAATTTTGAAGCGTTACCCGGCATGACCACATGTGCCGTTCGGCCATCCAGGCTGGCAGCAAGTGCCAGTGCGGCGCCATGATTGCCAGAGGAATGTGTTGCAACGTCACCTTCAATCCCTCTTTCACGCAAGCGTGCGATGGCATTGCTTGCCCCTCGAAATTTGAATGCACCGGTGCGTTGAAGGTTTTCACATTTACAGAACAGTTGGCAATTCAACTCAGAATCCAGGCCGGGCTCGCTCAACACGGGAGTTTGACGGACCTTGTCACGGATTCGGACATGAGCCTGCTCGATATCATTGAAGTCCGGAAGATCTATTTGATCAGACATGTTTTTATGACCTCGTGCTGGTTCATCCAGGCCAACCATGCGGTTGTGATTGGTTCGTCCTATAATACTGGCCCTTTATACCCCAATACCAATCGGGTTTGCGGGGTTTGTCATCACAGAACAAGGACGGATTGAATGAAAGACGGTACAGCCCGAATTCCCATAAGGCGAGAGGATTACACCCCTTATCCCTGGCTGATAGAGGATTTCCATCTACGCTTTGAAATTGGACAAAAAATCACCTCTGTCAGGGCAGAGATCACGATGAATCGCCGGGTTGAGTCGGATCATCACAGTGATATTTCGCTCGATGGGCAGGGTCTGGAGTTGGTCAGCGTGTCGCTGGACGGCAGACAACTCGAATCCGGTGAGTTTTCTGTGAATGCCAGTCACCTGGTGATTCACAACGCACCTGCATCATGCACTGTCAGCACTGAAGTTCGAATTCGCCCATATGACAACACCACCCTTGAAGGTCTTTACCCGTCTGGTGAATTCCTGCTGACCCAATGCGAAGCAGAAGGCTTTCGCAGCATCACTTATTTTCCGGATCGCCCGGATGTAATGACTTGCTACGATGTCAGTATTTTCGCGGATAAAACACGATTTCCTGTTTTACTTTCCAATGGTAACCTGGCGGATTCGGGTGATCTGGAAAATGGACAGCACTGGGTTCGGTGGGTCGACCCCCACAGCAAGCCTTCCTATCTTTTTGCGCTTGTGGCAGGTGACCTGGAGTTTATTGAAGATCGGTTTACAACCCGAAGTGGGAGAGATGTCACCTTGCGGGTATACGTCGAAAAACAAAACCTCGACAAGTGTGACCACGCAATGGAGTCTCTCATCAAGTCGATGATCTGGGACGAGCAGCGTTTTGACCTGGAATACGATCTGGATATTTACAATATCGTTGCTACCGATGATTTCAACATGGGAGCGATGGAAAACAAGTCACTCAATATATTCAATTCCAAGTACGTACTGGCCAAACCCGAAACCGCAACTGATGATGATTTCCAGGCAGTGGAAGGTGTTAGTGGCCACGAATATTTTCATAACTGGACCGGAAACAGGGTTACCTGCCAGGACTGGTTTCAACTCACACTCAAAGAAGGGCTGACGGTTTTCCGTGACCAGGAATTTTCATCTGACATGCAGTCCAGGTCCGTAAATCGTGTGCGTGACATTCGCGATCTCCGCAATCGTCAGTTTCCGGAAGATGCTGGTCCCATGTCTCATCCCATCAGGCCGGAACAGTACGTCGAAATCAATAATTTTTACACCATGACGGTTTATCAAAAAGGTGCAACCATCATTCGCATGTACCACACATTGCTGGGTGAGGAAGGCTTTCAGAAGGGTATGAGCCTGTATTTTCAACGGCATGACGGACAGGCTGTAACCTGTGACGATTTCCTTGCTGCCATGGCGGATGCCAATAAAATCGATCTTGCGAAATTTGGCCAGTGGTATGGTCAGTCCGGTACACCCTTGGTCACAGTGCGTACCGAATATGATCCGGAAGCTGCTCGATATTCTCTGCATCTGAGCCAGTGCACTCCGCCAACCCATGATCAGAAAACCAAAATACCGCTGCTTATTCCGTTTGCCTTTGGATTGCTTACGCGTCAGGGTGAGCAAATGTTGCTCACACTTGCCAGTGATGATGGGCCTGCAGAGTTGACCAAGTTGCTTTTACTTGAAGAAGAAAAGCAGACATTCTTATTCGAGAATGTTGCCAGTGAGCCTGTACCTTCTCTTTTGCGTGATTTTTCGGCACCGGTCAAACTCCATTATGACTATTCAGGCTCTGAACTTGCGATTCTAATGCAGCATGACCCCGATGCTTTTGTACGTTGGGAAGCCGCTCAGTTACTGGCACAGAACGAAATAATGACCAATCGCCAGCGTCTGGAAGATCAGCAGGAAATGCACGTCGGGCAGGAACTGACTGACGCCTTCAAAGCCCTGTTGAATGACCATGACGGCGAACCAGCCCTTTTGGCTGAAGCCATGAAGTTGCCTGGTGAGGATTACCTCGCTGAGCAAATGGACATCATCGACGTTGATGGTATTCATGTCGCCAGAAAATTTGTAAAACAGGAGCTTGCCCGGGTTCTGAATGGGGAATTTCTATCCACGTACAACAATTTGAATACTCATCAGGCATATGACAAATCAGCTGAATCAATGGCGCGGCGTAGTTTGAAAAACCTTTGTCTTTCATACCTGGTGGAGGGGAAGGCGGGTAAGACAGTTGCCGAACGGCAATTTGCTGATGCTGACAACATGACTGACTCGATGTCCGCATTGGCAGGCCTGGTTTATTCAGATTCTGCAGAAGCTGATGAGGCTTTGAAAGCGTTTGAGGAACGCTGGAAAGATGATCCACTGGTTATGGACAAGTGGTTTTCACTACAGGCAACACGCCCGGGAAAGGAGACAATGGCAAGGGTGGCAAATTTGATGGCTCATCCCGCATTCAGCATGACCAACCCAAACAAGGTGCGCTCACTGGTTGGTGCATTTGCCATGGCTAATCCGGTTGCATTTCATGATCTATCGGGAGAGGCATACACATTTGTTGCTGACCGCGTAATCGAACTAAACCGAATTAACCCCCAGGTTGCGGCGCGAATGGTTGCAGCGTTCAATCGTTGGAGCCGATTCGATGGTAAACGTCGGGAAATGATGAAACGGGAAATGGAGCGTATTGCTGCTGTGCCTGGTTTATCATCAGACGTGGCCGAAATTATCGGAAATGCATTGAGGTAGCAACGCGATGGATTTACAACAAACCCTGGATTCATATCCCCTGGGAATTGTCCTGGTCCTGAGCCTGGTCATTATGATCGGGGCGATCGAATTGGGGTACAAATTGGGGAAAGGGATACTCGGAGTCGCGGTGAAGGCCCAATTGGCCCAGGTCAGGGCCATTATGGGTGCGTCACTGGGTCTGCTCGCTTTCATGCTGGCCTTCAGTTTCAGTATTGCCCAATCGCATTTTGAGCTCCGCACACAAGCCTATATGCAAGAAGTGAGTTCAATTCGTTCCGCTTACATTTCTGCCGGACTGCTGGATGAAGTTGAAAGGGTCGAGGCCCGGCGATTAATACAGGAATTTGTACAGCACCGGCTTGCGCTTGGCTCCGCCGTGGAGGCCAATAATATGGCAGAGGCTGTAAGTTTAGTTGAACAAGGAGAGGAAATACATAATTTGCTCTGGTACCTCACTGAAGATCCAGATGAAGAAAGTGAAGTGTTTGAATCAGACTTGTTTGCGCAGGCTGTCATCGCGATGATTGATGCAAATGGCCATCGCAAACAGGCCTCTCTGTACAATCGAATATCATTGGTTATATGGGTCACGCTGATGTTTATGTCTGCCCTGTCCATGCTGGTCATGGGTTACCAGGCCGGCTTGACCGGTGCGCCAAGCCGCCTGGCAACCTGGTCACTGACCTTCACTTTCGCAACGGTCATGACCCTGGTAACCGATCTGGATCGCCCCCGTATGAGCCTGTTTTCAATGAACCAACAGCAAATGATCGAACTCAGGGAGTTTATGGCGGACGATCAGGAATTGAGAGCATCAACAGAAAACAGGTTCAAATGACTCAATTCCAACGCTTGCTCATGTTCAGCATGGCGTTCATTTTCATGACATCGTGCAGTTCCGCGAATCCGACCGGCAAATTACTTGTAAGCTCGGGCCCGGTTTTCGAAATCGACGGTATTGAAATCAGGAATGAACTGGTGACCGTTGTCACAGACGTGCAGATTCTTGTGCCACAAACCGGAGATTTTGTCGGGTGTGGGACCATCCTCGCCAACACTTCATGCTCTACCACTTTTCCGGGTCGAATCTACCAGGGAAACCCTGTAAAGGTGAGTTGGAAAGAACAAGGTCAAAACCATGCAACCAATGACTTTGTAATCAAGCCCCCGGCGACATTGGATACTTCGAAACCGGCCCGAATCCTTGTCCTGATCTTTGCACCGGGACAGGCCGGCGCAAAGCTGGTTCAGGATTGACTGCAACCTTTCTTTTAGCTTTCCCGGATGGCTTTCAGAATCATTTCTCGCTCCAGGTCTGCTTCGTGTCTCGCAGCAAATTGTGGTGATATACGAGCGCCACCTGATAACCCGATATTGAACTGAAACCCTTCGTTGTTTTCCGCCTTGAACACCCGTGTGAGAAAAACGATTTTACTCACTACGACAGCATATCCCTGAACTTCGTGAATTTTGTTACTCATTTTTCTCCAATCTCTTGTAAGTGGTTCGGCGTGTATTGCTTGTACCGTCATTGACCGGACAGTTTTCCAAAGGCTTTCGTTTCCATTCAGGAAAGGTTCAGCCCGTGAATGCTAGCGTTGTAGTATCTTGGGGGTCAATGTATGCGTTTGCACCGTTAGAGGTAAATAATTGATCAGGCTTTTTCCAATCGTCCTGGTGGCCTTGCTCTTCCAGGCCTGCGCCAGTTATTCGGGTGGCACCGGATATTCGGTCTATTCTGCCTCAACAGGTACGACCCAATACTATGACGCGGGGTACGGCTCTGGTGAGTCATATTTTTTAACGGGATATCACCCTTGGTGGTCGACTGGCTACTATCATGCTTATCCATATTGGCACCACACATACTACAGTCCTTACTTTTATCCTCCTTATTTCGCTTTCTGGTATCCGTCATATTATTACTATCCTTACTCCAGGCATGTCTATCGTGCTGGGGCAGGTGATTACTCTTCAGGTTTCCAGGAACGACTGTACCAGCGACCTGGTAGTGGTCTGAGCAGACGCCCAATCAATGAGAACGGAGAATATCGGGGAGGCCTTGATGAGGCATCGTTGGTGCGCGAGTCCAGGGCCAAACCCAAACTCAGACCAAAACCCGTGACTCCCGGGTCAGGCTCTATTTCGACACCACCCGCCAGGTCTGTAGCAGACAGGCAAGTCCAGCCCGTTCAACCAACACGATCCAGCCAGGTCAGCAGACCAGGTCGGATGCGATATGACGGTGAAAGAGCGCGATCCGACCGTAAGCGGGATTGATGGTAAACCAAGTCGCTCCATGACCATTGGCAGGCGCAAAATTGCGTCGCTATGGTAGTTTTGTGATGTTATTGAACCGCTATTGATAGGGACAGGGCTTGAGTATTTTTAACGAAATTGGCGCGCGCCGGGTTCTTCCGGCCATTGGAGTTTATATTGGCGCCACATGGGTGCTGATAGAAATTCTTGATCGATTGGTGGAGCGTTACCTGCTTTCGCCATATCTGACTGATATTGCTTTCTGGGGCCTGTTTTCACTGCTGCCGGCAGTCATTTTGATTGCCTGGACACATGGTAAGCCAGGAAAAGATCAGGCTACAACAGCCGAAAAAGTCGGTGTGCCAATAAATGTTATCGCCACTTTGGGTCTGTTGATCACGGTATTTGGCGGCAAAGATCTGGGTGCAAGGGCAGACCTGGTAACACTCAGCAACGAGTTGGGACAGACTGAAAAGCACTATATTCCCCGCGATTCCTATCGCAGACGAATGGCAGTCTTTTTCTGGGATAACAAATCTGGTCAGTCTGAATACGACTGGCTGCAATATGGTGTCACCGAATTGCTGATGCAGGATTTACAGCAAAATCCATTCCTGTTGGTGACCTCACCCTGGGCCAACCGGGGTAATGGATACTACCTTCGTATGAAACAGGCGGGCTTCGATAAAGGGGTTGGTCTTCCCCTGAACCTGATGCGGGAAATTGCTGATGAAGCCAATCGGCAATATTTCGTGGAAGGCGAGTTGAGCCGGTCAGGTTCGGATTTCGTCATAATCGCACGGGTCTGGGAAACCGAGACCTTGACCTTGTTGGGAGAGGTTAGCGAGCAAGGTGCCGACTTGTTGCCACTTGTTGACCGCGTTTCCAGCGGTTTGCGTACTGTTCTTGATGTCCCTTCCGGCACCGGTCGTCTGGCCGAAGACTTGCCCCTGACGGAAACATATGGTGAGTCCGAAAAGGTGCTGTCGCAATATATCAACGGCAGGAACGCACTACTTTTTCAGAATGACTGGGTCGTTTCAAACCAATTCTATGATCAGGTGTTAAAAGCCGATGCAAATTTTGTGCTTGCCTGGTTTCACAAAGCAATCAACCTGGTTGATCAGGGAGATATACCCGGTGCCCAAAAAGCACTCGCCGAAGCCCAAAAAAGAGACTACCGTTTGCCTACTCATGACAAGGCAAACCTGAAGGCCGCTACCTACCGCTTGTCGGGTGAGCAGGACAAATTGGGTAGTTTCCTGCGTATGCAGGTCAAGTTACAGGGAAGTGCTGAAGCCCAGAGAAACCTGGCAAACTTTTTGTACTATACCGGTCGTCTTGAGGATGCAAAAGATGAATTCAGGCAAGTGCAGGTCATGGATGCAGCTGATCTCACTGCCGTTTTGCACCTGGCTAACCTGGAAAGAGCGACTGGAAACCTGCCCGAGGCGCTGAATTACGCTCGCAGCTACCTGGAGGCAAAACCTCAGAATACCCAGGGCATGATATTTTTGGGTGATCTGTATCTGCAGAGTGGGGATTTTGAAGCAGCAAGTGAGCAGTATTTTCAGGCCCAATTAATTGAAGACCCTCCACTACGCTCTGTTTTGAGACAGGGTCTTGTTGCCTTAAAGCAGGGAGAATGGGGGGCGGTTAACGATTCGCTTCAACAGGCCCGACAACTGGATACTGGTCCCGCAGGGCAAAGTGCCATATTGGTCATGCAAGGGCTGCTTGAGTTTCGTCTTGGGAAAATTCGACAGGCTATAGAGGTGTTGGAGTTGCAGACGCAATCGGATGAGTTGTCAAAATCCCCAATGAATCGCGTATTCAGCTATACCTTTCCATTTGTCCAGTACAATCTGCTGATTGGTGAGTTTGATGAAGCACAGCAGGCTCTGGATTTGGCCATGGAATCGGTTCAGCCTCCCTTGAATCAGTTTCTGGCCTTTAGTGAAGTCAGCCTGCTGGCAGCCCAGGGAGAATTTGATGCCGCATTGCAGGCCATCGATCGAGGACGCGATGTCATTGATCGATTCAAGGCCAAGTACATTGAGTTCCAGATTCCTTTGTCAGAGGCCATTGTGGCAGCGGAACGTGGAGATTTCCCGCTCGCTGCTGAAAAATTTTCCCGGGCAATAGAGCAGGCGGAGCGATCAACCGCAGGTGGCGAACTTCTTTTCAGACTGAGTGATATATACGGTGCCTGCGCCGACATGTACGTTCGTTCCGGTGATCTGAAAAAAGCGCAGGTATTTCTCGATCAGGCTTTTGCCCATGACCCTTCAGAACCGTCTTTATGGGTAGCACGTGCCCGCTTGCAAAAAGAGCGGGGTATGGAGGAAATGGCAAGCGCTTCGATCAACTACGCCCTGGCCATCTGGAAAGAGGCCGACCCCGAATACCGGCACTATCGTGAGGCCCTGGAATTCAGGGATTCCTTATCGATTGTGGTAGCTCAGGCTGCACTATCTGATTGATATCCGGTAGAATACGCGGCCCCTGAACAGGATAGTGGCTGCAGTGAAATTTCCCCGGACATTCGATGTAATTGTGATTGGTGGCGGTCATGCAGGTACCGAGGCTGCTCTTGGTTCTGCGCGCAGTGGTGCAAAGACCCTGTTGCTGACGCACAGTATAGAAACCATCGGGCAAATGAGTTGCAATCCGGCCATCGGTGGGATTGGAAAGGGCCATCTTGTCAGGGAAATCGACGCACTGGGCGGAGTAATGGCCAGGGCAGCAGATGCAGCTGGAATACAGTTCCGAACGCTGAATTCCAGCAAAGGCCCGGCGGTTAGAGCCACACGTGCCCAATGTGATCGTAGTCTTTATCGAGCCTTTATTCGCAAAACCGTGGAGCAGCAGGAGAATCTGGTTGTTTTCCAGGCGGGAGTCGATGACCTGCTGGTGGTTGATGATGAAATAAAGGGCTGCCGAACCGCCAGTGGTGTTGAGTTTTTTGCCGCTTCAGTGGTGCTGACTGCCGGTACTTTTCTGGCCGGGAAAATCCATATAGGAGAATCCTCACAGGAAGGTGGCCGGGCCGGTGATCCACCCTCCCGGGCACTTGCAGCCAGATTGCGGGAAATGCCATTCTCTGTCGCTCGTTTGAAAACGGGTACACCACCCAGAATTGACGGCAAGTCGGTCGATTTCGAAGGGCTGCAGGAACAGCCAGGCGATGAAATTTCACCGGTATTTTCATTTACGGGAGATGTTTCAGATCATCCCCGCCAGGTTTGCTGCTGGATTACGCACACTTCAGAAGAAACACACGAAATTATCCGCAAGGCCTTGCATCGTTCACCCATGTACAGTGGCACCATTGAAGGTGTCGGCCCCCGGTACTGTCCTTCGATCGAAGACAAGGTTGTTCGTTTTGCCGATCGCAGCAGTCACCAGATATTTATCGAGCCAGAGGGTCTGGAAACCCGTGAACTCTATCCCAACGGCATTTCAACCAGCCTGCCATTTGAAGTGCAGATCGAAATGGTGCAATCCATTCGGGGCTTCGAAAACGCCTTTATCACCCGTCCCGGTTATGCCATTGAGTACGATTATTTCGACCCGCGGGAATTACATGCGCATCTTGAAACCCAGCATGTAAACGGACTGTTTTTTGCCGGTCAAATCAATGGGACGACCGGTTACGAGGAAGCCGCCGCACAGGGCCTGCTTGCTGGTGTCAATGCGGCTCGTCGTGCACAGGGTGAATCCATGTGGACACTTCGTCGTGATGAAGCTTACATCGGTGTGATGATCGATGACCTGGTTACACGGGGGACTTTGGAACCCTATCGGATGTTTACCAGTCGGGCTGAATACCGGCTCCAGCTACGAGAAGACAATGCGGATCTCAGACTGACTTCCAAGGGCAGAAAACTGGGTCTGGTTGATGACCGTCACTGGACGATGTTTTGCACAAAACGCGATGCGATTGAAGCAGAGCAAAGTCGTTTGAAGGAAATCTGGGTGACACCCGACAATGCGCCTGGCAAGGCCATTGAAGCTGCTTTTGGTATCTCTCTGAGCAAGGAAGCACGGGCGCTGGATTTATTGAAAAGACCGGAACTGGCATATGAGCAATTGACCAGCATCGAAGGGATTGGACCTGCGGTTGATGATCAGGCCGTTTCACAACAGGTGGAAATTCAGATTCGATATGCGGGCTATCTTGATCGACAGGACCAGGAAATTGCCCGCAGACTGAAACATGAAACTTTGAAGATTTCGAAAATCTTTGACTATTCGCTGGTGCATGGCTTGTCTGCCGAAGTTGCAGAAAAACTGGCAGCAGCCAGACCGGCCACTATTGGCCAGGCATCACGTATCCCGGGTGTCACTCCGGCTGCGATTTCACTGCTGATGGTGCATCTGAAGCGTTCAAAGCCTCAAGCTGCCTAGTAGCTGAAATTTTTGAACCAAAAAAAAACCCCGGCAAAGAGCCGGGGTTTGAAAAGCGTATCGCTTAAGGCATAGAAGTGTGGGGACTGCCTGTCTAGAGGTGCGACACGCAAGGCACAGTCAACTTACAGTTATAGCTTACTGAATTTCTGTTAAGAAACTGTCAATGGATCGTTTCGAATTCGTGATTACAACCAAAAAGTGCATGAATTGTGCCTGAATTGGTCAAATTTGGAGACCACAATGGAAATAATGAGGTTGTATGGGGATAGTCGCTCGGGGAACTGCTACAAAGTTGCGTTGATACTGAAGCTGGCCGCTATGCCTTTTGAGTGGCATGAGACCGATATCATGCAGGGGGAAAGCCGGGTTGACGATTTTCTCGAGATGAATCCGAATGGTCGGGTTCCGGTGTTGCAGTGGCCGGATGGGCGTTGCCTGGCCGAATCGAATGCCATGCTGCTGCATGTGTCACGAGATACAGCGTGGTTCCCTGATGACCCCTGGTTGCAGGCACAGATTTGGCAGTGGTTGTTTTTTGAGCAATACAGTCACGAGCCCTATATTGCCGTTGCACGATTTGTGATCAAGATCGCAAAACGGGAGATGGAGGAGGCAGAACGTCTGCTTGTATTGAGAGAAAAAGGATACCAGGCGCTGGATGTCATGGAGAGTGTGTTGCACAAAACTGATTTTTTTGTCGGCAATGCCTTCTCGATCGCAGATATCGCACTATATGCTTATACCCACACAGCAAAGGACGGCGGCTTTGATCTGGCTTCATACCCACAGGTAAGCGCCTGGCTTGAACGGGTGGCTCACCAGGAAGGTTACCTGCCCATGGCTGAGGCCTGCTGCTGAGTCCATATCGTAAAGCAAGGCCAGCCGTTACAATGGGCTGGAATTTACCGCTTTCGCTGGCAGGCCACCAAGGCAATCAGAAACTAATTTATGAATACAGAACAAGCCAACAAGCCTACGCACTTCATTCGCAACATCGTGGTCGATGATCTGGAGTCCGGTAAGCACAATTCAATTGTGACCCGGTTTCCACCTGAGCCCAATGGACACCTGCATATTGGGCATGCCAAGTCCATATGTCTGAATTTTGGATTGGCCCAGGAGTTTGGTGGTACGACAAATTTGCGCTTCGATGACACCAATCCACTCAAGGAGAGTGAAGATTTCGCACGTGCCATCATGGAGGATGTGAAGTGGCTGGGTTTTGACTGGAAAGAACTCCGTCATGCATCAGATTATTTCGATCAGCTTTACGACTACGCGATACACCTGATCAGAACCGGCAAGGCCTATGTGGAAGAACTCTCTGCCGAGGAAATACGTCAATTCCGGGGAACCCTGACAGAGTCCGGTCGCAACAGCCCTTTCAGGGATCGCCCCGTGGAAGAAAGCCTGGATCTGTTTGAGCGTATGAAGGCCGGTGAATTCGAGGATGGCAGGTATGCTCTGCGTGCCAAGATCGACATGACCTCCGGAAATATCAATATGCGTGACCCGGTTATCTATCGTATCCGAAATGCTTCGCATCACCGCACCGGCGACACCTGGCATATCTACCCCATGTACGATTGGGCGCATGGAATTTCCGACGCCATCGAAGGTATAACGCATTCACTGTGCACACTGGAATTTGAGGACCACAGACCACTGTATGACTGGTTCCTGGAAAATATTCCTGCGCCAAGCTATCCCCGCCAGATCGAATTTGCCAGAGGCAATATTGACTACACGGTCATGAGTAAACGCCGCTTACGGCAATTGGTAGACGAAGGGCATGTCAGCGGATGGGACGATCCACGCATGCCCACACTGGCTGGTCTTCGACGAAGAGGGTTTACGGCAGAGTCAATCAGGAGTTTCTGGGAAGAACTGGGTATTTCCAAATCGGAAAGCATCATATCCATGGGCGTGCTTGAAAACTCTCTTCGAAATGATCTGAATGTCCGGGCACCCAGGACCATGGCTGTTCTGGATCCACTGAAAGTGGTATTGACCAATTTCCCTAATAATGAAACTGAATGGCTGCAGGCAGCGGTACATCCGCAGGACGAATCCCGTGGCAAACGGGAAGTCCCGATCACCCGTGAATTGTGGGTTGAACGATCAGATTTCATGGAGGATGCGCCAAGGAAGTTCTTCCGCCTCAAACCTGGTGGAGAAGTCCGGCTGCGTAACGCCTTCATTATTCAATGCATGGATGTGATCAAGAACGAGGAGGGCGAAGTCATAGAATTGCATTGCGAATTCGATCCAGAATCACGTAGCGGTTTGCCGGGTGCGTCTCGCAAAGTAAAAGGTACGATTCACTGGGTTTCTGCCGTTCATGGTGTTCGTGCTGAGGTTCGTTTGTGTGATCGCCTGTTCAATGTGCCAAACCCCCTGGCGGATAAAAGTCGGGATTTCCTGGAATTTCTCAATCCGCAGTCACTGGAAATCATTACTGATGCGGTGGTTGAGCCTTCGGTAGCCGATGGAAGTCCTGGTGACTTTTACCAATTTGAGCGCACGGGATACTTTGTTCACGACACGGTGGACTCAAAACCGGGCCAGCCGGTCCTTAATCGATCCGTAAGTCTGCGTGACTCATGGGCGAAATTCGAAAAGACTCGCAATTGATTGGTCTGGGCAGCAAAATTCATGCAAGCCTGGGTGCATGACGAGCGGCACCCCCGGAATTTTGCTTGGTTTGATACTATAAGCATTGATTGCTGACTAGGGAGAAGCAACATGGGTTGGACCATTCTTGCTGTTATTGTCGCGGCAGTTCTGTTTGCGATATCCATATACAACCGGCTTGTGGCCGGCAGGAACCGCTACAAGAATTCGTTTGCACAAATCGATGTGCAGCTCACACGACGTCATGACCTGATTCCAAATCTTGTCGAAGTCGCCAAGGGCTACATGTCCCACGAGCGCGAGACACTGGAAGCGGTGATCAATGCCCGCAATACGGCTGTGACCGGGCTGAAGGCAGCAGCACAGGATCCAACTGATCCGGATGCCATGAAGCAACTCTCCAGTGCAGAGCAGGGTCTTTCCGGTGCACTGGGCCGCCTGTTTGCATTATCTGAGGCTTATCCGGATCTGAAGGCTAATGAGAATATGATGCAGCTTACCGAGGAACTTACCACGACCGAAAACAAGGTTGCATTTGCACGCCAGGCCTATAACGATACGGTTATGATGTATAACACCCTGCGCGAATCTTTCCCCAATAACTTCTTCGCCGGTTGGTTCGGATTCAAAGCGGCCGAATTGCTCCAGATTGAAGATGAAGCCAAACGGGAAGCACCCAAGGTTTCTTTTTGAAGTCTTTCACAGGGTAGCGGATCTCGAAGCTCCACCTAAGCGGGTGGGGTTTGAGGCAGGGATGGCGAATCGATGAATTTCTTCGAATACCAGGATCAGGCCAGGTCCCAGACACGCTGGCTCATCGTTATATTTTTGCTTGCCGTCGTGGCGATCGTTGCGGCCATAGATTTCATGTTGATGTTGGTCCTGGGTGTGACAACATCCGAAACCGGTCAATTTCAGCCTTTCACGACCCAGGTCCTGGTTGATAATAAATCGCTCCTTGCTGGTGGCGGTGTGGGTACCGTAGCGGTTATTGGGCTTGCCAGTCTGTACAAGAGTGTGAAACTTCAAGCCGGCGGCGGGCAGGTTGCTCGCGAACTGGGTGGTACCTTGCTTGAATCTGATTCACGCGATCCTCTGCGTCGTCGTCTGCAGAATGTAGTTGATGAAATCGCCCTGGCCTCTGGTGTTCCGGTACCGGAAATTTATGTGCTGGAGCATGAGGCGGGTATTAATGCCTTTGCTGCTGGTTTCACACCCGCAGACGCTGCAATTGCAGTCACCCAGGGAACGCTGGAAAAGCTCAGTCGTGATGAGTTACAGGGTGTGATTGCACATGAATACAGTCATATTCTGAATGGCGACATGCGGATCAACATCCGTTTGATGGGTGCGCTGTTCGGTATCCTGCTGTTGTCACTGATCGGACGACGGGTGCTAATGCATACCCATTACATTGGCCGGTCCAGGGATAAGAATGGCGCCGCCATCCTGTTAATCGCTTTTGGGTTGATGGCAATTGGTTATGTGGGTCTGTTTTTCGGACGGTGGATTAAAGCGGCCATTTCTCGCCAGCGTGAATACCTGGCTGACGCTTCCGCCGTGCAGTTTACCCGTGATCCGAATGGTATCGGTGGTGCACTAAAAAAGATTGCCATCTACAGCGAAGGGTCTTACCTGGAAGCTGATACCGAAGAGATCAGCCACATGCTGTTTGGTGACGGGAGAAAAATGAACCTGTTTTCCACTCACCCATCACTGACGGATCGAATCAGCCGGATTGAACCCGGATTCAAGACGGAAGACCTGGATCGTCTTGCAGCCGGAATGGTCAAGGACAAAAACAGGCAGGC
>PVMS01043666.1_pt1 | contig 27377 bp, 31 predicted proteins | sample 1853461 | NCBI WGS metagenome assembly PVMS01 (sample SAMN08582032, study PRJNA380276) | Marine sediment metagenome, whole genome shotgun sequencing project. | isolation source: ocean sediment barecode stripped | collected 2017
AATAATAATTTTAAAAACAGAAAAAGATGACATATTTAGGAATGATTGGGCCTTGGCAGATAATAATATTAACATTTGTATTTCTAGGAATTATACCAACAATAATAGCTTTGGTTGATATTTTAAAAAGTAAATTCAACGGAAATGATAAAATTGTTTGGGTATTAGTTGTACTATTTTTCAATTTAATTGGAGCAATATTATATTTTATCATTGGCAGAAATCAAAAAATAAAAAATTAGGAACAATACAAAAATGTTGAAAATACTAAAAGCCAACACCACCTATAATTCATTTTGTAGGCTGAGATAATAGAATAATAATAAATAAAACAAACAATGGACAAGGCTTAAAGATTCGTTTCCGCTTACTCCGTTGGTATGCTTTAGAGTACCTGACCCAATTTGTAAGCTCCATAACCAAAACGAAATCATAGCCCTGACCGTTAGCAAACATATTAATACCACACTTTAAATCATATTTGTATGAAGAACATTTATCTCTTATTAATTTTCATTCTAAGTTTTACGAATCTGCAAAGTCAGAATTCAGAAAATGACAAAAAATTAATTGGACCAGCTAATGGGTCCTTGGTGATTGTAGGGGGAGCTATGAAAAGTGAGACCATAATTAATCGCTTTATTGAATTAGCTGGTGGTAAGGATGCTGTTTTAGTCGTAATTCCAACTGCAAGCGGTAGGGAGAGTTATAATGAAAATTCTGGTTTTGCAGGAAGATTAAGAAAACTAGGTGCCACCAATGTAACCGTTCTTCATACATACGACAGAAAAGTCGCTGATTCTGATTCTTTTGTAAAGCCATTGCGTAACGCTAATGCCGTTTGGTTTGGAGGAGGCAGACAGTGGAGACTTGTTGATTCCTATAAAAGCACCCTGACTGAAATAATGATTAGGAAGGTTCTGGAACGTGGTGGTGTTGTTGGTGGTTCTTCCGCTGGCGCAACCATACAGGGTAGCTACTTGGCACGTGGGGATACTAAAAATAATCAGATTATGATGGGAGACCATGAAGAAGGATTTAACTACCTAAAGAATGTAGCTATTGACCAACATGTCCTGGCAAGAAATCGACACTTCGATATGTTTGAGATTTTAAAGAATCGTCCCGATTTGCTAGGAATTGGTATTGATGAAAATACTGCCATAGTAGTTAATAGAAATCAATTTGAAGTAATTGGAGAAAGCTATGTTGTTGTTTATGATGGCAAGTTTTTTTCCCGGGAAGGTATGCTTTTAAAAAAACTACCTGAAAAATCCAGCCTTTTTTACTTTCTGCGTAAGGGAGATACATACGATCTTTTGAATAGAAGAGTCAAACTATAGAAGGAATACATTTGCCAACACCGTGTTTAATTCACTGCTTCTGAATTACCTATCGGAAATTTGCTTCGCCTGTTCGCTTTGCTCGTGTCTCGCAATTTACTATCTTGACTTCTTAATCGGAAAACCCTAGCGGATTTTCACGCAAGGAAACCAGATACAAACACGTTGTATACAAGCTTAAAACAAGAGACTAAAATGATTAGAAAACATAAAGAACAAGACCTTGAACAAATTATTAATGTTTGGTATCAATCATCAAAATTTGCTCATCCATTTTTGAGTTTTAGTTTTTTTGAAAAAGTGAAATCAGATATGACAAATATCTATATACCGAACTCTGAAACTTGGGTTTACGAAATTGATAATACAATAGTTGGATTTATAAGTATGTTGGATAATGAAATTGGTGGACTTTTTGTTCTGCCAAATAACCATTCAAAGGGAATAGGAACAAAATTGGTAGATTTTATTAAAAAAGAACATTTAGATTTAGAGGTCGAAGTATTTGAAAAAAATCTGATTGGAAGAGCATTTTATGATAAATATGGCTTTCAAAGAATAAAAAAATATAACCATAAAGAAAGTGGAAATAAAGTTTTGAGATTAAAACTTAGATGTTAGAATTAGCCAGTGTACAATAACGTATAAAATTAATGATTAAATTAATGATTAAATTGAAACAAAAATTGAATAGATAAAAAATAAATATAAACGCACAATCCTTATACATTAGCGTTACCCACAATTTGAGCACAACTATTCTTATACAAGACCGTTAGCAGTAATTTGGAAAATCACAACGAAAAAGATAAAATATAAACTTCGTATCAAAAAAATAAAAAAATGAATAAAAATTTGATTGCTACACAGAGTATAGTAATTAACGCTAAAGCTGAAAAGGTTTGGAAAACTCTAACTAATCCCGAAAAAATTAAGATTTATTTATTTGGTACGGAAACGATAACGGACTGGAAAGTTGGTAGTTCAATAATATTTCAAGGAGAATATAATGGGCATCAATACAAAGATAAAGGAAATGTTATCGAAAGTACTGAAAATAAAGTTTTATCATATAATTATTGGAGTGGTTTTTCAGGACTTGAAGACAATCTCGAAAACTATTCATTTGTTACTTACAAAATTGAAGATATTACAGGAGAGAAAGTTACATTTACTTGGACACAGAAAGGATTTGCAAATAAAGATAGTCAATGTCACACTGAACAAAGTCTAAAAACAATGCTTGAACAAATAAAGAAATTAGCTGAAGAGTAAAAATTACACCAATATCGTGTAAAATTAAATGCGATGGAGTTTCCTCAGAGGGAATACCTTCGAATTAATTAACTTTGTTTCACGTCAGAAAATCATAACTGATTTCCGGCAACGAAACCATACACAAACCGACCTTGGCAATAATTTGTAACAAAACCCCAATTAAAGTACTATTATTTTAAACCAATAAAATTAAATACTGTGAACACAAAAATATTATTAACTAGTAGTGCAATTTTCTTAGGACTAATTGGAATTGGACTATCATTTTTACCTAAAGAGGCATTAATTTATTTAAATGTTGACACAAACTTGATTTTAGCACTTCTATTACAAATATTAGGATCACTTTATCTAGGGTTTGGAATTTTAAATTGGATGGCAAAAGGATCACTAATTGGTGGAATATATAACAGACCTATTGCAATCGGAAATTTCATGCATTTTGGTGTTGGAGCAATCACCTTAGCTAAAGTTGTTTATGGAATCCAGGAAAATGCTGTAATTATAATTTCGCTCACCATAGTATATTTAATTTTTGCTATATCATTTGCCTACGTGTTTATGACAAATCCAAGTAAAATAGGTGCCGAAAAATAAAAACTATCGCCAACAACGTGTAAGTTTTATGCTTAAATCAAAGCGTTTTCTTACTTTTATCCTGATTCTTCTGCGGAATAATCATGCGGACGATTCCACAACATAATTATTGCCAAAGCCGTTATGTGCAAACTGGAAATCTCAAATTGTAAACTCTTTTGATATCAAAAGAATTCTTTATACTTTTATCTACAACTAAAAAATAGGAATTTTAAATTAGTAAATAATCATGCACAAATCCGTTAACGACAATGAAGAATCTCTATAAAATAGTCTTATTTCTTGCAGTACTACCGTTCGTTGGTTTTACTCAAAACAAAGTAACCTCTGAATTTATTGATTCTATAGTAGGTGTATCCATGAATAAATTTCCTCAGGCCGGAATCGGTATTGCGGTCATTCAAGACGGTGAAGTAACACATTTAAAAGGATATGGCATCAGATCAGCTGATTCGGGTGGACAAGTAGATGAAAATACCCTTTTCGCAATAGCATCAAATAGCAAAGCATTCACTACAACAGCGTTAGGTATACTGGCTGATCAAGGCAAATTGTCCTGGGATGATAAAGTGATTGACCATGTTCCCGAATTTAGAATGTACGCTCCCTTTGTAACTGAAAATTTTACAATTGTGGATTTATTGACACATAGAAGCGGACTGGGGTTGGGTGCGGGTGATTTGATGTTCTTCCCTCCCGGGGCTGATTTTACTGTTGACGATGTGCTACGCAGTTTTCAATACCAAAAACCCGTTTCCGCGTTTAGAACCAAATACGATTATGACAACCTGTTGTACATAGTAGCAGGGCAAATCATTCATAGGCTTAGTGGCAAAAGTTGGGATCAATTTGTTGAAGATGAGATCATGGCTAAACTTGGAATGAAAAATTCTGCAGGCATTTACCAAAATATTACCAATAATGCGAATGTAGCTATGCCTCATTCCATTGAAGATAACAAGATCAGACAAGTTGAAACCTATAAAAAGAAGAATGGTTCCATGGCTGCAGCCGGGGGAATTTATTCAAGTATAAAAGATATGAGTAAATGGGTCATGATGCACCTGAATAAGGGAGCTTATGGTGACAGTCTGAACCAGACACTGATCTCAGAAAGGAACCATAAAGAATTATGGAAGATACGTACCAATATTTATAACGACCCATACGGTAATTGGGTGTACAACTCTCATTATAAAGGATATGGATTAGGGTTCTTCTTAGAAGATCAAAACGGTTATACCGTGATTGACCATTCCGGAGGGTTGCCGGGAATGTTGTCTATGGTAACCATTATACCTGAGTTAAATGCTGGAATTGTTGTACTCACAAACAGTGATCCTGGCGGATTAAGTTATTTTGCACTGACCAATGATATTAAGGATGAAATAATTGGGGTAAAAGATTTACAATGGCTTGGATGGGCAGAAATGAGATTGGACAAAAGGAAATCTGAGACAGATGCTGTTGTTAACGCAGTTTGGGAACAAGTGGACAAGGCTAAGAATACGAAACTGGACTTTAACAACTATATAGGGAGATATAAAGATAATTGGTTCGGAGAAATCGTGATCTATGAAAAAGAGCATGAATTGTGGTTCAAATCACTAAGGTCACCTAAACTCAATGGCCAAATGAAATTCTATAAAGCCAATACTTTTGCTGTTGCAATGGAATATCAAGCCATGAATTGCGATGCTTTTGTGATGTTTCAATTAGATGAAAACGGCAAAGGAATCTCCATCTCTATGAAGGGAATTTCTCCCGATATTGATTTTAGTTTTGACTTTCAGGATTTAGATTTGAAAAGAGTGGAAGAATAGTGTTATCAAGACCTAAACTGAATTAAAACGCCGTTAAGCCAAAACCATTATGAAGCAACCAACCCATAAAATGAAAAAATTAGTCTATTTCTTCCTAATAATATCGTTTTCCGTAACAACTGCAGCTCAAGAGAATTGTCTGGACCCGGATAATCTTTTGAAACTGGATGCTCAATGGGAAAAAGCATTATTGGATTCAGATGATACTATGATTCGATCATTACTTGCTGATGATTTTGTTTGGATTCACAATCATGCTAGTTTTATCGATTCAAAAACTTCATTACTAAAGAGTGCTTCCAATCCTAAAATTGGCGCCACAGGAAATACAACATCAAGAAAATCCCAAGGAGTAAAAGTATTAATCTTGGAATCAACAGGTATTGTGTATGGAAATACAATTGTTGAAAGAGACTCCAAGCTGACAAATTATCATTTCATGCGGACTTATGTTCAAGTTGAAGGCAAGTGTTTGCTAATGGCTAACCATACGATGGCAATTCCAGAAGAAGATGACTAAATTAAACAGTCTGAACCCCAAATTTAACTGCTGTTTTAAATCAATCATTCAATTTTAATACAGCCATAAATGCTTCCTGAGGAATGGCTACATTACCAACCTGACGCATGCGTTTTTTTCCTTTCTTTTGTTTTTCCAGCAATTTACGCTTACGGGTAATATCACCACCATAACATTTGGCAGTAACATCTTTACGAAGTGCTTTTACCGTTTCCCGCGATATGATTTTAGCTCCTATAGCTGCCTGAATCGGAATGTCGAATTGTTGACGCGGAATCAACTTGCGCAGTTTTTCACACATTTTTTTGCCTATAGTATATGCATTGTCTGAATGGATCAATGCCGAAAGGGCATCAACGGATTGTCCGTTCAATAAAATGTCAACCCTCACCAACTTAGCGATTTTCATTCCTGCCGGATGGTAATCAAAAGAAGCATATCCTTTAGAAACAGTTTTTAAACGGTCGTAAAAATCGAAAACTATTTCTGCCAAAGGCATATCAAAACTGAGTTCAACACGTTCAGGTGTTAAATAGTTCTGATTGGTTATTTGCCCCCGTTTTTCTATACACAAACTCATAACCGGACCTACAAAATCGGATTTGGTAATGATAGTCGCTTTGATATAGGGTTCTTCAACCCGGTTTATTTTTGATGGTTCGGGCAGATCAGATGGATTGTTGACCAAAAGCAACACATCAGGATCCTTGTTAGTGAACGCATGGTACGAAACGTTAGGTACCGTTGTGATCACGGTCATATCAAATTCACGTTCCAGTCTCTCCTGAATGATCTCTAAATGCAACATCCCTAAGAAACCACAACGAAATCCAAAGCCCAGTGCTGCGGAACTTTCCGGTATAAATACCAGAGAAGCATCGTTCAGCTGTAATTTTTCCATGGAATTACGCAGTTCTTCATAATCGTCATTATCAATAGGATATATTCCTGCAAATACCATTGGTTTTACATCTTCAAATCCATCAATTCTGTGCTGTGTCGGATTCACAGCATCTGTAATAGTATCACCAACTTTAATTTCGCTTGCAGTTTTAACACCAGTAATCAGGTAACCCACATCGCCCGCTTTGATACTTGGTTTGGGAACCTGGTTTAATTTTAAGGTACCCACTTCATCAGCATTATATATTTTTTCGGTAGCCATGAATTTGACCCTTTGTCCTTTTTTTACTTCGCCATTCATCACCCTGAAATAAGTTTCAACACCACGGTAGGAGTTGTAAACAGAATCAAAAATAAGGGCTTCTAGAGGTTTGTTCACATCGCCACTTGGTGCAGGAACTCTTTCAATAATAGCTTTTAAAATATTGTCAACGCCAAATCCTGTTTTTCCACTGGCATGGATAACTTCTTCTGCCTCACAACCCAACAGATCAACAATATCATCGGTAACTTCTTCAGGATTGGCACCCGGAAGATCAACCTTGTTCAATACTGGGATAATTTCTAAGTCATTCTCTAAAGCCAGGTACAGATTTGAAATGGTTTGCGCCTGGATACTTTGCGCTGCATCAACAATAAGCAATGCTCCTTCGCAAGCAGCTATTGACCGGGAAACTTCATACGAAAAATCTACGTGACCCGGAGTGTCAATCAAGTTTAAGACATAGTCTTCTCCTTCAAAAGTATAGTCCATTTGAATCGCGTGACTTTTAATGGTGATACCGCGTTCGCGCTCCAGATCCATATTGTCCAATAACTGGTCTTGTTTTTCACGATCAGTCACTGTACCGGTAAAGTCGAGCAGCCTGTCGGCAAGCGTACTTTTTCCGTGATCAATATGTGCAATAATGCAAAAATTTCTAATGTTTTTCATGCGTCGTTTTCCTGTCTGTATTATATCCGCAAAGATAACTAAATTCCCGACTGCACAAAATGCTGATACCGGAAAGGTAAAGTGAAATTTACAACAGGAAAAATTGGTTATTTACAATGTTGTTTAGTGATTTCTTTTCTATAAAAGAGATTTTTAATTGAGAGAGAAAGGCCTTCCATTTTGTACTAACCTTGTATGGCGGTTGTACACCTCCTTTAAGTAGTGTCTGCACGATTAATAAGCAATGGGTACATTGATAGTATTTTTTTTGATTGTTTCAATCAACCCAGTCTGCAACAAATAAATTGGTGTCGTGCCCACCATTATTGTTACGGTTTGATGAGAAAATTAATTTTTTCCCATCAGGTGAAAACATTGGGAAGGCATCAAATACGGTATCATAAGTAATTTGTTCCAGTCCGGTACCATCAACATTCACCATAAAAAGGTTAAGCTTCTTTGAGATTTATGATTGGAAGAAAATATCACTTTTCCTCCTGAAGGATGAAAGAACGGTGCCCAGTTGGCATTTCCCAGATCGGTGATTTTACGCAGTTCGCTGCCGTCAACATTACAGATATACAGATCCATATTTGTAGGCTGTACCAGTCCTTGGGCGAGCAAATCCTGGTATTCTACAATCTCAGCATGGGTCTTTGGACGTGATGAACGGAAAATTAATTTGGTGCCGTCAGGCGAAAAGAAGGCCCCGCCGTCATAGCCTAATTTATGAGTTACCTGTTGTACGTTAGATCCGTCAATATTCATGGTGAACAACTCCAAATCACCAGTTCTTGTTGAAGTAAATACAATTTTGTCGCCATTAGGTGAAACGGTAGGTTCGGCATCGTATCCTTTCTCAAAGGTCAGTTGTTTGAGCTGATTTCCTTTCGTATCTGCAATAAAGATATCGTATCCTTCATAGACAGGCCAGATATATTTGTTTCCATAATCTTCTTTTTTTGGAACAGGAGGACAGTTAACATCCGCCAGATGGGTGGAAGAATAAATAATAGTAGTGTCTCCCGGCAAAAAATAACTGCAAGTGGTACGTCCGGTTCCTGTACTTACCAATTGTGGCTTTTGACCCTTACTCAAATCGTCATTTATGGACATGGTAAAAATTTGATCACATGTTAATCCCCAATCTTTATTGTTAGCCTGAAAAACTATTTTTGAACTGTCAAAACTCCAATAAGCTTCAGCATTATCTCCTCCAAAAGTGATTTGTCTGATGTTCTTTAAATGTTTTTCCTGTGGATAATGTACAATATTTACAATTTTCGTAGCGCCTGATTTAGCATCTGCTTCTGTAGTTTTTTGAGAGGGTTTACACGCTAAAAAAAGAACTAATATGAGTAGAAATGAGGATATAATTCGCATAATGATTAATTTTAGGGACACAAAGTTACGATATAATTTATGAACTTTAAATAATAAATTTTATGTAATTTTGCATACTTTAAAAATTTAGAATTGGTAAAAATAGGAGGTATACAACTGAATGATTTTCCCTTATTGCTGGCACCCATGGAAGATGTGAGTGATCCGCCATTTCGGGCCTTGTGTAAAGAACAGGGTGCCGATGTGGTCTATACCGAATTTATTTCTTCCGAAGGATTGATACGTGATGCCGTTAAAAGTCGAAAAAAACTGGATATATACGAAAAGGAACGTCCTGTTGGTATTCAGATTTTTGGAGCAAACATGGAATCAATGTTGAGAACAGTAGAGATTGTTGAAAGATCGAATCCGGATATCATCGACATCAATTTTGGGTGTCCTGTAAAAAAAGTAGTGAGTAAAGGGGCAGGCGCCGGAATTTTAAAAGATGTGGATTTGATGGTGAAACTTACTGATGCCATGGTAAAACATACCAACCTGCCAATTACTGTAAAAACACGTTTGGGATGGGATCATGAATCTATAAAAATTCTGGAAGTAGCCGAGCGCTTGCAGGATGTCGGTTGTAAAGCAATTTCAATTCATGGGCGTACCCGAGTACAAATGTACAAAGGAGAGGCTGACTGGGCTCCAATCTCTGAAGTAAAAAACAACCAAAGAATGTATATTCCTGTTTTTGGTAACGGAGATGTAAATACGCCTGAAAAAGCAATGGAAATGCGTGATGTCTATGGGTTGGACGGAGCAATGATAGGCAGAGCAAGTATTGGAAATCCTTGGTTTTTTAAACAAGTAAAACATTATTTTGAAACGGGTGAACATTTACCTGATATTTCTATTGCAGACCGTGTTGAAATGGCTCGCAGACATTTGCAAATGGAAATAGAATGGAAAGAAGTGGAAATTGTAGGCGTGATGGAAACACGACGTCATTATACCAATTATTTCAAGGGAATTCCACATTTCAAAGAGTACAGATTGAAAATGGTGACTTCTGATACTGCCCGGGAAGTCTACGATGTTTTTGATGAGGTTCTGGAGAAGTTTTCTTAAGTTGCAAATTCACAAATCCGGCAATAAAAGAACTCCTTTATTATTTATTAAAGAACTGACAAACAGATAAACTGATCTATGCTATCAACTTCTTGGAAATTCTACTGCTGGCAATTTTAGATGCTAAAAAGCCCAAAATAAGGATGGTTATCATCACAGAAAACATATTGAAAAATGTGAATTCAACTGGATAGGCCAAATGCTGAGTTATCATAAACAAGTGATACTTTTTTTGAAGCAGCACTAAAAGAACCCCAACCGATAATCCTATTATAAGGCCAAAAACAGATAATAAAAACCCTTGCAATATAAATATCTTTTTTATCTCCTTGATAGTTGCGCCCATACTGTACAATGTTTTAAGATTATCTCTTTTGTCCAATATCATCATAATAATAGCGCCAATTACATTGAATAAGGCAATAATTAAGATCAAAGTAAAAATTAAATAGGATACAAAATTTTCGGTGTTTAGCATTTTGTAAAAAACGGCATTCAGTTGCTCTCTGGTTTCCACTTTAAAATCATCACCTAAATTATTTTTAAGCGCAGTAATAACCTCGTCTCGTTCATCAATATTGTCAACTTTTATCTCGATGCCTGATAGTTGATCAGGGTCATAATTCAATAGATCTTGTGCTAATTCCAATGAAATAAAAGTAAACTTTGTATCAATTTCATCCGTTAGAGCAAATACCCCAATTGGCTGACTGTGAATTTTGTTAAAAGCATTTTCTGGATTGGTAATGTATCCTTTTCCAGGTTTTGGAACATAAATTTTTAATGGTTCAATGAAATCATAGACTCCAATTGACAACACCTCAGCAATCCCGTTGCCTACAACCGCTCCCATGGGGAATTCCTTATCTAACCAGGTGCCAACATATACAGTGGTATCCAATCCGTTTACGTGTATATAATTGTTGTCAACACCTTTAATAAATGCGATATGCGTTTTTTTATTATAATCAAAAAATGCGCGTTCTTCAATGACCTTTGAATAGAATGCAATATTGTTTTGATTGTCGAGACTGTTTTTAATCGAATCTGTAAAGTGAAATGATTTTCCCAGTCGGGATGTAATTTTAATATCAGGATCGGAGGTATTTAAAAACTGAACGCTAAAAGCTCTTAAACCCGAAAATCCGGATAGCACAATGAACAATGCCAGCGTGCCTATGATTACACCAATGGTTGCAATCAACGTGATAATATTTATGGTATTATTACTGCTTTTTGAAAATAAATATCGTTTAGCTATGTAGAGAGGGAAATTCAATTTATCGTTTTTGACGTTTGTCTAATATTTCAGGATTTTTAATCGGATTCAAATTTTTTCCTTGCAAAGCCCGATCAATATTTTCAATATAATCCAAACTGTCATCAATTAAAAAAGAAAGTTCTGGCATGCGTCTCAATTGATTCCGAGTTCGTTTAGCCATTTCATAACGTATAGAAGTTGTGTTTTCCTGTACACCTCTCAAAATAATTTCACGTTTTAATTGAGGAAAAATACTGATATATACTTTTGCTTGAGATAAATCGGAAGTTACATGAACTTTGGTAACAGATATAATGATGCCTTTCATTCCGTCACGTGCAGCGTTTTGTAAAACATCTGCCAGGTCCTTTTGCAGGACACCTGCAATTTTTTTTTGTCTGTTTGTTTCCATGGGACAAAGATAACGGTTATACTAATTGAACATCAAAATAAGAGTAAAATCTTTCTCTTTTGATTTGTCAAATTTCAGCATTCTGCTAAAATTGACTTTTTAAATATTTTTTACATTTTAATTTCTGTAAATTTGCTTTCATAAATTTTTCAATGATTTAAGGATGAAGAAAATTGAACATATTGGAATAGCGGTTAAAGATTTAGAAAAATCAAATTCACTTTTTGCGGGTCTTTTCGGGAAAAGCCATTATAAAGTGGAAGCAGTTGAAAGTGAAGGTGTAAGAACTTCATTTTTTGAGGCAGGACCGAATAAGATCGAGTTATTGGAAGGCACTCATGAAGACAGCCCAATCTCAAAATTTATTGCAAAAAAAGGGGAAGGAATTCACCATATCTCTTTTGCTGTGGATGATATTTTAAGCGAAGTAACACGATTAAAAAAAGAAGGGTTTGTGGTGTTGAATGAAACTCCAAAAAAAGGAGCCGATAATAAATTGGTGGTGTTTTTACACCCTAAATCCACGAATGGAGTATTGATTGAATTGTGTCAGGAAATGGGTTCTTAATTAACGGATAAATTGTTAAAAAGCCGGTCCTTTCTTTATGGAGTGATTTAAGAAATAATGAATTCAACAGTAATACATTTCAACAGCAAAAAACTAACAACAAATTTGTATATTGCAAGCACTTAAACAAAAAATTTCAGTTGGATAAATCTTTCGAAAAATATCAAAAAAGAAGGTTACGGTCATCCTACTTTTCAGTAATAGTGAGCATTGCACTGGTCTTGTTTTTAGTGGGCCTTTTAGGATTAATTGTGCTAAAGACCAGTAGCCTTACAAAACATTTTAAAGAAAAAGTTACCATGACGGTGTTTTTAAATGACAACGCTAAGAACAGAGATGTTGAAATTTTAAAAGCTGAGCTTAAAAAAGCTGAATACACAAAAGAGATCAGCTATATTTCAAAAGAGGATGCTGCAGAACAATATGCAGAAGACATAGGAGAGAATTTTGTTGAGTTCCTAGGGGAAAACCCATTGAAAAATGCCATTGATATTTCATTGAAATCTGATTTTGTTACACCTGAAAAAATGGAAGAAATTGAAAAACAATTACAAATCAGAAGTATAGTAGCTGAAATATCATACGACAAACCCCTGATAGAATTGTTGACAAAGAACATCAGCCGATTGAGTTTTTGGATGCTGTTGTTCAGTTCGCTTTTTACATTGATTGCCGTAGTTTTGATCAACAGTTCCATACGTCTTTCAGTTTATTCAAAAAGATTTACCTTAAAAACAATGCAAATGGTAGGAGCCACCAAAAGTTTTATACGAAAGCCATTCATATGGAAAAGTATACAATTAGGTGTTTTAGGTGCTCTAGTGTCAATTGCAGGTTTACTAGCTTTTATAATATATGTCAATAACACCATTCCTGAGTTGGAATTATTGAGTGATTATAAAATTTTAGGAATTTTATTTGTTGGAATTATTGGTTTGGGTATACTAATTACCTGGATAAGTACGTTTTTTGCAACACAGCGTTTTTTGAACTTAAGAACTGATGAACTTTATTACTAAATAAATGAATAAGAAAAAACAAGAGAATAAAAGCACATTCCTTTTTGGAAAAAAGAATTATATCATCATGTTAATTGGTTTGGCTTTTATTGCTTTGGGATATGTGTTGATGGCAGGTGGAGGAAGCGATGACCCGGAAGTTTTTAACGAAGAAATATACAATTTTAGAAGAATACGATTAGCACCAACACTTGTAATTATTGGTTTGGCCATTGAAATTTATGCCATTTTGGCTAAAGCGAAAAAATAATCATGACCTATATTGAAGCAATTATTCTAGGTCTTATTCAAGGATTAACTGAATTTTTACCGGTTTCCTCAAGCGGACATTTAGAACTTGCGAAAGTTATTTTGGGCGACCATTCAATTCCGAAAGAAAGTTTAACGTTTACAGTGGTATTACATTTTGCCACAGCCTTAAGTACAATGGTTGTTTTTAAAAATGAAATTGCACAAATTATAAAAGGCCTGTTTCAATTTAAATGGAACGATGAACTTCAGTTTTCCTTGAAAATTATACTTTCCATGATTCCTGCTGCATTGGTGGGTTTGTTTTTTGAAGCAGAATTGGAATCTTTTTTTGGCGGACAAACATTGTTGGTCGGATTTATGTTAATTATTACCGCCTTGCTGTTGTTGTTTGCTGATAAAGCTAAAAATACTTCAAAGAATGTTTCGTTTTTTAATGCATTTGTAATTGGAATTACTCAGGCATTAGCTATTTTACCGGGAATTTCAAGATCAGGAGCAACCATATCATCTGCTGTGTTATTGGGAGTTGACAAGACACAAGCCGCACGTTTTTCATTTTTAATGGTGGTACCATTAATTTTTGGAAAAATTGGAAAGGATGTTTTAGAAGGTTCAATAAGTTTTCACAGTAATCAAATAGGTGCCTTAAGTGTGGGTTTTATAGCCTCATTTATTGCGGGATTATTTGCTTGTAAATGGATGATTTCAATAGTGAAGAAAAGTAGACTCTCCTATTTTGCTTTGTATTGTTTTGTAGTAGGCGTAATAGCTATTGCTGTTACATTAATGAATGAATAATGACTTTAGACGATTATCTGAACGGACAAGTTTTATTGATTGACAAGCCCTTGGAATGGACATCCTTTCAAGTAGTGAATAAATTGAGATGGCACATAAGAAAGAGATTCAATATTAAAAAAATAAAGGTCGGGCATGCAGGAACATTGGATCCGCTGGCGACGGGATTGTTAATATTATGTACCGGAAAATTTACGAAAAAAATTGAAGGATATCAAGGACAAATTAAAGAATATACAGGAGAAATAACGCTGGGAGCAACAACTCCAAGCTATGACTTGGAAACAGCAGTGGAAAAAACATTTCCGGTTTCACATATTACAGATGAATTGATTTACGCTGCTTCAAAAGAATTTATTGGAGAAATTGATCAGGTACCACCTATTTTTTCAGCGATTAAAAAAGAAGGAAAGCGATTGTATGAGTTGGCGAGAGAAGGGAAGACAACAATTATTAAGTCGAGAAAAATAACAATTTCAACATTTGAAATTACGAAGATTGAATTACCAAAAGTAACATTCAGAGTTGTTTGTAGCAAAGGGACTTACATACGATCTTTGGCGGTTGATTTTGGGAAAGCCTTAAATTCGGGAGCTCATTTATCAGGGTTAAGACGTACTAAAATTGGGAATTTTAAAGTAAACCGAGCTTTGGAACCATTGGTTTATATTGAAAAGTATTTGAGTTAATTGCAGATGGTTATTTAACAAAACGGCCCAGCCAACTGTCCATAATATTTATTTCCCAGTTGTAATCGAGTTCTTCTTTGAGATTGATCATATTGTCAAAAACAACCGTTTTTTTAGATACCGCTTTGTCTTTGATCAATTTTTTAAAATCCTTCAAGTCTTTATATTGCACAAAATCACCCTGTTTATAGCAAACATTCATTCTGTCAAGTAAAATGATCTCATAATGTTTTTCAAGTTTTTGGATAAATGCAATTAGATCTTCATGAGCTTTCAAACTTAAACTGATTTCAGGAGTGTCAATAGTAATAATAATAAACCGGTCATATCGCAAGTTGTACGCACAGATCACGGAATTATTTTGATCTTCCCAGGCATCTAAAAATGTTGAAATATTTTCCTGTAATCCTTCTATTTCTTGTGGGTAAAATTTTCTACTGGAAGGAAATATCCAGATTTTTGCCTGATCAGGAATGTTATTGAAATCTACAATCACCATACTTGGTTTAGGGCTCAAAGGTATTTAATTAAACAGATTTGTGATTAAGAAACTTTCAATAGTTTTACAATATCTTCTTGGGTATTATTGCCCTTGTCCTTATTGTACCACATTTGTAGATCTTTTTTAAAGACAGGATCTAAATTTCCGTTTTTTGCTTTGTAAGCCAGCACCATTTTTGTTGCAATTGAAGGTCTTGGCCCCCAGGAACTAATAATATTGTAATCACTGTCAACAAGTATAATTTTTGGAATTGATTTACTTCCATTTGTTAAAAACTGATCCATTAACTCTTCGTTTTCATCTCTGAAAACAATTTTTAGATCAATTTTACCTGATGTTTCTGTTATTTTATTTATTATCGGTACTATTTGAGCAGCATCACCACACCACCCTTCAGAAATCACTAAAAATGTAACACCGTTTTTCAATTTTTTAATAGAATCAATGGTTTCTTCTGAAATTTTTAATGTTTTATCAAGTCTATCCATTCTTTTATCATTGAGAATGCTGTAGTTTAATAGGGCGTCATTTTGTTCTTTAGCCGTTGATTTTCCTTCTGAAATTAACCGTTTAATTGTATTTCTGTATGAAGTGTATGATAATGCTTTATGAAAACTATTTTGTATTAGATTTTTATTCATTTTTTTTGTAATTTTGTGTCCAATTTTTTGACGTATAAAATGTTCAATACTTTCACAAGTTTCACACATAAAAAGAATATGAAAATATTTTACAAATTTAAGGTTAGAATTTTGATTAAGAATGTAACATTAGTTACAAAATAAAAGGATAAAAAAGTCTTTTATTCTTTAAATATGATATAAGTCATGTTACATACCATTGCGTAACATTACATTTGCAAATATATTTATTAACGTTAATAGTAAAATTATGAAAAAAACCAATTTAGCACTCTCGCTTTTAGCAGTATTAGCGCTATTCATTGTCTCGTGCAGTGGTGGAGAAAAAAAACAAGTTGTTAATGAAACTGCTCCTTTAGGAAAAGGACAGTCAGCAGTTATAGATGATGTTTCTGATCCCAATGTTCTGCAAGTAGCAAAATCATTAGATGATTTTAAAACTTTAGTTGTAGCCATTGAGGCTGCCGGTGTTGAAGATGCTCTTGTTAATACAGGACCTTTGACTGTTTTTGCTCCTGTAAACGGTGCATTCGATAAGCTTCCAGAAGGAACTGTTGAAACTTTGTTAAAACCAGAAAATAAAAGCCAGCTAGCATTTATTTTAGTCAATCATGTTGCCCCGGCAAACTACCCGATTAAACAATTAAAAAAAGAAGCAAAAAAAGGACGCAAATTGTATATGGCTTCTGGTAATTATTTACTTGTTGAAGACAAAGAAGACGGTATTTATGTGGGAGGAGTGAAAATTTTAAAAACAGTACAGGTAAGTAACGGGTGGATTCATGTAATTGATGAATTATTGTTACCCTCGGATAAATAAATTAAAATAATTATTAACTAAAAAAATGAAACTGACATGATAAAAATAATTATTAAACTTGTAAGATAGTAATTGTTTTAATCATCAAAAGTTTTATGTGACCATTAAAAAAATTAAAATAAACACATGAAATTAAAAGTATTTGTATTAGCATTGGGTGTAGCCTTGGTATCAAGCTGCGGTAATGATGGAAAAAAAGAGGAAAAAACTTCAAAACCTGTTGTAGAGGAAAAGAAAGCAGTTGAAGTGGACCCCATGGACGATAAAGGGATTGGACCAATTAAAAGTATTACACTTTCAGAGATAGATGAAGCTATGGCTGCTGAGGGTAAAGAAATATTTAAATTAAAATGTTCAGCCTGTCATAAAATAACGAAAAGATTTGTTGGACCCGGTCTAGCTGGTGTTACAGAAAGACGCAGTCCTGAATGGATCATGAATATGATTCTAAATCCTGAAGTAATGGTAGCAGAAAATCCGATAGCTAAAAAATTACTAGCGGAATATTTAGCTCCTATGGCAAACCAAAACTTGACAGAAAATGAAGCCAGACTTATATTAGAATACTTTAGAACAAAAAAGGCTAAATAAGTTTGAATAAGAAACTAACAAACAACAAACAAATAAATAACAATATGAAAACAATTTTTAAATCTTTATTGGCAATTACAGTATTATCAATCGTACTTAGTAGTTGTGGTAATGGAGGCTCTGGTAACAGAGCTCAAGGAGCGTTAACTGGAAGTGCGGCTGAAAAAGTGTATGTAGCACCAGGTGAACATGACGAATTCTATGCTTTTGTATCAGGAGGGTTCAGTGGACAATTAGCTGTTTACGGACTGCCTTCAGGACGTTTATTCAAAGTAATTCCAGTTTTTTCAGTGGATGCAGAAAAAGCCTATGGTTTTAACGAAGAAACAAAACCAATGTTAAACACTTCTTTTGGTCAAATTCCTTGGGGAGATTCACACCATCCTGATATTTCGCAAACAAATGGAGAGTTAGACGGTAGGTGGATATTTATCAATGAAAACAATACACCTCGTATTGCAAAAATCGACTTGACTACTTTTGAAACTACAGAGATTATTGAAATACCTAATTCAGCGGGAAATCACAGTTCATCTTATGTAACTGAAAACACAGAATATGTAATTGCCGGAACTCGTTTTTCAGTGCCTGTACCACAGCGTGACATGCCTATTAGCGAATACAAAGGGAACTTTAAAGGCGCACTATCGTTTTTATCAGTTGATCCGGAAAATGGTCGTATGGATTTATCATTCCAAATTTTAATGCCTGGTTTTGATTATGACAAGGCACATCCGGGAAGGGGAGATTCACATGGATGGTTCTTTTATACTACCTATAATACAGAAGAAGCAAATTCTTTATTAGAAGTAAATGCTTCCCAAAACGATAAAGATTTTATAGCCGCAATAAACTGGAAAAAAGCAGAAGAATATATCAAAGCGGGCAATTATAAAACCATGCCAACAAGATATGCTCATAATATTTATGATGAAGAAACGCATTCGGCTAAAACAACATGGGGTAACGAAGTGAAAGTTTTAGACCCGGCAGAATGCCCTGGCTTAGTATATTTCTTGCCAACACCAAAATCTCCTCACGGATGTGATGTGGATCCTTCAGGTGAATATATCGTTGCGAGTGGTAAATTATCTGCGGATGTTACCGTGCATTCATTTTCAAAAATGATTAAAGCCATTGAAGAAGAGAATTTTTCAGGAGAAGCTTATGGAATTCCAATAATAGATTTTGAAGCGGTCCATGCAGGAAGCGTTAAACAATCAGGACTAGGACCTTTACATACTGAATTTGACGGAGAAGGAAACGCATATACAACTTTCTTTATTTCTTCTGAAGTTGTGAAATGGAAGTTAGGAACCTGGGAAGTTATTGATAGAAAACCAACGTATTATTCAGTTGGCCACTTAATGATTCCCGGAGGAAACTCCCGCAAGCCATTTGGTAAATATTTATTGGCTATGAACAAGATTACGAAAGACCGTTATTTACCAACAGGTCCTGAAGTAACTCAATCTGCTCAATTGTATGATATTACAGGTGAGAAGATGGAGTTGTTGTTAGATTTTCCAACTATTGGAGAGCCTCATTATGCAGCAGCTATCCCAGCTGATATGATTGCAAAAAACTCTAAAAAAATCTATAAGTTGGACGAAAATAAGCACCCATATGCCGTTAGAAGCGAGGCCGAAGCTAAAGTTGAAAGAAATGGAAATGAAGTTCATATTTACCTGACCATGATTCGCTCTCACTTTGCTCCGGATAATATTGAAGGAGTTCAGGTAGGAGATAAAGTTTATTTTCATGTAACTAACTTAGAACAAGATTATGATGTACCTCATGGAATTTCCATGATTGGTGCTCAGACTTCGGAATTATTGATTATGCCCGGACAAACGGAAACATTTATCTGGTATCCAAAACGAGTAGGAATCTGGCCTTTCTATTGTACAGATTTCTGTTCAGCTTTGCATCAGGAAATGCAAGGGTATATCAGAGTTTCACCAAAAGGATCTAGTGTTCCAATATCATTTACATTAGATGGTGATGCTGTTGATGCAGAATAGTTTATTAGGTTAAGAAAAATTAAAATTAAAAAGCGGGCAGGCATAATTTCTGTCCGTTTTTTTATTAAATAAAATATTATTTAAGTAAAGAATATTACATAATTACACATTGTTATTTTGTAAATTTGCATCAAATATTTTTTGAACAACTATATAGAGATTAAAGAGTTAAATAATTATGAAGAAATCTAAACTACTGATGATTGTAGGATCATTATTGTTATTAGGACTTTTTGTATTCCCATTGTGGAACATAACATTGGAAGCACCACAATATCCTATTCCTTTAGGTATGGATATCCATATTAATAAATTTGCAGATACGCACGAATTTGATATTAAAAACATCAATTTAATGAACCACTATGTTGGAATGCAATACATTCCGGAATCTATTCCTGAATTTAAGATATTTCCATTGGTAATAGGAATAATGGTAGCATTAGGGGTGTTAATTGGATTTTTCGGAAATCGTAAATTATTTTTGTTGTGGTTTGTATTAATATCAATTCTCGGTATTGCAGGAATGTATGATTTTTATTTGTGGGAATATAATTACGGTCATAACCTGGATCCAAAAGCAATAATGAAATTCACAAACCCTGATGGTTCAGCTATGGGCTTTCAGCCGCCATTATTTGGGACAAAAGACATTCTTAACTTTAGAGCGCATTCCTACCCAAGAATAGGAGCTTATCTAATGTTTTTAGGAATGGGAATGACAGCAATAGCATTCTTCGTTGGAAAAAAAAGAAACGAAAGCGTAAATAGTTGCTTTTTATTATATGTTAAAACGAGTATTGAAACGTGTATATACTCGTTTTAATGTATATTTACGAACTACTAAAATCAGAAATTATGAAATTAAATTCTCTTAAACCAATGATGGTTATTGTCATTTTATTGCTTTCAATTTCTTGCAAGATTGAACCGCAACCAATTGAGTACGGGAAAGATCAATGTAGTTTTTGTGTAATGAATATTGTTGATAAAACACATGCCGCTCAGTATGTCACAAAAAAAGGGAAACAATTTAAATTTGATGCAATTGAATGTTTGGTAAATGATATTAGTAATAAGAACGAAGAAGATATAGCAATATTTATGGTTGCCGATTATGGAAATCCCGGGGTAATGATTCCGGCAAAAACTGCAACCTATCTGATTAGTGAGGAAATTAAAAGTCCGATGGGAGCCCACCTCTCAGCCTTATCAACTCTTGAAAAGGCAAAAGAATTACAACAAAAACATTCAGGAGAAATTTATACTTGGGAGACGTTAAAACAAAAACTTTCCGATAAAGAATAATGAAAAACATATCCATTCTTTTTTTTCTGTGCTTTGTAACACTTATTCAGGCAAAACAAATTGAAGTTTGTCATTTATGTGAAATAACAACACTTAAAAATGCTATGGAAATAGCTGAAGATGGTGATGAAATTTTTGTTAGAAAAGGAATTTATAAAGAGAATGATATTGAAATAAATAAGGCAGTCATAATTTATGGGGAAGAAGGAACTGTTATTGACGGGCAAAACTTAAGTGGAATATTCCTTTTCACTTCGGATGATTTTGTATTGAAAAACATAAAGATTATAAATGTTGGTGTAAGTTATATAAAAGACTATGCAGCTGTTAAAGTAAACAGATGTAAAAATTTCACTATTGAAAATGTAATATTCGATAAAATATTTTTCGGAATATTAATTGAAAAATCCCACTACGGGAAGATATTGAATAATAAATTGTCAAGTACTGCAAAAGACGAAGCAAGTTCAGGAAATGGTATTCATATTTGGCACAGTTCAAATATGGAAATTATTGGAAATGAAATATTTGGTATGAGAGATGGAATTTATTTTGAATTTGTTTCTGAAAGTAAAGTCCATGACAATCTAAGTCATGATAACATTCGATATGGTCTTCATTTTATGTTTTCGAATAACAATGTTTATTTTAATAATGAATTTAGAAATAATGGCGCCGGAGTAGCAGTAATGTTCTCTAAATTTATTGTAATGTATCAAAACAAGTTTAGACTTAATTGGGGATCGGCATCTTATGGTTTACTGTTAAAAGAAATATATGATACTGAAATTTATGACAATTTATTTGAAGAAAATACCATTGGAATAAAAGGAGAAGGCTGTACCAGGATCAATTATAAGAACAATACTTTTTTGCGTAACGGTTGGGCAATTAAAATTGCCGGAGCCTGTTATTTGAATATTTTTGAAAAGAATGATTTTTTGCACAATTCATTGGATTTGGCATATAATACCAAGGTTAATGATAATAAATTCGATAATAATTATTGGAGTGATTACACAGGATATGATTTGGATAATGATGGGGTAGGAGATGTGCCTTATAGGCCTGTAAAGCTATTTTCATATATTGTAAACAGAACTCCTGAAACGTTGGTATTGTTAAGAAGTTTATTTGTTGATATTATCAATTTTTCGGAAAAAGTCTCACCGGTTTTCACACCTGACAATTTAATGGATAACCACCCTTTAATGAGAATAATAAATGATTGAATTTAAAAACATTCACAAGCGTTTTGGAAAATTAACTGTTTTAGATGGTTTGGATCTTGACATAAAAAAAGGTGGAATATTTGCCATACTCGGACCGAATGGTTCAGGTAAAACAACCTTGATTAAATGTTTGCTGGGTATGGTTATTCCAAATAAAGGGGAAATTAATTTTGAAGGAAGCAGTGTTTTAGGTAAATGGAAATACAGAAATAATTTGAATTATTTGCCTCAAATAGCCAACTTTCCACCTAACTTGACCGTTGAAGAGTTGATTAAGATGGTAAAAAACCTGCGTCCCAAAAAATCTAACGAGCAAGAACTTATTGCCCTGTTCGGTTTGAAGGAATTTTTGAATAAAAAATTGGGGAACCTATCAGGTGGTACCAAACAAAAAGTAAATATTGTGCTAGCTTTTATGTTCGATAGTGATTTATTTATTTTGGATGAACCTACTACAGGTTTAGACCCAATATCATTGATTCACTTAAAAGAATTAATTCAAAAAGAAAAGGCAAAAGGCAAAACTATTTTAATTACGACTCATATTATGAGTTTTGTAAATGAAGTGGCTAATGAAATAGTCTTTTTACTCGATGGTAAAATTTATTTTAAAGGAAGTGTTGACGAACTTAAAAAGCAAACGAATAACGACAATTTAGAACAGGCCATAGCCAATTTAATATCGAAACAATATGCTTAAAATATTAAAATATAGTTTTTATGATCTGATGCGTAGCCGCTGGAGTTATGTATACTTTATATTTTATTTATTACTGGGTTTTATATTGTTATTTTTGAATAATGATGTCAATAAAGCGGTAATAACCTTAATGAATATTATCATTGTATTAACGCCACTGATAGGAACCATATTTGGAGTGATGTATTATTATAATTCAAAGGAATTCACTGAACTGTTATTGGCTCAGCCCATAAAAAGAACTAATATATTTATGGGACAATATTTGGGAATTTCTATTTCCCTGACCTTGAGTTTGGTATTAGGATTAGGTATTCCTTTTGTTTTGTATGGCTTGTTCAGATCAGCTGCCATATTTAATTTTAGTTTGTTGTTGGTTGTTGGATCTTTTTTAAATTTTATTTTTGTTGCTCTTTCATATAATATTGCATTGTCTACTGAGAATAAAATAAAAGGATTTGGATATGCTATTTTAATGTGGTTGTTCTTAGCAGTAATTTACGATGGAGTTTTCCTAATTTCTTTAGTGATGTTAAATGATTATCCATTAGATAAGTTTTCTTTGATAGCTACAATGTTCAACCCTATTGATTTATCTCGTATTTTGATTCTTTTAAAATTAGATATTTCGGCCTTGCTTGGGTATACAGGCGCTGTATTCAGAAAGTTTTTTGGAACCAATTTAGGAATGATTATATCAATGTCAATATTAATTTTCTGGGTGATATTACCTGTTTTCAGAATTAATATAAAGTTGAAAAGCAAAGATTTTTAAGAAATATTGTCTTGAATAAGTTCTAAGATATTATAATTCATCATATTTTATGTGCAGACTATTCAACATGCTTTCCGACATTTTTTCCAGATCGAATTCGTGATTCCATCCCCAATCTTCTCTTGCTCTTGAATCATCAATACTTCTTGGCCAGCTATCGGCAATATTTTGTCTAAAGTCTGAATTGTATGATATACGAAACTCCGGAACAATTTTTTGGATCCAGAAGCAATTTCTTCAGGAGTAAAACTCATAGCTGCTAAATTATAAGACGACCGTATTGTAATTCTTTCAGGGCTGGCATTCATTATTTTAATGGTAGCTTCAATAGCGTCATCCATATACATCATGGGCAATTTAGTTTCTCTGTTTAAAAAGGAATTGTATTTCCCAATGAGCAATGCGTTATGATAAATTTCGACGGCATAGTCAGTAGTTCCACCTCCCGGATTTGTCTTCCAACTAATGATGCCCGGATACCGAATACTTCGTACATCAACTCCAAATTTGTTAAAGTAATATTCACACCACCGTTCACCCGCCTGTTTACTTATACCATAAACCGTAGTTGGCTCCATAACTGTTTCCTGTGGGGTATTCTCCTTTGGAGTTGTCGGTCCAAATACAGCGATTGAGCTTGGCCAAAACAGTTTTTTTATGTAGCCTTCCTTGGCTAAATTCAACATATTGAATAATGAGTTCATATTGAGCTCCCAGGCTTTTTCCGGAAATTTTTCACCGGTTGCCGAAAGCATGGCAGCCATTAAATAAACCTCATTGATTTGATATTTTTCTATGATTTTTAAAATTGCATTGTAATCCATTGCATTCACAAATTCGAAAGGTCCGGATTTCATTAATTCCTTGCTGCCTTCTCTAATATCGGAAGCTATTACTGCTTTTTCACCATTGATTTCGCGTAATTTCAGCGTCAATTCTGTCCCGATTTGGCCACAGGCACCTATAATTAATATGCTTTTATTCATTAACAAAAAATCATTTTATTAGATATTCAAATATACTGAAATTAATTTTTCAATCTTCTTGGAGAATGTTTTTTATGAAAATAACATTTTTTATGCAGAACATGTTATTTATTAGTATTTTTGACGACAATAAGTATTATAATGAATTGTAGATATTGGTTTTTATTGGTAATGCTGTTTTTGAGTTTTTCTTGTAATAGAAGCAAAGCAATACAAGAGGTTTCTGAGAAATCTGATACTATAAATGTGAGTTCAGATAGAATTCTGAATACTCTTGGTGAAACCTTAATTCCAAATGCAAAGAGTGCTTTAGAAGACTGGAAAGAATACAATAATGTAGATGAATTTGTATTAAAATATTATAATATATCAATTCTGGATGCGCTTATAAGTGCACAGGAGCTTTCAGATTTGGTAAAATCAATGAAAGATACGATACGCGTTGAAAAATTAGATAAGACAAACGTAATTGCACGTTTCAATGTATTGCATAATGAAACTTTGCGATTGGCCGATATGGCAAATATTCCAGCTATAAAAGATGAAGAAGTTAAAGAAGAGGTTGCTAAAATTTTAGAAGTATTTTCAGCGGTAAACTCAAAGATAAACACGATTTACAAGGCAGAGGATATTCAAAATTCGTTGGATGATGATTCCGAAGTGCCTGATTCATTAATAGAAAAATCTAAAATCCCAGTAATCAAATATAGAATTCGAAAACCTGGAAAAAAAAGGAGACTGGTTAAAGAATAAATAGTAAAATATTTTATTTGAAATCAGAATATTTTTTCATTAAGTTGAGCCAATAGCCTTAATTTAGGAAAAAAATTAAACGATTGTTTTTAATCGAGGAAATTATATATTTGATAAATTTTTTTATGAAGAAAATAATTTTGTTTTTCGCTTTTGTCTTTTCAGTATACACTGCTTCATCTCAGTTTAATGAAGATGCTCCCTGGATGAAGGCGAAATATCAAAGTAAAAAGAACAATCAAGGTAAAGCTGAAAGATTGTCATTGCCTGAACTTTCAGAAATGTTTAATAAATATTGGGAAGGAAAGGATTATACTAAAAAAGGGAGTGGATACAAACCTTTTAAACGCTGGGAAGATTTTTGGAGACATTTTACAGATGAAAATGGTTATTTACCCAATTCAAGCGAACTTTGGGCGACTTGGGAATCTCATAATGAGTTTGGAATTTTAAATGCTTCGGATGAAAGCAATTGGCAATCAATTGGCCCAAATACCTTATTAAATCATAAAACATCTACAGCAAATTTAGGGCGAGTTAATGTCATCGTTCCAGACCCAAATGATGATAATGTGATATATGTTGGAACTCCGGCAGGTGGAATATGGAAAACCCTTGATAAAGGTGTGACATGGAACCCTTTATCGGACCATTTGCCGCAAATAGGAGTCTCAGGAATTGCTATTGATCCACTGAATTCAAATGTGATATACATTGCCACAGGTGACGATGATGCCTTCAATACGATAAGTGCCGGTGTATTCAAATCGGTAGATGGTGGACAAACATGGAATGAAACTGGATTGAATCCTGATAACACTCCTCGATCTATGAATGACATTTACATGCACCCCAATAATGCAAATATATTATGGGTTGCAACAAGTAGTGGCTTGTATAAATCGGTTGATGGAGGAGATAATTGGTCTAGAACTCAATCAGGTAACATTAAAGATATTAAGTTAAAACCAAATAATCCGGATATAATTTATATAGTCACAAGTACTGGCTTTTTTAAATCTACGGATGGAGGAGATTCATTTGTTGAAAAAACACTTGGATTGCCGGTAACATCGGGAAGATTAGTTATTGAAGTGACACCGGCAAATTCAGATTATATTTATGTATTGAGTTCTAATGAGGATAATACGTATCAAGGTCTGTACAAATCTACTGATATTGCAGAATCATTTTTAAAAACAAATAATATAGTTGATATTTTGGAAAGTGATCAGGCCTGGTATGATTTGTCACTTGCTGTTTCAGATACTAATCCTGAGGAAGTTTATGTTGGCTGTTTAAATATTTGGAAATCTACCACAGGGGGAAATACTTTTAGTAAATTAAATAGTTGGTTCCAACATACCGAATCTTTTACTCATGCAGACATTCATTTTTTAAGATTTTTTGATAATGAACTGTTTGCTGGTACGGATGGCGGTTTTTATAGAAGCGATGATCAGGGAACTACTTTTCAAGATTTAACCCAGGGAATGCAAATCGGTCAGTTTTACAAAATTTCTGTTTCAAAAAGAACTTCGAACAAAATTGTGGGTGGTCTTCAAGATAATGGAGGATTTGGATTGACAAATGGAGGAGACTGGAGTAATTATCACGGAGGAGATGGAATGGACAATGCGGTAGACCCATCAAATGAAAACAAATATTACGGGCTTACACAGAACGGAGGGTCATTACACATTACCAATGATGCAGGAATATCTGGATCTGGAACTTTTCAAGGCCCTGAAGATGGAAATTGGGTAACACCACTAGAAATCAATCCGGAAGGTCAAATATTTATAGGATATAAAAGCGTATATCAATTCACAGGATCTGAGTTTGCAGTGGTTTCTACGGAATTTGATAATTTAATTGACGAACTGGCGATAGATGAATCTAATTCAAACAATATCTATGTTGGAGTTAATAATAAATTTTATCAAAGTATTGACAAAGGGATAAATTTTGAAGAAAAATTTACTTTTTCATCAAATATTACTGCCATTGAAGTTCATAGTAATGATAGCAATATAATATATATTACTACTTCAGGTTCAGGAACAAGAGGTGTATTTAAGTCTGATGATATGGGAGTGAGTTTTACCAATATAACATTCAATTTACCAGTTGACCAGGCGTATTTTGATATTGTTCATCAAGACAGACACCCAAATAATCCTTTATATGT
>PVMS01018690.1_pt1 | contig 27331 bp, 27 predicted proteins | sample 1853461 | NCBI WGS metagenome assembly PVMS01 (sample SAMN08582032, study PRJNA380276) | Marine sediment metagenome, whole genome shotgun sequencing project. | isolation source: ocean sediment barecode stripped | collected 2017
GGCAACTCGAGTTCGAATTTGATGTCGGGGCGGCTCACTTGGAACAGGAACACGGCCTCGCGCACTATCTCGCGTATGTCATTCAACGTCATGACCGGCTTCGGCATCCGCGCGAAATCGGAGAACTCATCAACCATGCGTCCGATATCCGACACTTGGCGGATAATGGTGTCGGTGCATTGATCGAAAATCTCGCGGTCATGGGTGATCGAGGCGCCGTATTTGCGGCGGATGCCGAAGCCGGTCATGACGTTGAATGACGTACGCGAGATCGTGCGCGAGGCCGTGTTCCTGTTCCAAGTGAGCCGCCCCGACATCAAATTCGAACTCGAGTTGCCGAAGAAGCCGGTCATGACCATGTCCGATCGGCGGCTCCTAACTCAGGCGGTGACCAATCTCGTGAAGAATGCAAGTGAGGCGATCGACACGGCCGTGGAGGCCGACCCGAAGCGCGCCGGTAGCGGCCAAATTATCGCCAAGGTCAGCGCCAAAGCCGACGCCGTGCACATTACCGTCATCGACAATGGCTGCGGCCTCCCGGATGAAAACCGGGACCGTCTGGTCGAGCCCTACATGACCACGCGCACCAAGGGCACCGGGCTTGGGCTCGCCATCGTGCAGCGGATCACCGAGCAGCATGGCGGCAAATTGCGATTGGCCGATGCGCCGAAGCGCAACGGAAAACTTCAAGGGGCATCAGTGCGAATAGACTTGCCGGTTTTGGACCACGATGAGCTGGAGATGGACGATGACACGCCCGTACCAGCCTCATCCGCGAACGCGTCCGAGCCGGCCGAGGATGAAGAGGGAGTAAGTCATGGCGTCTGACATCCTAGTGGTCGATGACGAGGCCGATATCCGGGAGCTGATCGGAGGCATCCTCGAAGACGAGGGGCATGCGACACGGCTCGCCAAGGATAGCGACGAAACGCTGCAAGCGATCGAGGAGCGGCGTCCGTCGCTCGTCATTCTCGATATCTGGCTGCAAGGGTCGAAGCTCGATGGGCTCGACCTGCTCGACCGTATCAAGAAGGCCCACCCGGATCTCCCGGTCATCATTATCAGCGGTCACGGCAATATCGAGACCGCCGTGGCGGCGATCCAGCGCGGCGCTTACGACTATATCGAGAAGCCCTTCAAGGCCGACCGGCTTGTCCTCATCACGGCGCGGGCGCTGGAGGATTCAAAGCTACGGCGCGAGAATCGCGAGTTGCGCGAACGAAGCACATACTCATTCGAGATGATCGGCCGCTCGGCCGCCATCAATCAGCTCCGCCAAGCCATCGACAAGGTTGCCCCGACCAATAGCCGCGTCCTGATTACCGGCCCGTCGGGTTGCGGCAAGGAACTCGCCGCGCGGGTGATGCACGCCAAGTCTGGCCGCGCCGAGGGGCCCTTCGTCGTCCTCAACGCCGCCGCCATGGTCCCCGACCGTATGGAGCTTGAGCTGTTCGGCACCGAAGAGGGAACCGGAACAGCCCGTAAAGTCGGCGCGCTGGAGGAAGCCCACGGCGGGACGCTCTATATCGACGAAGTTGCCGACATGCCGCTCGAGACGCAGGCCAAGATCTTGCGCGTACTCGTGGAACAGCGCTTTCAGCGCATCGGCGGCGGAACCAAGGTGCATGTGGATGTCCGCGTGGTCTCCTCGACGAGCCACGACCTCCAAAAGGAAATGGCGGCCGGCCGCCTCCGCGAGGACCTCTATCATCGCTTGAACGTGGTTCCGATCCATGTGCCAGGGCTCGCCGAGCGGCGCGAGGACGTCCCGGAATTGGTGCGCTATTTCGTGCAGACGATCTCCGTCGCTTCCGGACTTCCGGCCCGCCGCCTCGGCGAGGACGCCATGGCCGTGCTCCAGTCCCATGACTGGCCGGGCAATGTCCGCCAGCTCCGCAACAATGTGGAACGCTTGATGATCCTGGTGGGCGGCGATGCCGACACCATCGTCACGGCGGAAATGCTGCCCGACGAGATCGTGTCGCCGGTCCCGTTGTCGACAAACGGGGCAGGGGGAGAGCATTTGATGTCGTTGCCCCTGCGTGACGCGCGTGAGATTTTCGAGCGAGAATATCTCCTCGCTCAGGTCAACCGCTTCGGCGGCAACATTTCCCGCACGGCCGAGTTCGTGGGAATGGAGCGCTCGGCGCTGCACCGGAAGCTGCGGGCACTGGGCGTCAATTCTAATGAAAGAAACGCCGCCATGCGGTAGCTTGGCGGTGACTCGTTTCGTATTCGCGCAGGGCGCCGACATAGGCTTCGCCTAAGGGCACTTGCGGAATCGCCTTGCAATCGCGTCTAATGCACTCAAGGCGCCGGATGGAGCAAGAGTCCGGCGCCAACCAACAAGCGCAAGCGTGGACCAAAAGGGACGGGGAAGCCCATGGCAGCAGAACGCACGCCAAGCCTTCAAGACACTTTTCTCAATCATGTTCGCAAGAGCAAGACGCCGCTGACCATCTTCCTTGTGAATGGTGTGAAGCTTCAGGGCGTCGTGACGTGGTTTGACAATTTCTGTGTTCTCTTGCGGCGAGACGGTCATTCGCAGCTCGTTTACAAACACGCGATTTCGACCATCATGCCAGGCCAGCCCATTCAGCTTGCCGACATCACCGATACGGAAGGTGAAGCTGAGTAATTGCCTCCGACCGACCCAAAAGAATTGAAACGTAAAAAAGGGCGGCCAGGGCGCAAGACGCATGACGTGCGTCCCGAGCGGCGCGTGGGTGCGGTCGTGTTCGCGCCGATCATCGTCAAGAAGCCGGTCGTCCAGGACGCGCGCGGCCTCGACGCGCCCGAGCGCACACCCCAAGCGCGCCTCGAGGAGGCAGTCGGACTTGCAACCGCCATCAATCTCGACGTGCGGGCGAGCAGGGTCGTACCGGTCACCCGACCGAAGCCAGCCACATTGTTCGGCGGCGGCAAGGTCGAGGAACTTGCCGCGCTGATCCGCGCCGAAGACGCCGAGTTGGTGATCGTCGACCACCCACTCACACCCGTGCAGCAGCGCAATCTCGAAACCGCCTGGAACGCCAAAGTGCTCGATCGCACCGGGCTCATTCTTGAGATTTTCGGCGAGCGGGCACGGACGCGGGAAGGGCGGTTGCAAGTCGAACTCGCCCATCTCGTTTATCAAAAGAGCCGGCTCGTACGCTCATGGACGCATCTTGAGCGGCAGCGCGGCGGCTTCGGCTTTCTCGGTGGCCCTGGCGAAACCCAGATCGAGACCGACCGCCGGCTATTAAGCGAACGCATTACCGCCATCCGCAAGGATCTCGAGCAGGTGAAGCGGACCCGCGCGCTGCACCGCAAATCCCGCCAGCGTGTGCCCTATCCAGCTGTCGCGCTTGTCGGCTACACCAATGCCGGCAAGTCGCCCTTGTTCAACACGCTGACCGGCGCCACCGTCATGGCCCAGGACATCCTGTTCGCCACGCTCGATCCCACCATCCGCGCCGTGCGTCTTCCCAGGGGTTCAAAAGCGGTCCTCTCGGACACCGTGGGATTCATTTCCGAGCTGCCCACGACACTGATCGCCGCCTTTCGGGCCACGCTCGAAGAGGTCCTCCAGGCCGACTTGATCTTGCATGTTCGCGACATTGCCGATGAGGCGAGCGCCAGCCAACGCGCCGACGTGAACACGGTTCTGGCCGATCTCGGCGTCGATGCCGAAACAGAGACGGACCGGTTGCTCGAAGTATGGAACAAGGCCGATCTTCTCGATGACGCATCCATGGAGCGGACCGCGAATGAGGCAGGGCGCTGCGACGCGATTCTGATCTCCGCGACCACGGGACTCGGTCTCGATACGCTGCTGGCCGAGATCGAGCGCCGGCTCAATCGCCGCCGTGAAACGCTTCAGATCGACATCAAACCCGAGGAAGGCGCGCTGTCGAATTGGATCTATGAGAATTGCGAGGTGCTTGAGCGGTCGGACCTCGACGACGGCGTGACCGCATTGCGCATCCGCGTGGCGCCCGAGAAGCGTAACAAACTCGCTCGTCTTGCCGGTGCAGAACGGTTGCGGAGCGTGGACAAGGCTGGTGACTGAGTAGGGCGCCCTAACCCTTTTTCCCGGCATCCTTCTTCTCGGCGTCTTTGGCCGCGTCCCAGAGCGCATCCATCTCTTCGAGCGTGGCGTCCTCGGGCTTGCGGCCTTGCGCACTAAGAGCGGCCTCAATACTGGCGAAGCGGCGCACGAATTTCCTATTGGCGCCACGCAGCGCGGCCTCAGGGTCCACACCGAGATGCCGCGCAAGATTGGCCATGACGAAGAGCAGGTCGCCAAACTCCTCGGCCACATGGTCTTTCGCAGCCTCGTCTTCACCCTCGGCAATCGCCGCTTTCAGTTCGGCAATCTCTTCCTCGGCCTTGGCGAGAACAGGGCCGAGATCGGGCCAATCAAAGCCGACTTTGGCGGCGCGCTTTTGCAGCTTCACCGCGCGGGTCAGCCCCGGCATGCCGACAGGCACGTCATCGAGAAGGGAGCCGGCACCTTTTCCGCGTTTGGCTTTCTCTTCCGCCTTGATCCGCTCCCACAGATCGTTTGAAAGAAACTCGTCCTTCAGCGAAGAATCGACAAACACATGGGGGTGACGTCGGATCATCTTTGCCGTGATGGCATCCACCACATCAGCGAACGCGAACTGCGACTGCTCTTGCGCCATCCGCGCGTGATAGACGACCTGCAACAGAAGATCGCCGAGCTCGTCCTTGAGCCCGTCCACGTCGTTCCGCGCGATCGCGTCAGCAACCTCGTAAGCTTCCTCGATGGTGTAGGGCGCGATGCTCGCGAAGGTCTGTTTGACGTCCCAAGGACAGCCGGTTTCGGGATCGCGCAGACGCACCATGACAGCCAGGAGGTCGTCCAGAGCATGCTTCTTCCGCGGCGCCTCAGCCACGGGCAAGTCTGCCATAGGCATGAACAAGCCCGCTATGGGAGCGAGGGGAGCGCCGAGGCGCAAATGACGCAAAGCCTACGTTTGTCGCTAAATCAATAGGATGCCGGATGACCTGTATATCTTGGCTCATCCGGCATCCTCGATTCGCATAAGGTATATTATGGAAAATATCCATTAGGCCTGGAGCGCGCCCAAATCCACGTGGACGCGCCCGCCAGCCTTAACGGCGTTCGTAATGATCCTTGATCAGCTGGTCGAGCAGCCGCACACCGAAGCCCGATCCCCAGCTGCGATTGATCTCGGTATCGCCCGACGCCATCGCCGTGCCGGCGATATCGAGATGCGCCCACGGCGTGCTTTCCTTGACGAAACGCTGGAGGAACTGCGCGGCGGAGATCGAACCGCCCCACCGGCCGCCGGTGTTCTTGATGTCGGCAACTTTGGAGTCGACCAGCTTGTCGTATTTCGGTCCGAGCGGCAGGCGCCACAGCTTCTCGCCCGTCTCGATGCCGGCGGCGGTGAGCCACTCCGACAGCTTGTCGTTGTTGCTGAAGAGGCCAGCATGTTCCTTGCCGAGCGCCACCATGACGGCGCCGGTCAGCGTCGCCAAATTGATGAGCGCCTTCGGCTTGAAGCGATCCTGCGCGTACCAGAGACAGTCGGCCAGCACCATGCGCCCCTCGGCGTCGGTGTTGAGCACCTCGATGGTCCGTCCGGACATCGCCGTGACCACGTCGCCGGGACGCGTCGCGTTACCGCCCGGCATGTTCTCGGTGACACCGATAACGCCAACCGCGTTGACCTTGGCTTTGCGTTCGGCGAGAGCCTGCAGGAGGCCGACGACGCAGGCCGCGCCCGCCATGTCACCCTTCATGTCTTCCATGCCGCCCGCGGGCTTCAGCGAAATACCGCCGGTATCGAAGGTCACGCCCTTGCCGACGATGGCAATGGGCGCTCCGCCACGCGCTCCGGCGCCCTTCCACTGCATCACCACCACATGGCTCGGACGCACACTGCCCTGCCCGACGGCAAGCAGCGCACCCATGCCCTTTCTCTTCAGAGCCGCCTCGCTGAGCACTTCGACCTGCACGCCAACCTTGGTCAGCGCTTTGGCACGTTGAGCAAACTCGGCTGGGCCAAGCACGTTCGCAGGCTCGTTGACCAGATTGCGCGCCAAATTCACACCGTCGACGATGGCTCGGTTCGGGCCAAACGCCTGGCCCGCCGCGCGCGGATCCGCGCAATGGACGATGAGCTTCTTCAGCGTCTTCTCGGCCGGCTTCTTAGCGGCCTTCTTGCCAGTCTTGGTTTTGTACTTTTTGAAGCTGTAATCGCGCAGCGACGCGCCAAGCGCGAAGCTCGCCGCATCGGCCGGGCTCGGATTGCCTTTGACCGTCTCGAGATAGACGTTGGCGTTGGCCCCTTCCTTTCCAGTGAGAAGCCCGCGCACCGTGCCGCCGAGATTGCGCCAGTCGTCTTGGGTGAAGGCCGAAGCCTTGCCGGTTCCCACGAGGATGACGCGGGTAAACTTGACACCCTGGGGCGCCAGAAGATCGACCTTGGATCCCTTTTTGCCTTTGAACTGGGTGATCTGGGCCGCCTTCGACAGCTGCCCTTTCGTCTTCTTGTCGAGGTCTTGAGCGGAAGGCGTGAGCTTTCCCCCCTCCTCGGCAAAAACTACGGCAACGCCGTCTGCGGCGGCAGTCTTGCGAGCAAAGGACAGGGTGGTCTGATCGGTCACGGGCAAACTCCATCAAAGCGTCGCGCTGTCAGGCCTGAAAAGGCTACCAGAGCACGCTGGGCGAAGGAGCCGCCCGTGCGCCCCCTGGTGCAGTTTTGCAACAGCGGCAAGGAATATGGTGGCCCTAGGTAAGTCTTGCGTGATGGGAATGCAAGTCATTCCAAATGGCCGAAATTCCGCCATCTTGGGCTGGTGAAAATCATATCTGGCACGAGCCGGTTGACGCCTCTTTTGCGAGGCGCCCACGGGGGACGGCAATCGGGCCACACGGGGGACTTCACGCAAGCCATGACGTCGCTCTTCAGCCGCTACGTGTTCTGGCAGGTGACGAACGCGTTTCTCGTCATCCTGTTGACCCTGACCTCCGTGGTCTGGCTCGCTACCGCCTTGAAAGAGCTCGATCTTATTACCTCGCAGGGTCAGGGCATGTGGCTCTTCATGCAGATGACGGCCCTCACCCTGCCGAGCCTGATCGCCCTGATCGCGCCCAACGCCGTGCTTATGGCGACGCTCTACACCCTGGATCGCATGAATGGGGACAGCGAAATCATCGTCATGACGGCTGCCGGAGCGCCCGTATCGCGCGTCGGCAAGCCTCTGATTCTCCTCGCATCCATCGTCGGCATCCTGATTCTCTTCGCCAATGTGTTCGTGAACCCCGCCTGCATGCGCACGCTGCGCAGCTTCATCACCGAGGTTCGCGCCGACCTGATCTCGCAAGTCATTCAACCAGGACGATTTTCTAGCCCCGAGAGCGGCCTCACCTTCCACATTCGCGGCCGCAGCCCGGCCGGCGAACTCCTCGGCCTGCTGGTCCATGACGAGCGCGAGAGCAAGCAGGTGATGAGCTATCTCGCCGAGCGGGGCCGCATCTTCAACAATGACGAGGGCTCCTATCTCGTCATGTTCGATGGCTATGTTCATCGCTTTGATGCAGAAGACAAAGATAAAACGGTCCAGATCATAGCATTCGATCAGAATATGATCGATCTTTCTAAGTTCGCCCCAAAGAGTGGCAAAGGAAAAGAGCTTCGCCCGCGCGAGCGTTCTCTTGGAGAACTCATCAGCCCCGACCCAAAAGACAAGAAAGCACTACGGAAATACGGTCAATTGCGCGCGGAATTACATGAACGCTTCACTGGCGCTCTGTATCCGCTCGTTTTCGTCTTTGTGGCGCTTGCCCTGATGGGCCATGCGCGGACCACGCGAGAGAGCCGTTGGGTCCAGATTGTGAGCGTCTTCGCAATCGCACTCGGCCTTAGGCTTGCGGGGCTTATGGCAGGCAATTTGGTCGCCCTGAATGCGTGGGCCGTACCCCTCGTATATGCTATTCCTATAGGGGCGATTCTAATTGCAGCGTGGGTGGCCCACGTTAGAATGTCGCCAGAACTACGGTCCAAGTTGAGATTTGAGCTCAGGTTTCAGCCAAAAAAGATAATGTTCTGGACCGATCGAGGGATGCAGACGGAGTGAGAGCGCAGATGCGTGGCATCAGTGCAGGGGGAACGGTTGCGCGCTATTTTTCAGCGCGATTCTTCGCCGCTATGGTGGCGATGTTCCTAATCTGCTGCGTGCTGATCTTCTTCGTCGATTTCATCGAAATGCTGCGTCGCGCGGGAAAGTTCTCGGGCGACGTTCCTGGAATTCTATTGGTCTGGATAACGCTGTTGCGCTTGCCCTCTTTTTCCGAACTCACGCTGCCCTTCGCGGTGCTCATTGGGACGATTGCGATCTTCCTGATGTTGAGCCGTTCGTCGGAGCTCGTGGTGTTGCGCGCCGCGGGCGTCTCGGTGTGGCAGTTCATGCTTCCCGCAATGATCGTCGCGTTCATCCTCGGCTTGGCTTTCGTGGCGCTCTACAATCCGATCGCGGCGGTGGCGCGCGGCGAGGCCGAACGGCTTTACGCGTCCGCGTTTGACCGTTCCGACTCGGTGCTTAAGACCAAAAAATCCGGCGCTTGGCTGCGCGAAGACGGCGCCGACGGACCGTCCGTGGTTCACGCGGCTCAGGTTCTGAACCAAGGTCTCGAGCTGAACGGCGTGACGGTGTTCCAATACGACCGTGACCACGCTCTGACCGAGCGGATCGAGGCGAAGCACGCCGTGCTCAAGAATGGGCGCTGGGAACTTCAAGACGCTTGGGTGAGCACCGTCGGACAAGAGCCCGCGTTCCACAGCCGCTATTTGCTCAGCACCTATCTCACGCCAACCCAGGTGCGCGACAGTCTCGGCACGGTATTCTCGATTTCCTTCTGGGATCTGCCGAACTTCATCCAGATCGCCGAGCGGGCCGGTCTACCGGCGACCCAGTACCGCGTGCAGTACCACGTCCTCCTGTCGCGACCGTTCCTCCTCGTGACCATGGTGCTCATCGCGGCGACGTGTTCCCTAAAAGGGTTCCGTTTCGGCAACGTCCAGATCAACGCCCTCGTCGGACTGGCGGCAGGATTCGGATTCTTCGTGTTCTCCGAAGTCTCGCGCAACTTCGCCATGGCGGGGCTGACCTCCGCGGCGGCGGCGGCGTGGGTTCCAGTGGTCATCGCGGCTTCGCTCGCGCTCACCGTACTCTTGTTCAAAGAGGACGGGTGATGGTGCGCGCGGTGACACTCTTGGCTTCGATGCGCCGGGCTCAGCCCGGCATCGCCGCGTCTAATGGGCGTCCGTTTATGGGCGCCCAGCGCGTGGCCTTAGCCTGCGTTATCGCCGCATTCGCCGTGCTTCTCGCGCCCATGCATGAGGCTTTCGCGCAAGCCCAGACGGGGCTTGAGCAGATCGTCCAGCCGCCGCAGATCGACTCCTCCGAGCCCATGCTGCTGCAAGCCGACGAGATGGTTTACGACAACGACAACGCCAGGATCACCGCCAAGGGCAATGTCGAGATCTACTACGGCAGCTACACGCTGCTCGCCGACCAGGTGATCTATAACCGCAACTCAAACACGCTAGCCGCCACGGGCAATGTCCGCATGAAGGACCCCGATGGCGCGGTCATCACCGCCAGTCAGCTCACGCTGACGGACGACTTCCGCGATGGTTTCGTCGATGCTCTGAAGCTCGTCACCAAGAACGACACACGCATCGTCGCCGAGTCCGCGTCACGCGAAGCCGGGAACGTCACGGTCTTCCGGAAGGGTTGGTTCACGCCCTGTAAGCTCTGCGAGGAAGACCCCAGCAAGCCGCCGACCTGGCGCATTCGCGCGGGCAAGATCACCCATAAGCGCGATCAGGCCACCCTCACCTACAAGGATGTGGTGTTCGACTTCTTCGGCGTGCCGGTGCTGTGGATGCCTTACTTCCAGACCGCCGATCCGACAGTGAAGCGCAAGTCCGGCTTCCTGATGCCGAACTACAGCCATTCCAACGAGCTCGGCAGCACGGTTCAAGTTCCCTACTACTTCGCCTTGTCCGATCATTACGACTTCACCTTTGCCCCAATGTGGACCGAGAAGGCTGGAACCTTGTTGCTCGGCGACTGGCGGCAACGCACATCGAGCGGCGGCTATCGCGTCGAGCTTGCCGGCGTGTTCGACAATCCTAACGACCCGCTCAGCCCCGCTGACGGCGATAACTTCCGCGGCAGCATCAAGTCGCAAGGCAAGTTCGCCCTCGACCCGTATTTCTCCTGGGGTTGGGACGTCCTGTTCGAGAGCGACGAGACCTTCCGCCGGTTCTACAATCTCGACTCAAGGCTCAAGACCGACCGCGTCTCCGAGGTGTATCTGGAGGGGCTGCATGACCGGAACTACATCTCGGCGCGCTTCTACAATACCCAAAGCCTGCTGGCCCCGGACGAGGAGTTCTCAGAGGCGACGGTCTATCCGATCATCGATTACGACTACATCGTCGGCAAACCGGTCCTCGGTGGTGAGCTCAGCTTCAACTCCAATGCGATGGTGTTCTCCAGCGATGATGGCACCGACTCCAACCGGGTGATCGTGGAGGCCAATTGGCGCCGCCAGATGATCGACCGCATGGGTCAGGTCTTTACGCCGTTCGGCCAGTTGCGCGGTGACGTTTACGATGTCGACGAGCCCTCGGTGCTTGAACTGAGCGGCACCGAAGACATCGTGACCGCGGATCCGGAAGACGGCGTCATCTGGCGCGGCAGTGCCGTTGCCGGCTTCGAGTATCGCTACCCGTTCATCACCACGACCGGCGCCATCACCCATACGGTGGAGCCCATTGGCCAGATTATCGCCCGGCCCGACTCGGCCGGTAATCAGCAAGACATCCCGAACGAGGATGCCTTGAGCCTCGTGTTCGACGACACGCTGCTGTTCGATATCGACAAGTTCTCGGGCTATGACCGCATCGAGACTGGCACGCGGGCCAATGTCGGCTTCCGCTACACCGCGCAGCTCGTATCCGGCGCTTATGCGCGCCTCGTGGCCGGCCAAAGCTACCAGGTCGGCGGTCAGAACGAGTTCGACACCGCCTTCTATCAGACGAGCGGTCTTGCCACCGACACCTCGGATTACGTGACCGGGCTTTACCTGCAGGCCACGAGCAACATCGCGTTCTCCGCGCAGTCCCGCTTCGACCAAGACACCCTCGACATCGTGCGTACCGATCTCGGCTCTTGGGTAGAATACGGACCGTTGCAGGCGAGAGTGAACTACGCCGATGTTCCCGGCGACCTGCCCACGGCGGCGCCCGGCGGCATCGTCACCAGTGACGACCGTGAGGAAATCCTGGTTGGCGGGGCGCTCAACATCACCAATGAATGGGCCCTCCTCGGCAATCTCCGCTACGACCTTGAGGGTGAGCAGACCATCGCCGACGGCCTCGGCATCCGGTACCAGGACGACTGCTTTAAACTCGACGTCATCTACCAGCGTTCCTTCATCCAAGATCAGGACATCGAGCCCGACGAGCGCTTCCTCTTGAACTTCACGCTGAAACATCTCGGCGCCTACAGCGTGCAGTCCTCCGCGTTCACCGGAGCCTATGGAGGTGACGGCAATGATTAGAACGGCTGTGCGCTTTGCTCGCAGCGTGGGCTTGCTTGCGGCACTGCTGGTCGCCATCGGCGCCAGCATCGCGCTGACGCAGGAGACCTCCATCAAGGTTCTGGTCAATGACGATCCAATCTCGGACTACGACATCGACCAGCGCCAGCGCTTCCTCGCCATCACAACGCAGGACAAAGCTGGACCCGCGCTGAAGAAGAAATCGACCGACCTTCTCATCGACGAACGGCTGCAAATGCAGCAGGGGCGGAAGCTTGGCATCACGCCCGACGCGGACGATGTCAACAGAGTCCTCGGTGACATGGCGAAGAAGAACAATCTCGAGGTCGACGGCCTGGCCACCGCGCTCGGCCGCGCCGGCGTCAATATCAAGACGCTCAGAGATCGCATTGGGGCACAGATGGTTTGGCAGGCCGTGATCCGCCGTAAATTCCGCCACATCGTCCAGATCGGTGAAGTCGACATCGATCGCGCGCTATCGGATGCCGGTGAAACAACCGGCGGCGAGACGCAAACCACGATGCAGCTTCACCAAGTGAAATTCTCGCTGCCGAGCAACGCCGATCAAAGAACCATCGCCGCCAAGGTCGCCGCAGCCGAGGCCCTGCGCGCCAAATTCAGCAATTGCGCCCAGATCACCACCCTGGCCAAAGCCACCGCCGGAGCAAGCATTAAGACGCTCAGGGACCAGCAGACTTCCACCCTGCCCCAGCCCGCCCGGCTCTTGGTCATGAATGCCAAGGTCGGACAGATGACCCCGCCCACGCTGTCGCCCTCGGGCGTCGAACTCTACGCTGTCTGCGGCAAACGCTCGATCGGTGGCGACACCAAGGTGCGCGCGGCGACGCAGCGCAAGCTTTTGAACGAGGAGATGATGATCCGCGCCGAGCGGCTTTTACGCGATCTCCGGCAAGACGCCTTCATCGAGTACCGCTAGACGCGTTTTTCGTACTAGGCCGCTTCCCCATGGCTCTCGCCAAAAATCTGCTTGCCCTCACCCTTGGCGATCCAGCCGGGATCGGGCCCGACATCACCCTTCTCACCTATGCCGCGCGAGCGCGTGAGCATATTCCGCCTTTCATGCTGCTCGGGGACGAGACCGTTCTCGCCGCCCGTGCCGAAGCGCTCGGCCCCGTGTGCCGCTCGGCACCGTTACCAACGCAGACGAGGCGCTCGATCTCTTCGCCGAGGCGTTGCCCGTATTGCCGATCGAAATCGCCGGCGAGGTGGTGACGGGGCGCCCCGACTTAGCCGCCATGGCGGCCGTCAAACAGTCGATCGAGACGGCCGTCAGCCTGGTGCGCGGCGGCGAAGCGCGCGCCGTGGTCACCAACCCGATCTCAAAGTCGCTCCTCTACCAGACTGGCTTCACCTTCCCGGGCCACACCGAATATCTCGCCGCTTTGGCCAGTGACAGCGACACGCCCCTTCTCCCGGTGATGATGCTCGCCGCCGGTCCCTTCAGAGTGGTGCCGGTGACGATCCACATTCCCTTGAAGGATGTCCCAGCGAAGCTCACCAAAGAGCTGCTCCTCGCCACCATCAAGACGACGGACAAAGACCTTCGCCAATATTTCGGAATCGCCCGGCCGCGCCTTGCCATCAGCGGGCTCAACCCTCATGCCGGCGAAGACGGAAGCTTGGGACGCGAGGAAATCGATGTCATCGCGCCAGCCATCGAGGCCGCGCGGGCCGAGGGGCTCGACGTGACCGGGCCTCACCCCGCCGACACGTTGTTCCACGAAACCGCGCGCGCGCATTACGACGCGGCGCTGTGCATGTATCACGATCAGGCGTTGGTGCCGTTCAAGACGCTGGCCTTCGAGGAGGGCGTGAACGTAACGCTTGGACTTCCTTTCGTGCGCACCTCGCCCGATCACGGCACGGCCTTCGACATCGCCGGCACCGGCAAAGCAAATCCGAGGAGCCTGATCGAGGCGCTCCGTTTGGCCGATGCCATGACCCGCGACGCGGAGGTTTAGCGCGTGACCATTTCACCCGACGGCCTGCCTCCGCTTCGCGAGGTCATCCGCGCGTGCGGCCTCACCGCCAAGAAGAGCCTTGGCCAAAACTTTCTGCTCGACCTCAACCTGACCCGGCGCATCGCGCGCGCCGCGGGGCCGCTCGAAAATGTCACCATCGTCGAAATCGGCCCCGGCCCTGGCGGCCTGACCCGCGCGCTTCTGCTCGAAGGGGCGAGCCATGTGGTCGCCATCGAGAAGGACGAGCGTTGTCTCGCGGCGTTGCATGAGATCGCTGCCGCCTACCCTGGGAGGCTCGACATTGTAGCCGGCGACGCACGGAAGTTCGACTATGGCGCCCTGGCCCTGCCCGCGCCGTCCCGCATCATCGCCAACCTGCCCTACAGCGTCGGCACACCGCTGCTGATCGGCTGGCTCAAGACCGAGCCCTGGCCGCCGTGGTTCGACCGGCTGGTTCTGATGTTTCAGCGCGAAGTCGCCGAGCGCATCGTCGCCGTGCCCCGCACCAAGGCCTATGGCCGCCTGTCCGTGCTGTGCCAATGGCGGACCCAACCCCGCATCCTGTTCAACGTGCCCGCGGGCGCCTTCACCCCGAAGCCGAAGGTGGAGTCCACCCTGGTCGAATTCGTGCCGCGGGAAAAACCCGAGCCGCCTTGCGACGCCACTCAGTTGGAAAGGATCACCGCCGCCGCGTTCGGCCAGAGGCGCAAGATGTTGCGGGCAAGCCTTCGCCAAATCTCAGCCAATCCCGAGGCGCTGCTTGAGCCACTCGGCATCGACCCGAAGGCGCGGGCGGAAGAATTGCAGGTCGGCGATTTCTGCCGCATCGCCAATGCGCTCGCCGAGACAAAGGCGCCGCGCTAAAGGTCGACCAGCAGTCCCTGCACAAAATCTTTCACGCCCGTGAGGCGTTCGCGGCGCAATCGCTCCGCCGCGAGAATGGTACGGACCGCCGCGACCGATTTATCCAAATCGAAATTGACGATGACATAGTCGTATTCTTTCCAGTGCTGGATCTCGTTGCTCGCGCCACGCATGCGTCTGGAAACAATGTCGTCGGAATCTTGCGCCCGCGTCTTCAGTCTCTTCTCCAAGGCCCCGGCGGAGGGCGGCAACACAAACACCGACACCACATCCTCGCCGGCGGACTTACGCAGGGTCTCCGCACCTTGCCAATCCACATCGAAGAGCACGTCGTCCCCGCCATGTAAGGACTTATCGACCGGCTCGCGCGTGGTGCCATAGAAATTATCGAACACCACAGCCCATTCCAAGAACGCGCCGCGATCGCGCATCTGAGCGAAGGCGTCTTTGTCGACGAAATGATAGTCCTTGCCCTCGGTCTCCCCTTTGCGCTTCTGGCGCGTGGTGTGGGAGATCGACAGGGCAATGCCGGGATCTTCCTGAAGGAGGCGCCGGGCGATGCTCGTCTTGCCCGCACCCGACGGCGACGACAGCACCAACATCAGCCCACGGCGGGCAATCGTATCCATGCCAGGCCTCACTCGATGTTCTGGACCTGCTCGCGCAGCTGGTCGATGACGGTCTTAAGCTCCAAGCCGATCCGGCTGATCTCGATCCCGGAGGCCTTGGAGCAGATGGTGTTCGCCTCGCGATTGAATTCCTGCGCCAGGAACTCAAGCTTGCGCCCGGCCGGCTGACCGCTGGCGATCAGTTCGTTCGCCGCCGCCACATGGGCACGCAAACGGTCGAGCTCTTCTTGGATATCCGCCTTGGTGGCAAGCAGCAACGCCTCTTGATGCAGACGCTCGGGCTCGAACGTGGTGCCAACATCGTTGAGACGCGCGATCTGCTCGCGAAGCCGCTCGGCGAACATATCCGGCTGGCGCGCCATCTCAGTCGTGGCGCGACCGACTAGCTCCTCGATGGTGCCAAGTTGCGTTTCAATGACGCGCTGAAGCCGTTCGCCTTCGGCCGTTCGCACAACGACCAATTGATCGAGCGCGGCCGCGAGACCGCCAAGGAGTGCTTGCGTCATCGACGCCCGCTGCTCTTCGCTCTCCTCCGGCTCGGCCGTCTCGACCACGCCCCGCATGGCAAGCAACGTGTCGAGTGTCGCCGGGGTCAGTTCGGTCAGGCCTTGCGCGCGCTGCGCCACCGCGAGCGCCTGATCCAGCGCAACATCGTTCAGCCTGATCTCCATCTGGCCGGATTCGCGCTTGATGCCGAGGTTCAGGGTGCAATTGCCGCGCGCCAGATTCTCCTGACAGAGGCTGCGTGCGCCGGCCTCGAGCCGCTCCAGCCCTGACGGCAGCCGCATGCGAAGATCGAGCGAGCGGCCGTTGACGGTTCTGACCTCCCAGAACCAACTGGTTTCCCCCTGCACACCATCGGTGCGGGCAAAGCCGGTCATGCTCTTGAGGGTCATTGGCGGTTGTCTCACGTCGATTAGAAGTCTGCCCGGTCGGCCTTTATAGCCGAGTCGGGAGCCATTTCGGGCCCTAAGCGGTCCCAAAGCCCTGAAATGAGACGAATAGGTAAAGGACCAGAGGCCCTAAGAATTGGCTCTAGCGGTTAGGATTGCGTTTTGGCACCGGAATGCCAGCCCCGTTCGTGGCGGGAACCGCCGTCGCGGCAGCCGCAGTCGCGGGAGCCGCCGCTGCGGGTTGGGCTCCCGGCGCCACCACGACGCCATCCGCGGTCGCGACACCGGCGGCTGCCGCTGCAGCCGCTGCAGCCTCCAGTTTTTCCCGCGCCCTCATCTCACGCTCGATCTTGCGCCACTTGGTGACATTCTTGTTGTGCTCGTTGAGCGAGGACGCGAAGGCGTGGCCACCCGTACCGTCGGCACAGAAATAGAGATCCTTGGTCTTGGCGGGTTTCAGCACCGCCTCGATCGCGGCCCGGCCCGGGTTGGCGATCGGCGTCGGGGGCAGACCATCGATCTTGTATGTGTTGTAGGGACTTTCGCGCTGAAGCTCCGACTGGGTAATCGGATGATCGCGAACGCCGGCCCCGCCGACCAATCCATAGATGATGGTCGGGTCCGATTGCAGCCGCATGCGCTTCTTAAGCCGATTGTGAAACACGCTGGCGATGTGTGGCCGTTCCTCGGCGCGTCCGGTTTCCTTCTCCACGATCGAGGCGAGGATCAACGCCTCCTCCGGCGTCTTGACCATGATGTCGGGATCGCGCTCTTCCCACATCTTGGCGAGGAATTTCGTCTGCGCGTGCTGCATGCGCTGAATGATGTCTTTGCGCGTATCCTTGGTGCCGAAGCTATACGTGTCAGGCAGCAGCGACCCTTCGCGCGGAATCTCGATCATCTCTCCGTTGAGTTCGGGATTGCTGCTTAAGCGTGCCACGATCTGTTGGCTGGTCCAGCCCTCGGGGAACGTCACCTTGTACTGAATGGACTTGCCCTCGACCAAAGTGTCGAGCACTTGGCGCATCGAGGCGTGCTTGTCGAACTGGTACTCGCCGGCCTTCAGGCTGCCCTCCCCCTTCAGACGCATGAAATAGAAAATGCTGGTCATGAAAATACGCCGGTCGGCGATGATGCCATCGCGCTCCAACCCCGCGGCGATGGCCGAACTTCCCGCACCTTTCGGCACAACCAGAACGGTCGACACGGTGAGCGGTCCGGGGCGGTCGAACTCCATCCGCACTAAATAGAAGACCGCCGCGGCCATGCAGATCAGAATGAAAACGAAGTTGAAAAACCCATCCAGCATCCGCAAAAACGGATGAGAGTTCTCTTCCGGCTCGTCCCGCTCCGGAGGCGCCGGTGGACGCAACGGCTGTAGCGCCTCCGTCGGACTGCGCGGCGGAAGGTTGGGCGCCGTCTGACGACCGGGGGCAGTGCCGGGAGCGCGACCAGGAGCAACGCCGGGGGCACGGCCGGGAGCAACGCCGGGGGCGCGACCGGCAACGTGACCAGCCAACGGGCCGGCGGGGTTGCTAGGTGTGGAGGGCTTGTCCGAAGTCATGGATCGATGTCATGGCCAAATAAGCGCGCGCGGACAACCTCATCCACTTTGCGTCTCTCTTCACTTTGCGTCGAAATATGGCGAAAGGGAGGTTCGCCTGACAAGCGAAAACGGTGAGATCAAGCAGCGTATCGGCGCAAGACCAGCGAGGCATTGGTTCCGCCAAACCCGAAGGAATTCGACAGCACCGTGTCGATGGTCCGCCGCCGGGCCTTATGGGGAACCAGATCGATGGCCGTTGCGACCGACGGGTTATCGAGATTGAGCGTCGGCGGCGCCACATTATCGCGAATCGCCAACACCGAAAAGATCGCCTCGATCGCCCCCGCCGCACCAAGCAAATGCCCGGTCGCCGATTTCGTGGACGACATGGAGACCTTGCCGGCAGCGTTGCCGAATATCCGTTCCACCGCGCCGAGCTCGATCTCGTCACCCATGGGCGTCGAGGTTCCGTGCGCGTTGATATAGTCGATGTCGGCCGGCTCGATGCCGGCCCGCTTTATCGCGGCGGTCATGCAGCGGAAGGCTCCATCACCATCCTCGGCGGGCGCCGTAATATGGAAGGCATCGCCGGACAAACCATAGCCAATGATCTCGGCGTAGATGTTGGCGCCTCTGGCCTTGGCGTGCTCGAGTTCCTCGACCACCACCATGCCGGCCCCCTCGCCCATGACGAAGCCGTCGCGGTCCCTGTCGTAAGGCCGCGAGGCGCGCTGAGCGTCGTTGTTGAAGCCGGTGGTAAGCGCGCGGCAGGCAGCAAAGCCGGCGAGAGAAAGACGGCAGACCGGCGATTCGGCGCCGCCCGCGACCATCACATCCGCATCGTCCAACGCCACGAGCCGTGCGGCATCGCCAATGGCATGCGCGCCTGTCGAGCAGGCGGTGACCACGGCGTGATTCGGACCTTTCAGCCCGTGCTGGATTGAGACATAGCCGGACGCGAGATTGATGAGGCGGCCGGGAATGAAGAACGGGCTCACACGCCGGGGGCCCTTCTCGGCGAAGAGCAGCGCGGTCTTCTCGATGCCCTGCAGGCCGCCAATGCCAGACCCGATCAGCACGCCCGTGCGGATCTGATCCTCATACGCCGTCGGCTTCCATCCCGCGTCGGCCAGCGCCTGCGTAGCCGCTCCGACACCGTAGATAATGAAGTCGTCGACCTTGCGCCGCTCCTTATGCTCCATCCAGTCGCCGGGATTAAACGTCCCATTGCTGCCGTCACCGAGCGGGATCTGGCAGGCGACCTGGCAAGCCAGATCGTCGACTTCGAAGCTCTCGATTCGACGCGCCGCGTTATCGCCCGCAATGAGGCGCTTCCACACATGCTCGTGGCCGCAACCGAGCGGCGAAACGAGACCCAAACCTGTGATTACGACACGTCGCATCGCGGCTTCGCGGACCCTTGCGAGAAATTGTTATCAGCCGTTAAAGGCTGCGTTTGTCGCGACGTTTAGGGGCGTTCGATTGCGCCCGCGCAATGTCGCGTCAAGCGGCAGTATTCTTTTCGAGGAACTTGATGGCATCGCCGACGGTGAGAATGGTCTCCGCGGCATCATCCGGGATCTCGCAGCCAAACTCTTCCTCAAACGCCATCACCAGCTCGACCGTGTCGAGGCTGTCGGCTCCAAGGTCATCGATGAAGCTCGCATTGTCGGTGACCTTATCGGCCTCCACACCAAGATGCTCCACAACGATTTTCTTAACGCGCTCAGAGATATCGCTCATGTCCGTCCCTTGTTTTTCAGTCCTCAGGCCTCGCGTACCCCGAGCTGTGGCTCATGGCCCAACATACCCCCGAGCGGCAAGTTAGGAGGGTTGATCGCGGCGAGATCGTACTTTGTCAAGCCCCCACAAAGCGGCCGTTTGGGTAACACACTATATATGACTTTGCCAGACGCCCTTCCCGGGGACAATGGCTTGCCAAATTTACTCAAGCCATTGCCACAACCCGTTGTTCGTCCGGCATTTAAACCATGACCATACCGCCGTTCACATGCATCGTCTCGCCGGTGACATAGGCGGCCTCGTCACTTGCGAAAAAAACCGCTGCCGCAGCAATATCCTCGGGCTTGCCGAAGGTCTGCGTCGGGATGGCGGCGGCAATAGCCTCGGTTTGCTTCGGCGTCAAGGCGTCGGTCATTGCCGTTGCGATGAAACCGGGCGAGATACAGTTCGCCGTAATGCCCCGGCTGGCCACTTCCCGGGCGAGAGATTTGGTCATGCCCACGAGCCCCGCCTTCGAGGCCGCATAGTTTGCCTGCCCTGGATTGCCGAGCACGCCGGAGATCGAAGCGATGTTGACGACGCGCCCGTAACGGCGGCGCATCATGCCGCGCAAAATGCCGCGCGTCAGAATGAACACCGAGCTGAGATTGACGGCGATGACGTCATCCCACTCCTCGTCCTTCATGCGCATGAAGAGATTATCGTGAGTGATGCCGGCATTGTTGACGATGATGTCCACCTGGCCGAGCAGCTCCTCCGCGGTCTTTGCAAGCTGCACCACCGCTGGACGGTCGCGCAGATCGCATGGCAGCACGAACACCCGGTCGCCGAGCTCCGAGGCCAAAGCCTCCAGCCGCTCCGCCCTGGTGCCCGAAATCCCCACCGTCGCGCCTTGGCCGTGCAACGCCTTGGCGATAGCGCCGCCAATGCCACCGGTAGCGCCGGTGATAAGTGCGGTCTTTCCCTTGAGGTCGAACATCATGGAAGTTCTCCTTATTCCTCAGGCGCTCTGGCCTGCGAGCGCCGCCGCTGCGGCCTCGAGCTCCTCAGGCGTTCCCACAGCACGCCCCTCGATACCTTCGGAGCGCCTGGCAATGCCCGTCAAAATGCGGCCGGCGCCAACCTCATAGACCGTGCTCACGCCATGGCCCGCGAGAAACAGCATCGTCTCGCGCCATTTGACCATGCCGGTCACCTGTTCCACCAGCCGCGTTCTGATCTCCTCGGGATCGGAGATCGGCTCGGCCAGCACATTGGCGACCACGGGAACCACGGGCGTCTTGATTTCGACTCCTGCCAGCGCATCGCGCATCGCGTCGGCGGCAGGCTGCATCAGCGCGCAATGGAACGGTGCGCTCACCGGCAACAGCACCGCGCGCCTTGCGCCGTAATCCGAGGCCATCGCCACAGCGCGATCGATCGCGGCCTTGGCGCCAGAAATCACCACCTGGCCAGGCGCATTGTCATTCGCCGCTTCGCAGACATCGCCATCGCTCGCTGCCTTGGCCAGCTCTCGCGCCTGAGCGAGATCGGCGCCAAGCAGCGCCGCCATGGCGCCCTCGCCCACGGGCACGGCCTGTTGCATGGCCCGGCCGCGTGTCTTGAGAAGCCGCGCCGTGTCCGCCAGGCTCAAAGCGCCAGTGGCGGCAAGCGCCGAATATTCGCCAAGCGAATGGCCCGCCACATAGCTGACCTGGTCTTGCAGCGATACGCCCTTGGTCTCGCTCAGCACACGCATGGCCGCCATGGACACCGCCATCAAAGCCGGCTGGGCGTTCTCCGTGAGCGTCAGATCGCCCTCGGGGCCCTCCCACATCAGCTTTGAGAGATTTTGCCCAAGCGCCTCGTCCACCTCGGCAAACACGGCTTTCGCAGCCGGATAGGCCTCGGCGAGCGCGGCGCCCATGCCTACGGCTTGGCTTCCTTGGCCTGGGAAAATGAAGGCAATGCTCATGATGCTTGGCAGAATTTGGGGTTAATAGAAGGAGGCCAAAGACACCGTTTCAATCTTGCCTGTCAAGCGAGCCGGCGTCCTACCCCCCGGCCCCTCCGCCTAGCCCATTGGATGGCCTTGCAAACTTGGCGCGAAACTCTATAAAGCGCCCACTAGCAACCGCTCCGGTCGGAGGCTGAACGGAGGACCGCTTTTCTAGCGGCAGGCTAAGGCGCCGTCCTCCCGTGTCTCCGCTCTCAAGGGCTTTCTCTTGGGCCTTCCTTCTAAAGCGCCCATGTGAGGCTTCGCGCTGGAGCAAAGAAAGAAGGAAAGGCACTTCATGCCTCTCTATGAGCATGTGTTCTTGGCACGCCAAGACATTTCGGCCCAACAGGTCGAAGGCCTCTTGCAGACCTTCCGCTCCTTGCTTGAGGAGAATGATGGCAAGGTCGGCAAGACTGAGTATTGGGGGCTAAAAACCCTCGCCTATCGCATTAAGAAAAATCGCAAAGCCCATTATACACTTATGGAAATCGACGCACCGCATGCGGCCGTGGCCGAGCTTGAGCGCCAGATGGGCCTGTCGACCGACGTCATCCGCTTCATGACCATCCGGGTCGATGAGCACGAGGAAGGCCCCTCGGCAATGATGCGCCGGTCCGACCGTGACGACCGCGATGGACGCGGCGACCGCCGTGGTCCCCGGCGGGACCATGCGCCACGTGAGGCTCGCCCCTCGACGCCCGCGCCTGAGAAGAAGGCCGAAGAGAAGCCCGCCGCTAGCGAAGAGAAGCCAGCCGCTGCCGAAGCGAAGACCGACGGCGAGGAGAAGTCCTAATGAGCATGTCCACAACTCAGGCCCGCCGCCCGTTCTACCGCCGGCGCAAGACCTGCCCGTTCACCGGCGATAAAGCGCCGAAGATCGACTACAAGGATGTGAAGCTGTTGCAGCGCTACGTGTCCGAGCGTGGCAAAATGGTGCCGAGCCGGATCACCGCGGTCTGTGCCAAGAAGCAGCGCCATCTGGCCCGCGCCATCAAACGCGCACGGTTTCTCGGCCTGCTGCCCTATCTCATTCAGTAGATAGGTCTCTAAACGATGCGGCCCAGACTTCGCTCGGCCGTTGACAGAAAGTTGGGGTGGGCTCCGGCCCTCCCCTAACCGCTCTTAGGAGGCGGGACAGCGCACCAATGCCGACACATCTCATCATAGGCGCAGGCGCAGGCCTGGTTTCAGCGGCGCTATTTGCGTCCGCTGCCGTCTCGCCGTCGTTGGCGGTCATCCTATTTTATCTCGCGCCTTTGCCGCTCTGCCTCGCTGGGCTTGGCTGGGGCCGTTCGGCCGCGCTGGTCGCGGCCGCAAGCAGCACTCTCATTGTCGCCCTCGGTCTTGGCCCCGCCGCAGCGATGATCTTCGCCGTCGTTTTCGCGACCCCGATTGCGTTCCTCGTCCATCTCCTTCTCTTGTCGCGTCAGCCGACCACACCGCCAGGCGCGCCTGCGGCAAATGTCGAATGGTACCCGCCGGGCCGGCTTGTGGGCTGGGCCGCCGTGATCGCAGGCGTTCTTGCCGGCGTGTTCGTGCTGCTCGTCGGCTACGACCAGGAGGCCTACCGCCAGAGCATTGCCGACGTCCTCAGCAGTCCGGCGGTGCAGGAGCTCGATCCCGAGGGCAAAGTGTTCACGCCCGACACGATCGAGAACCTAACCGCCCTGATCGCCAAGGCGCTGCCCGGCATGGTCTCGGTGACGTGGCTCACGATCGTGCTGTTCAACCTTTGGCTCGCCGGCTTCATCGTCAAAGCGTCGGGACGCGCACTGCGCCCATGGCCAAGCCTTCAAGACCTCGAACTGCCGGGCGGGTTCGTGGCGGTCTTCGCCGTGGCCATCCTGATGTCCTTCATCCCGGGACTCATCGGCCTTCTCGCCACCGGCCTCGCCGCCGCAATGCTGATTGCCTACGTGCTGCAAGGCTTGGCGGTGATCCACGTCTATAGCCGCGCCGTGCCCTTCCGCGGCCTTCTGCTGACGGCCGTCTATCTCGGAATTCTGCTTTTGGGCTGGGTCGCCATCCTGGTGGCCATTCTTGGTCTTGGTGAGCCCTTGTTTGGCTTGCGCGCGCGCAGCGCCCGCAGTGGCCAGCCCCCTCACGACAACAAATCGAACTGACAACGATAGGAGCGTAAAACCATGCAAGTCATTCTTCTCGAGCGCCTTGGACGCCTCGGACAAATGGGTGATGTCGTTACCGTCAAAGACGGCTTCGCCCGTAACTTCCTGTTGCCCCAGGGCAAGGCGCTCCGCGCCACGGACGCCAACCGCAGACATTTCGAGGGCCAGCGCGCCCAGCTCGAAGCCCACGATCTTGAGGCCAAGACCGAGGCCGAAGCCGTGGCCGAAAAGCTCAACGGCGAGAGCTTCATCGTGATCCGCCAGGCCGGCGACAACGGCCAGCTTTATGGCTCGGTCTCGACCCGGGATATCGCCACGGCCGTGACCGAAGGCGGCTTCACCATCGACCGGCGTCAGGTGTTGCTCCCCCGGCCGATCAAGATGCTTGGCCTCCACGAGGTCCGCGTCGCGCTCCACGGCGAGGTCTCCCCGCAGGTCACCGTCAATGTCGCGCGCTCACCCGAAGAGGCAGAGCGTCAGGCCCGTGGCGAGGACGTGACCCGCGCCAAGACCGAGGAAGAAGAGGACGCCGAAGACGCGCGTCTTGCCGCTGAGCATGCCCGCGAGGCCGGCGAAGCGCTGTTCGAGGAGGGTGAAGCCTCCGAGGAGAACACAGACGTAGCCGAAGGCGAGCAGGAAGCCGAGAAGGACGCCAAGAAGGACGCTGCCTCTTAAGAACGAGGCCTTGTTTCAAAGAACGCGGGAGGCAGGTTTTTATCTGCCTCCCTCCACTTCCCGAGGGACGCGAGACGCACCGCAACCACCCGTCATCAGCACGCGTGCGTTTGTGTTTGCTCTCTCCCAGATGTCCACAGATCGGGCATAGCCGCCCGACCTCAATTCGGTACTGTGGGGTATGAGCAACGCAGCGATTCTCCCGGGCCCCAGCCCGGAAACAACTCCCGTTTTTCGTGATGCCCCGCATAATCTGGAAGCGGAGCAGGCCCTGCTCGGCGCCATCCTCGTCAACAACGAGGCGGTGGACCGGGTTTCGAGCTTCCTCAAGCCCATACATTTCTTCGATCCGCTGCATGGCCGCATTTTCGAGGCGACCTCCAAGCTGATTATGGGCGGCAAGCGCGCCACCCCGATCACCCTCAAGACATTCTTCCAGAACGAAGAGCCGGCAGGCGAACTTTCGGTCCCGCAATATCTGGGACGGCTCGCGGCCAACGCCACCACCATCATCAACGCCGAGGACTATGGCCGCACGGTCTACGACCTCGCCGTCCGCCGCCAGCTCATCGACATCGGCGAGATCATGGTCAACACGGCCTATGATTCGCCCATCGATGCGCCGCCCGCGACCCAGATCGAAGAGGCCGAACAGCAGCTCTACGACCTGGCCGAAACCGGCAAATACGGCTCGGGCTTCGAGCCCTTTTCATCCGCGCTCACCGACGCCATCGACATGGCGGCCAATGCCTATCAGCGCGACGGCGGACTTTCGGGGTTGGCCACGGGCTTCACCGACCTCGATCAGCGCATGGGCGGGCTGCAGGCCTCCGACCTGGTCATCATCGCCGGACGCCCAGCCATGGGAAAGACCTCGCTCGCCACCAACATCGCCTATCACGTGGCCAAGGCCTACAAGACCGATCCCAGTACCCAGAAGGTGACCGATGGCGCCGTGGTCGGGTTCTTCTCGCTCGAAATGTCCTCCGAACAACTCGCCACGCGGATCATCGCCGAGCAGTCCTATATTCCTTCCGAGCGCATCCGCCGTGGCCGCATCGACTCCGACGAGTTCGACCGCATCGTCGAGGTCTCCCAAGAGCTTCAGAACCTGCCGCTATTCATCGATCAGACCGGCGGCATCACCGTGGCCCAGCTCGCCGCCCGGGCGCGCCGCCTGAAGCGCCAGCGCGGGCTCGGCTTTATTATCGTGGACTATCTGCAACTCTTGTCAGGGTCCTCACGCCGCGCCAAAGAGGGCCGCGTGCAGGAGGTCACCGAGATCACCACCGGCCTCAAAGCCCTGGCCAAAGAGCTCCATGTGCCCGTCCTGGCACTGTCTCAGCTCTCCCGCCAAGTGGAGCAGAGAGACGACAAACGCCCGCAATTGTCGGATTTGCGTGAATCCGGATCGATCGAGCAAGACGCCGACGTGGTAATGTTCGTGTTCCGCGAGGAGTATTATCTCGAACGCAGCCAGCCTCGCGAGAACACCGAAGAGCATCGGCAGTGGCAGACAGACATGGAGGCGGTCAGCGGCAAGGCCGACGTGATCATCGGCAAACAGCGCCACGGCCCGACGGGCACGGTGACGCTCCAGTTCACGCCGGAGTTCACGAGATTCTCCAATCTCGCCGCGTCGGAGCGCCTGCCGGAGCGCCGGGAGTGAGCAGCGCGCGCCCGCGCGACATCACCCCTAGCGAGCACCAGGCCGGTCCAGACGCGACCGCGATCCTCATCATCGACCTTGGCGCACTGGCCGCCAACTATCGGCAATTGCGCGACCTCGCCGGACCGGCCGAATGCGCCGCCGTGGTCAAAGCCGACGCCTATGGGCTCGGCATGGCACAAGCCGCGCGCGCGCTGTCGAAGGCCGGCTGCAAGACATTCTTCGTGGCCACCCTTGGCGAGGCGAAAGACTTGAGGGACCTCCTGCCCGACGCCGACATCTATGTCTTCAGCGGGCTGTTGCCCGAAACGGCGGAGGCGTTCCGCGCGTCCAGCTTGCGCCCTGTCCTGAACAGCGCTGAGGAGGTCCGAGAATGGGCGGCCTTCTGTACGCGCGTTGGCGAGAAGCTGCCTTGCGCCGTGCATATCGATACCGGCATGAACCGGCTTGGCCTTCAGCCACGGATACCGACGCCCTGCCCCGCGCGCACGATGTCTGGGCCGCGCTCACACTCTCATTGGTGATGAGCCATCTCGCCTGCGCCGACGATCCATCGCATGCAAAGAACACCGAGCAGCGGCGCAGCTTCGATACGCTTCGCGCCAAGCTCCCAGAAGCGCCGACAAGCCTCGCCAATTCCGCCGGCATCCTGCTCGGCCCAGACTTCGCCTATGACCTAGTGCGGCCCGGCATCGCGCTCTATGGCGGACACCCTCAGCGCCGTGGCGAGAACCCGTTCCGCGCCGTGGTGACCCTAAAGGGGCGCATCCTTCAGGTCCGCGGCGTGGAAGCCGGTGAAACCGTCGGCTATGGCGCGACGCACGAGTTTCAACGCCCCTCCCGAGTGGCGATCGTCTCCGTGGGCTATGCGGACGGGATCTTCCGCGCGCTCTCTTCGAAAGACGGCGAGGACGGCCTTGTGGTCTATCTCGGGGCCCATGTCGCGCCGATCCTCGGCCGGGTCTCCATGGACCTGATCGCCGTGGACGTGACCGGCATTCCTAAAGGTCTCGCGGTGCGTGGCGAATGGGTCGAACTCATCGGACCCAAGACCAGCGCCCACGAGCTCGCCGTCCACGCCGGCACCATCGACTATGAAGTCCTCACCAATCTCGGCCGGCGCGCGAGCCGGCACTATATCGACGGGTAGCGCGACCTCGATGGCCAAAGCCTCCAAAGCCTATGTCTGCCAGTCCTGCGGCGCGTCGACCTCAAAATGGTCCGGCAAATGCCAAGCTTGCGGGGAATGGAATTCGATCGTCGAGGAGGCCACGTCCGCCACCACGTCCCCGGCCCTCGTCGCCATCAAGGGCGGCAAAGGGCGTCTCGCCAGTTTCGAGACGCTGACCTCCGGGACAGACGACGCCCCACGCCGCTCAACTGGCATTGCCGAACTCGATCGCGTGCTCGGTGGCGGGCTGGTGCCCGGCTCAGCCGTGCTGGTCGGTGGCGAACCCGGCATCGGCAAGTCGACCCTTCTGCTCCAGGCGGCGGCCGAGCTTGCCCAAGACGGCGCTCGCGTCATCTATCTGTCAGGCGAGGAGGCCCCAGCCCAGGTCCGCATGCGGGCCAAGCGCCTCGGCCTCGGGGAAGCCCCGGTCGCGCTCGGCACCGA